>Ga0326597_10003145_pt1 | contig 24032 bp, 21 predicted proteins | sample RVTome_12_FD_203789 | JGI IMG/M metagenome (GOLD analysis project Ga0326597, IMG submission 203789) | Soil microbial communities from uranium-contaminated site in the Upper Colorado River Basin, Wyoming, United States - RVT100D185 | ecosystem: Environmental > Terrestrial > Soil > Contaminated >... | reverse complement strand
CAGCAATTCTCATTTTAAAACCTGTAATCGTAGTGAAGTGGTTTTTCCCTCGGTTTGACGGCTCGCTGGGTTATGCGCCGCTGGGCTACCCGGTATCGGGCGCGTTGACGGCATGGGGTACGTTGAGTTTGCTGAGCATGAAGCCCAACAGATGATCCCAACTATCGAAGGGCAGATACAGAAGCAGAGTCCGGACATTCTCGAAGAAGGTCGCGCGCGACGGCAGCGCGCTACGCACCGCACGGTAGCGCTCATCGAGCCAGTCGAAGCATGTGTGCATCAGAAAGGCCAGCAGGATCATGGTGGCGAGCAAGTTGGCCAGGTGCCGTTTGCCGTGGCCGAAGTTATGCTCGAAATGATAGCCTTTGGTCTTGAGCGTGTTGTTGTTCTCGTTTTCGATTTTCCAGCGGGCGCGAGCGGCTTTGACCAATGGCTCGACATTGTGCTCGTCGATGCGATGGGAACTCGCCCATGCATTGCGGTATTGCACGGTGCCGTCTTCGCGGGTGGTGATCAGTTCGCACCAGTTCACGAGCAGGGCCTCGTCGCTATCGCGCAGGGGCACGTCGTTCAGGTAGCGATAGGTATCGCTGAAGTGCTTCTTGCCCTTGCGCTGGGGGCGGGTGAGGGTTGCGATCTGGCCGGTGCGGGTGAAATCGGCCACCCATTCGTAGACGGTTGCGTGGGAATCGGGCTTGCAGGTGAAGATGAAGTGCATATTCGCATCGAGCGTGCGCTGGCAGAAGGGCTGATGACAGTAGATGTCATCACCGAGCACGGTGATGCGCCAGGCGGCGTAGTGGCTGCCCCACTGGCTGAGCCAGCGCCCGCTGGCGGCGGTCTCGCAGTCCTGTTTGTCATGCCCATCCTGAGGGTGCACAAATTCCGGTGGCAGCGCAATCGCCTGCGCCTTGCCGGGAGCTACCAGCACCGGGGTCACCGCAATATGGCGGTAGAGCATGTCGCCATTGTTTTGCTGTGCGCAGGAACAGCACTTACAGTGGATCTTGTTCGAGCTAAAGAAGTCGGTGCCGTCGATGGCCATCAGCAAGGTGCCGTTAATCGAACGATACGATTCGAGATACTGATTGCGATACAGTTCATCGCCAATGTGGGCGATGAGCGGGAACAGCGTGTGCGCCGGGACCGGATCGAGGATATTGCGGATCTGGTTGTTTGAGGGAATCTGGTGTACGCCGAACAACGTCTGGGCGTTGTTTTTACCCTGCTGCTGTTGCATCCGGGTCTGATAGTCGAGGAAGGAAGGCGACTGGGTGAAGAAGACCGAGAAGGCCGATAGCGCGGCATCTGTCATGGCAAAGCGCTGGTTATTACTGCGGCCCCGTGCGTCGGGCAACTGGGCGAAGACTTCGCGCATGCGCTGGGTCAAGCAGGCCATGCTAAACGGGATGCCCGCGCTCATGCCGTTGGGCCCTGCCTGGGCGCTTGTAGCCAGTCGCCCAGTATGGGCTGCAGTTGTTCCACCGGCTGTTTGGCCAGCACCCGCCGCAGCGTGGGCTCGCTGGGCGGTATGAAGCGTGCGCGGCGCGCATCCCAGCGGCAGCGCAGGCTGCGCAGCAGCGGCTGACTGGCCCGCTCGGCCCATTGCAGCATCGCGGCGCTGCTGCGCGCCCCGCTGATGAACGCGCACACCGCCAGCGCCAGGACTGAAGCCAGGCGATGGCGCCGGCCCTGCTGCGAACGGATCTCCGGCAGGCTGCTCAGCCGCTCCAGCAGCGTCTGGGCTTGCCCCGCGGACAGCTCCAGCGATTTGGCCGGCAATCGCGGCAGTTGCGCATGCGGCAGGGGGCCGCAGAGAATCGCACGTGCCTCGCGCACCAAGGGGTAGACCAGGATGCGCTTGGACTGACCGTGTTCGACATAGGTTGCGTTGGTCTTGGCAAACCCGCGGGTGGCGCCGACCTCGATCCAATTGGCCGCCCGGTAGCAGGTGCCCGCAAAGCGCGTGGGGTCGACAAAGGTTTCGGCCAGCAGCAGCGGCTGGCCATGCACCGAGCGCCAATCGGCCGACAGCCGCGCGAGGTTGGCCGCCAAGATCTTGGAAGCAAGATTGGGTACGCGCGGTCCAGGCAATAGCAGGAATCTCGCGTTATTGGCGAGCAAGCCGATGCGCTGCCACTGCAGCGGTGCCGACCAGCCAATCCAGGCATCGCGCGCCGCGCATTTCTTGGCCGCCGAGGCCCAGCCCAGCAAGGCCAGCCACTGGCCTTCGCAGTGCGCCACATAACGCAGGCTTCTGCCCACCAGCGCCTTGAACCCGAGATAATGGTGGGCGCGCATCAACTCGTCCCAGCGCGCGCGCTCGGCCGGTTCGATCAGGCGAACCGCTACTGAGTTCAAATGAATTGCGTGCTCGACCACGCCGAGGGGCTTCATCGATCACTTTATAGCAGAGACTGGCGGAAAAAGCCAGCCCCCCGGCACGTCCACCAAGCAATTAGTTCGTTACGCGGAAGAATGACTCGGACTGTGCCTCAGCGAGCCCCGAGTTTTAAATTGACAATTGCTGGGGGGGTGGCCTGGACATAGCGGATTGCCGGGGCGGCGTAAATCAGACACGATAGCATCTGTGCACTCATTATACCGAAGCAGGGCGAGCGTTCCGGATGACAAGATCGCACCGCATTAGAGACTGGGCGCTGCTCGCCGCGCTGGTCGTGATGTGGGGCTCGGCGTTCATGTTCGTCAAGCTCGGGGTGGCGACGGTGCCTCCCGCAACGCTGGCCGCAAGCCGGCTCGTGATCGGCGCTGCGATACTGTATGCCGTGATGCGCTCGCGCGGACTCGCCTTGCCGCCGCCGGGACGGCGCTGGCTGTCCTTTGCCGCGCTCGCCATCGTCGGCAACAGCGCGCCGTTTTACCTGATCAGTTGGGGCCAGCAGGAAATCGACAGCGCGCTCGCCGGCATTCTGATGGCGATCATGCCGCTTGCCACTCTCCTGCTCGCGCATTTCTTTGTCGCGGGCGAGCGTATGACGGCCAACCGCGCGCTCGGTTTCTCGCTCGGCTTTGGCGGCATAGTGGTGCTGATGGGCCCAGCCGCGCTGGCCGGGCTCGGCGGCTCGCTGCTTGCGGTCACGGCGCAGGCCGCGGTGCTCGCGGGCGCGTTGTGCTACGCCGCCAACACTGTCATGGCGAGGCGCCTGATCGAAACCGGTTTTCTGGTGGCGTCAACCGCCGTGCTGATCGCGGCGGCGGTCATGGTCGTGCCGCTGGCGCTCGTCCTCGACCAGCCCTGGACGTTGGCCCCGAGCGCGGGCTCGGCGGCTGCGATCGTGTGGCTCGGCGTCGGGCCGACCGCGCTGGCGACCCTGCTCTATTACACGCTGATTGCCTCTGCAGGGCCGACTTTCATGTCGCTGGTCAACTACCTGTCGCCGATGGTCGCGCTGCTGGCGGGTGTCACGCTGCTCGGGGAGCAGCCAGGGCCCTCTGCGGTGGCCGGGCTCGCGTTGATTTTGCTGGGCATTGCGCTCAGCCGCCGGCACTGACCAGCCGACCTGGCTTGAAAATCTCAGGTTTCAGCCCCATTAAAGGCGTAACGGCCGGATTTCGGCCTGGCGGTGTGAAATAGATCACACTCGCGACTCAACTTAATCGGGCGGCGGGCGTCTATAGCTTTATGAACATCGTATACAACAGCGATAACTACTACGTCGTCGAGTACCCGCAGCAGCACGGCTACGAGGTGGTCGACAAGCACGCGAGCCGCGGCACGTTTTTCCAGGGCGACGTTGCCGACAAATTCCGTGCCTCGATGATGGGGGCGTTCGGCGAAGATCCGTCAGCGGAGCATGTCGACGAGTTTCTGTCCGATTTCGGCGGTCCGATCAGTTTCCCGATGACGGTGCATTGAGCGGCGTCGCTGCGCCGAGCCCAAGGTGCCCGCTGAGCAGCGCCTCCAGCGCTTGCGCCAGCGCCTCGTCGGGTATGCCATCTGCAACTACCATGCGCCTGACGTTGTAACGCCTGCCGTCATCGCTCACGTTCCAGGCGGGCAGCGTCAATGCAACCAGCCGGTAGAAGCTGGCGCCGCCGAGCCCGCGCGGCGCGGTCGTTGTTTCCTGTTCGAGCACCGCGATGGCGGCACGCGGCAGCGCGCAGTCGCGCACTTTGATCCCGCACATGCGGCGCACTGCGCGTATCCCATGCGCTCCCACGTCGACCGTCAGCGTCGTCGAGACCGCGAATAGCGCGACCAGCACGAATGCGGCGCCGAACAACAACAACGGGTAGACGAACGCAGCGGTCAGCACCAGCGCCAATATTGCTGCCGCGTCTTGTTTGCCCGTAGGCGCAAATGCGATGCCCGCAATCAGCGCCGGCACGAGCAGCGCAATTCCGGCGAGCGCGAGCCGCAGCGCAAAGCGCCATGCGCGCAGCGGCGGGAAGGTGAGCCTGATGCCGGACGGCGTGCCCGTGACTCGCACGATCTCGTTCGGCCATGGTTGTGAAGACAGGGCAGCGTCGTTCATCTGAAACCAGCCAGCGGCACGATTTCGAGCGCATTCCCCGCTCCCGCGAGGAAACGTTTCAGGATCTTGTAGGTGTCGAGATCGAACACGGGTTTTGCATCAAGCGCGTGAAGTTCGTGCTCCGCGCGCACCGTGCCAAGATAACACCAATGATCGAGCACGTGCAGGTCGGTGCGCCCGCCGCTGGCTTCGCGCACGCCGATGCGCCCCTTGAACGGCCACGCCTGCTGCTTGAGCCCGGACAGCGCCTGCATCAACCGCAGGTCATGCTGGGCGCGGGATTCCTTGCCGGCGCAAGCGCCGCGGCAGCGCTTGATCTGATGCGCGAAGCAAGGGCCTTGGCCCTTTTCTAGGCCGGTCACGATCAGGCACAACTCGAACGCCTGCGCCGGCTTGCGCAGGGTGTCGAGCGCCGTGCGCTTGGTGCGAAATAAGCCGTAGACGTGGGCGGTGTCGCTGAAATCAACGTTGGCCCCGCTGATCAGCCGCAGCGCCTGGCGTTGCGCGGGGTCCCGCGCGAACGCGTACCAGTCGTTGTTGCGCCGCAGCTGCCGGTTCAGGATCGGCAGCTGCTCCTTGACCAGCCGTGCCTCTTCGAGCAGTGCGCCGAGCTCGCCGGCGGTTTCCTTCCAGTCGATGCGTTTGACCTGCTGCACGATGCGCATGTCTTTGGCGAGCCGGCGGTCGCCGGAAAAATGTGACAGCACGCGCGCATCGCCGAGCGCACGGTGACGCGCGCCGCAGGCCACACCGTGGCGCTCGATCAGGCCGATTTCGGTGATCCGGTCGAAGCTCGCGGTGGCGCCCGTGGTTTCGAGGTCGAGGAAGACAAGCGAACGGTCTAGCATCGCGCCGCGAGCATCGGGTCCGAACCGCGCCGGCTGCGTGGCCGATCGCGCCTAAAATTCGCTCGGCTGACCGCCTCGCCGGGTTGCTGGTGCAATTGCTGCATGTAGCGCAGTGCTTCCTAGCGAATGCTGATGCGCGAGTGCACGAGCGTGCCGAGTTCGAGCAGCCGCATGCCGAGCCGATAGGTGCCGGGCTCGATGCGCTCGACGAAGCGGTTGCGCGCCATCACTTTGAGGATGCGGTGGGCGGTCGACGGATGCAGCCCGGTCTCCAGCGCCAGCTGCTTCAGGTTGACCGGCGCATCATGACGCGCCAGCGCATCGAGGAGGCGCATCATGCGCTCGATCACCTGGATGGACGGCTTGGTTTCCGGTTCTGCCACGGCGGGAAATTTGGATTTATTTGCGGCGGTTATGCGAAATTTTACGTTATGAAATCGCCGCGAGCAATTGCCAAATGGCGACTAAAGTTGAGCAATGCGCGTTGCCGCCAGTTAAGGCGATTTGGCGACGGGTAACGCAGACGCGTGGGTGCCTTGTGCCGGCGGGTGCGTCACTATTGATTTCAACGCGGGCACCGATGCGGACAATTTGTCGGGATTAGGGATCGGGCGTCGCAGAGTTGGTATGGCATTGAATGCTTGCTCCATCGAGTGCGCGGCGCCGAGCAGCGCGCGGTCGCCGCGAAAGCGGCCCACCAGCTGCAGGCCGAACGGCATGTCGTTATGATCGAGGCCGCAAGGCAGCGCGATGGCTGGATTCGTCGCGAGGGTGATGACATATGTCAGCGCGAGCCAGTGGTAGTAGTTAAGCAGGGGCTTGCCATCCATTTCCGCCAAGTACAACTGAGTCCACGGAAACGGCGAGACGGGCACCGTCGGCGCGAGCACGAGGTCGAAGTCATGGAACGTGCATTGGAATCGGCGGAATAGCCGGGTCTGTTCGCCATGGGCCCACGCCACGTCCGCCAGTGCCATGCGCGCGCCGGTCTCGTAGTTGGCGCGCACATTCGGGCCGAGCGCGTCCCGGTCTTTCTCGTAGATGTCGCGGAAGCGGTCGACGAAATTCAGGGCGCGAATCACGTCAAAGCAGCGGTGCGCGTCGCCGAAGTCAAACGTCGTCTCGTCGCATGACTTGAACAGGTGCCGCATCGCCTGAATTTTGCCGCGGAAGACTTGCCGGATCGATTGGTCGACGGGGCAGGCGCCAAAATCTTCCGTCCACGCAACGCGCAGGGTGGCGGGATCGATGGGTGCGGGCAGGGCAAACGCGTGGCCGTCGACCGGGTATGACAGCGGATCGCGATCGTCCATAGCCGCCTGCACCGACAGCAGCAGGCAGGCGTCCGCAACGGTGCGGCCCATCGGACCGGCGACCGAGATCGGCGTCCAGCCGAGCGTGCGTCGATCGGCACCGACTAATCCCGGTGACGGGCGGAAACCGGCCACGCCGCACATGGCAGCGGGTATGCGCAGTGAACCGCCGGTATCCGACCCGGTGCAAACGGGCAACATGTCGCACGCCAGCGCGGCCGCCGAGCCACCGGACGAGCCGCCGGCGTTCAGCATCGGATTGAACGGATTTCCGGTCGCGCCCCATACCGCGTTGCGCGTGTTGGCCCCCGCGCCGAATTCCGGCGTATTAGTTTTGCCGACGATGATCGCGCCCGCCGCACGAACGCGCGCCACCATGCTGTTGTCGGACACCGGAATGAAGTCACGATAAAGCGGGGATCCGAAAGTCGTCAGCAGTCCCCCCGTTTCCTCCAAGTCCTTGATTCCGGTCGGCAGCCCGTGCAGTGGACCAAGCGGGTCCCCGCGCAGCGCTGCTGCCTCCGCAACCCTGGCTTCTTGCTTGGCGCGATCGTAGCAAGTCGCCGCGACCGCGTTGACGCCGGGATTGAGTTGTTCGATGCGCTCGATGCAGGCGTCAAGGAGCTCGACCGGTGAAATCTCCTTGGCTCCGATCCGGCGCCGCAGTTCGACCGCGGATTGAGCGAGCAGATGTTCGTTGGCGGCCACGCGATTGTCTTACTGCATGCCGAAAATTTGCTTGCCCGCCACGGGCATTTTGGCGATCAGCACATCGCCGGACATCGCTTCGGTGATGTAGATGGTCTTGTAGCCGGCGCCGCCGAACGCGATGTTGGTCAGATGGTTGTGGTCGGGGTTCCCGGCGTGAACGAGGTGCGTTGGCAGCATATTGGCGTCGAAACGCCATACGCCTACGCCGATGTGGCAGACGACGAGCCCGTTCTCGGCGTCCATTTCGATGCCGTCCGGCCCGACGCCGCCGGAGAGCTGCACCGCCACCCCGGTCTTGGAAACCTGCCCGTCGTGCATGAGCGGTAACCGCCAGATCTGCTGCGAGCGCGTTACCGCGACGTAGACGTGTTTGTCCGTGATGCTGACGGTGATTCCGTTCGGGCTCGGAATATTGGCCGCAAGACGTTGCAGGTCCCCGTTCGATTTCAGGCGGTAGACCCGGCCGGTGGGATCGACGATGCCGGTCTGGCCCTGGTCGGTGAAATACAGATCGCCGTTCGATGCAAAATTCAAGTCGTTGCAGCCTTTGAAGCCCTCGCTGTAGGCGGTCTCGAGGATGGGCTCGATTTTTCCGGTCTTGGTGTCGAGCACCATGATGCCGCGGCGATAGTCCGCGACGAAAAGCCGCCCGTCCTTGTGAAACTTCATGCCATTGGGCCATCCATCGTATTGCACGACCAGATCCCATTCGCCTTTTGGCGTGATGCGAAAGATGCGCTGGAACGCCGTGTCCACGATGAAAAGATTGCCTTGCCGGTCGAACGCCGGCCCTTCGAGAAAGCACTCGACCTCGGCGAGCTGGCGATTCGGATCGGACCATTGGGTGCGGCCCTTCTTCCGGAATTTGGCGGGCATCGATGTGAAGACTTCGGCTTTGATCAGCTCGAGCGGCTTGAATGGGTTGAACATGCTGTTGATCCCTTTCCGGGTGAATTAAAAACGCGCCAGCGCGCGCTAATTGATATAACTGCTATTGACGTTCGATACCTTTGACCTCGGCGATGCTACCATGAACGCGGCTGCGAAGAACCAAGGCGCAGACAGGCCGGAGATCGGTAGTAAAATGGCAAAAGGTGGTCAAGGCTTCCGATGCGAAGGTCGAGTAATTCCCTTGCCGTATGCTGACGATTCAATTTGTGAGGCACCGGATAGCCATCCATGAAACCTTGCTCTATATGCGCGTAGGCTTGTTTGTGACCTGCTTGATTGACCTCATGCGCCCGCGCATCGGGTTCGCGGCATTGAAGCTGCTCGAGGCCGCCGGCTGCGAGGTCGTGGTGCCGCCTACGCAGACGTGCTGCGGCCAGCCGGGCTACAACTCGGGCGACCGCGCTTCGGCGCTCGCGCTTGCGCGCAAGGTACTCGCCGAGTTCGAGGGTTGCGAGTACATCGTTGCGCCGTCGGGCTCGTGCGCCGGCATGATCCGCACTCACTATCCCGATTTGTTTTCGGGTCAGCCGCAGGAACTGGAACGCGTCAGGCGATTGTGCGAGAAAACTTACGAGCTCACCGATTTTCTGCTGAATATCGCCAAGTTCGATCGTATTTCCGCATCGTTTAATGGCACCGTGACCTACCACGATTCATGCTCGGGACTGCGCGAGATGGGCGTGAAATCGCAACCGCGCGCGCTGCTTGCCAAGGTCGCCGGGTTGAAGCTTAAGGAAATGAGCGAGGCCGAAACCTGCTGCGGTTTCGGCGGCACCTTCGCGGTGAAATTCGGTGAGATCTCGACGCGGCTCGCCGACAACAAGTGCGAGCACGCGCTCGCGACCGGCGCCGACGCCATCGTGCTCGGCGATCTAGGTTGCATGTTGAACATTGAAGGCCGGCTGCGCCGCCGCGGTGATCGTAAGACCAAAGTGCTGCATGTTGCCGAAGTGCTCGTGGCAGAGGCGGTGGCAAAATGAGAATTGCGGTAATGGGTTCGGGCGGCGTTGGGGGCTACTTCGGCGCGCGGCTCGTTCAAGCCGGCTGTGATGTGGCCTTCATTGCTCGTGGCGCGCATCTCGCGGCGATGCGTGAGCATGGACTGAAAGTCGAGAGCCCGCTCGGCGACATCCATCTGCCCAAGGTGCGGGTGACAGATGATCCGGGCACGCTGGAACCGGTCGATCTCGTGCTTTTTTCAGTGAAGCTGTGGGATACCGAGGCCGCTGCTGGATCGATCGCGCCGCTCATCGGGCCGGATACCGGCATCGTATCGTTCCAGAACGGTGTGCAGAAAGACGACATTCTGCGGCGCATGTGCGGCGACAAGGCGGTGATGGGGGGTGTCGGCTACATCGCCACCAAGATCGGGCGGCCCGGCGTGATCAAGCACACCGGGACCATGCAAAGGCTGGTATTCGGCGAATACGACGGCAGGCGCTCGGGGCGCGCCGAGGCCTTGCTGGAGGCGTGCCAACGCGGCGGTATCAATGCCGAATTGAGCAGCGACATTCGCCGCGAGATCTGGGAAAAGTTCGTGTTTCTGGTCGGGCTGTCGGCAACGACTACAACCATGCGCGTGCCGATCGGACCGATCCGCGCTAATGCGCAAACGCGCGCATTCCTGTTCGATATCATGCAGGAAGTGGTTGCCGTCGGACGCTCGCACGGCGTCGCGCTGGCCGCGGACTACGCCGAGCAGCGCCTGGCGTTTTGCGATGGCCTGCCGGCGGACATGACGTCGTCCATGCACCACGATCTTGAGGGGGGCAAGCCGCTCGAGTTGGCGTGGTTGAGCGGCGGCGTCGTGGAACTGGGCGAGGCCGCAGGCGTGCCGACGCCCGCCAATCGCGCCGTGCGCGATATCCTGGCGCTGCACGCGCAGGGACGAGGCAAATAGGGGTTTTTCATGCAAGTCGCTTCGATGCACTTCAAAGCGCGCGCCGGCGGGAAACTCGCCGACCGGAAGCTGCAGGCCGCGTTAAGAAAGCTGCAGAACAATTTCGTCAAGGGCCGCGCCGAGCGCGTGCTCGAACTCGACAATTTCGAGCAGATCCGCACCGCGGCGGCGGCGATCCGCGACCGCGCGCTCAACAACCTCGACGCCTATCTCGAGGAGTTCGAGCGCAATGCGCAGGCACGCGGTGCGGTGGTGCACTGGGCCGAGACCGCCGCGGATGTCAACCGTATCGTGTGCGAGCTCGCTAAGCGCTACGGGGTGCGCAAGGTCGTAAAGTCGAAATCGATGGTGAGCGAGGAGTGCAGCCTCAACGACGCGCTCGAGGCCGCGGGCATCGAGGTGGTCGAGACCGATCTCGGCGAGTACATCCTGCAACTCGCGCACGAGGCGCCGTCGCATATCGTCGCGCCGGTGGTGCACAAGAGCCGGGACGAGGTAGCCGACCTGTTCCATGCAAAACACGCGAAGCCGCGCAAAACGGGCATCGCCGAGCTCACCCGCGAGGCGCGGGAGACGTTGCGCCCGCATTTCCTGTCGGCCGAAATGGGAATATCGGGCGCGAATTTCCTCATCGCCGAAACCGGTTCGACGCTGATCGTCACCAACGAAGGCAACGGCCGCATGGTGACGACGCTGCCGCGAGTGCACGTCGCGATCACCGGGATCGAGAAAGTGGTGCCGACGCTGGAAGATGTGACGACGCTGCTGCGCCTGCTCGCGCGCCACGGCACCGGCCAGTCGGTCACCAACTACATTTCGGTCACGACCGGCGTGGCGCAGCCGGGCGAGGCGGGCCCCGCGCATTTCCACATCATTTTGCTCGATGGCGGGCGCACCAAGCTGATCGGCAGCGAGCTGCAGGCGATGCTGCGCTGCATCCGCTGCGGCGCGTGCATGAACCACTGCCCGGTGTATCAGAACATCGGAGGTCACGCCTACGGCTGGGTTTATCCGGGCCCAATGGGTGCTATCCTAACGCCGAGTTACGTCGGCCTCGAAAACGCGCTCGACCTGCCGCACGCGGCGACGTTGTGCAATCAGTGCGGCGTCGTGTGTCCGGTCAAGATTCCACTGCCTGATCTGCTGCGCAAGCTCAGGGAAAAGCAGTTCGAGCGCGGCCTGCGGCCGTGGCTTGAACGCGCCGGTCTCGCGCTGTGGGGCTGGCTTGCACAGCATCCCGCGTTGTATGCTCTGGCGACGGCCATCGGTGCGCGGGTGCTGCGCCGGATGGGCGGTCGCGAACGACTGATTCATGCACTGCCCCTGGCGGGTGGTTGGACCGGCGGGCGCGACCTGCCGGCGCCGCCGGGAAAAACGTTTCGCAAACTCTACGCACAAAGGAGAAGGTCTTGAATAAAGCAGTCGACATGAAGAACATCCGGGCGGTGCCGTTGTGGATTGACGGCAAGCACCAACAGGCATCTGGCGCACGCTCGGGTGACGTCACCAACCCAGCGACCGGGCGCGTCATCGGGCGCGTGCCGTTCTGCAATGCGGCCGACATCGATGCCGCGGTGCAATCGGCGAGCCGCGCGTTTCCGGCGTGGCGCGATTCGCCGCCGCTGCGCAGAGCCCGCATTCTGATGCGCTTTCGCGAACTGCTCGATCAGAACAAGAACGAATTCGCGGCGCTTATTACCGCGGAGCACGGCAAAACGCTCGCGGATGCGGGCGGCTCTGTGCAACGCGGCATCGAAGTCGTCGAATTCGCGATGGGGATACCGCATCTGGTGAAGGGCGAGCACAGCGAGGAAGTCGGCACCGGTGTCGATACGCATTCGCTGCGCCAGCCGCTCGGCGTGTGCGCGGGTATCACGCCGTTCAACTTTCCGATCATGGTGCCGCTGTGGATGTTCCCGGTGGCGCTCGCGTGCGGCAACACGTTCGTGCTGAAGCCTTCTGAAAAAGTGCCCTCGGCGGCGATGCGCATGGCGGAGCTGCTGAAGGAAGCCGGCCTTCCGGACGGCGTATTCAACGTCGTGCACGGCGACAAAGAGGCGGTCGATGCGCTGCTCAATCATCCCGGCGTAAAGGCCGTCTCGTTTGTCGGGTCTACCCCGATCGCGAAGTATATTTACGAGACCGCGTCGAAAAACGGCAAGCGCGTGCAGGCGCTCGGCGGCGCCAAGAATCATGCGGTGGTGCTGCCCGACATGACGGCCAGCGCAGCGGACCTCGAATTCACGGTCGATGGGTTAATGGGCGCGGCCTATGGTTCCGCGGGCGAGCGCTGCATGTCGATCTCGGCGGTGGTCGCGGTCGGTGCGTCCGCCGACCCGCTGGTCGCGAAGCTCAAGGAGAAAGCCTCCAAGCTCAAGATCGGTGCCGGCGACGGCAAGGACATGGACATGGGGCCGCTGGTTACCCGCGCGCACCGCGATAAAGTCGCCGGGTATGTCGATAAAGGTGTCGCCGAAGGCGCCAAGCTCGTGCTCGACGGCAGGGGGCTGAAGGTCACAGAATACCAGGACGGCAATTTCCTCGGCGCGTCGCTGTTCGATCACGTCAAGACCGATATGACGATTTACAAGGATGAGATCTTCGGCCCGGTGCTGTGTGTGCTGCGCGTTGACACGCTGGACGACGCGATTCGCATGATCAACGCCAATCCCTATGCAAACGGCACCGCGGTTTTCACGCGCTCCGGGGGCGCGGCGCGCAAGTTCGAGCGCGAGATCGAGGTCGGCATGGTGGGCATCAACGTGCCGATCCCGGTGCCGATCGCGTTCTTCTCGTTCGGCGGCTGGCGCAATTCCTTGTTTGGCGATCAACACGTGCACGGCATGGAAGGCGTTCGGTTTTATACACGCGGCAAGGTGGTCACCACGCGCTGGCCGGATGCGAACGCCGTGCCGCAGGGATTCAACATGCCGACGCTCGGCTGAGCGCCGAGCGAAGAGAGGCGCGAAAGGGCGTATTCCCTCTCCTCGCTTGCGGGGAGAGGGGTAGGGAGAGGGGGATTAATGGGCGCACGAGAAAACATCCTCAACCGCATCCGCACCGCCCAAGGCCGCGCCGGTGCACCGACGCCGCAAGAACGCGCAGCGGTGGCCGATTACATCGACGCGCATCCACAGGGCCCGCGCCCCCAGGCGGATTGGGAGCCGGTCGCGCGCTTTTGTGACCGCGCGTTGAGCCTCGCAAGCACGCTTGCTGAAGTAGCTTCGCTCGCCGGCGTGCCGCAGGCGGTCGCAGCTTACCTCGAAAGCAACTCGCTGCCGCTGGCCGCCGTCTGCTGGCCGGAGTTCGAGACACTGGACTGGCGGGGCGCAGGTCTTGCGCTCGAAGCGCGCGCGGCACGGGAATCGGATCTGGTCGGCATCACCGGCTGCTTTTGCGCGATCGCCGAGACTGGCACGCTCACGCTGCTGTCGGGTCCGGACACCCCGCCCGGGGCGAGCCTGCTACCCGAAACCCATATCGCGATCGTGAATTCGAACCGCATCCTGCGCGGCATGGAGGATGCATGGGAGTTGCTGCGCGCGGAACGCGCAACCGCGCTGCCGCGCGCCGTCAGTTTCGTTTCAGGCCCATCGCGTACCGCCGACATCGAGCAGACGGTCACGCTCGGTGCGCACGGGCCGTACCGGGTGCATATCATCCTGCTCGGTGCAGGTGCTGGCGGTGGCAAGCCAAACCGCGGTGCAGAAATATGACTGGCGTGCCGCTCCCGATCATGCGGGTCGTTGCAGGAGTATTGCTGAATGATTGACGCGTCGAAATATATTGAGCGTTTCAGCGTGCGCGCCACGCTGGCGGTCAGCAGTGCGTTGGTGGGGCTCATCCTGACTGGCGACTATTATATCGGCCAGGATCTCAGCCTGGCCCCGCTGTATCTGATTCCGATCCTGCTGATCACGTGGAAGACAACAGCGACCATGGGGGTTGCAGTTTCCATGCTTGCCTCCGGACTCTGGGCGGTTACGGCCGTGAACGCGGGCAATTCACCGACCCCGGCCTTTGTGCTGTGGGAAGCGGCAATCCGGTTGGCGACCACCGTGTTGTTTGTCGTGGTGCTTACCAATCTGAAAGACAGCCTCGCGCGGGAAAGCCAGAATGCCAGAAAAGATTCGTTGACGAAGCTTGCCAACCGCGGCGCTTTTTACGAACTGGTGGACCAGGAAACGTTGCGGTGTAAACGCTATGGCGGTGCAATTTCCATCGCCTTTATCGACCTGGATAGATTCAAGGACTTGAATGATCGGTCCGGGCATGATGTCGGAGACGAGGCGCTGCGCGTAGTCGCGCAAACCCTGCGCGCCCAGCTTCGGTCCACCGACTTGCCGGCGCGCCTTGGGGGGGATGAGTTTGCGGTAATGTTGCCGGGACTGGATCCGCGCGGTGCAAGTCAGGCGACGCAAATACTGCAGTCCCGTTTGTTGAGCGCGATGGAGCATCGCGGCTGGTCCATCACTTTCAGCATCGGTCTTGCCACGTACACCACGGCCCTTGACTCAGTCGATGAAATGATCAAGCGTGCCGATCAGTTGATGTATAAGATGAAACGCGAAGGCAAAGGCGGCATCAGCGAGCAGGTCTTCGCGTGACGAGAGTGCTCAGTTGGCAGGCCCGCGCGATTGCCCGCCAGGTTCCGCGGGAGCCAGGGTGTTCGCGCACTCTTCCAGCCACGCGCGCACGGCGTTGACGTCCGGCAGGCGCCATCGGGCAGCCGACCGGCCGGACCCGACTTTGATCGAGTGTCCCGCCATGGCATTGACAGCGGAAAATCCGTACTCGTCGGTCACATCGTCGCCGAGGAACACCGGGATTTTCCCGCGAAACGGGCTTTCAGACATGAATTCGGTAATCGTACTGCCTTTGTCGCGTCCCACGGGTAGGATTTCCACCACCATTTTCCCGGGCTGCAGCCGAAGACCCTTGGCTGGATACACCAACTCGCGCAGCAATCGGTGCAAGTGCCCTCCCAGGCTCGGGACCTGCCGGTAGTGAATGGCTAGAGTAACGCCTTTTTCTTCTACCAGGAGACCGGGGTGGCGCGCGATGAGCGGCGCGAGCCTCTGCTTGATCTCGCCAAACCGGCACGAGCGGGCCGCGTGTCGGTGCACGATACCCGAACCGTCGCGGCGTTCAATGCCGTGCTGGCCGGCGGTCGGAAGGCTAAGCGGCGCAAAGAGGCTATCCACTTCGCTGATCGGACGCCCGCTGATGAGCGCGAGCGCTCCGCCGGTTGCCGTGCGAAGCCGTCCCAGCGTCTGCTTGAGTCCGCTGTCCACCGTTACGTCCGCGGGAGTGGCAGCCAGCGCGAGCAGCGTGCCGTCGATATCGAGGAAGAAAGCCCAGCCTGGCTCAGCGCCGAGCAGAACCGCCGGCTTGGTGCGATTAATTTCTGTCGGTTGAAGCACGGGCCTATTCATATTTGCGCCACCGCCATTGCCGGCGGCCACGATGCTAGCTTTGCCGCTGCCGATCGGGCGCTTTTTCGAGCAGGCGTCCGCGCTTGCGCATGCTCGCCGCGTCGAGCAGCATGCGTCCCGCCCAGCGATAGACGTTGAACTCCCGGATGAGCCCGCGCATGGTGCGCATCCGGTCGCGTTGTTCGTCGCGTGGCATCGTCAGCGCAATGTGCAGCGCGGCGGCGCACTGATCAATATCGTAGGGATTGACGATGAGCGCCTCGGGAAGCTCGCGCGCCGCGCCGGTGAACTGGCTGAGCACCAGGACGCCTTGTTCGTCGTCGCGCGCGACCACGAACTCCTTGGCCACCAGATTCATGCCGTCGTGGAGACTGCTCACAAAGCAGACATCGGCGGCCCGGCAGTATTCGTAAACCTGCTCGGGTTCGTGATGTTCGATCCTGAGGATAATCGGGGCGTAATCGCCGCGCGCAAACCGGTTGTTGATCCTGGCGGCAAGCGCGCGAACATGGATTTCGAATTCGTGGTACTGCTCGATGCTCGATCGCGTCGGCGCGCCAATCTGGACGAAGCTGAACTTGCCGATCCACTGCGATTGCAGTTCGAACAGCCTTTCGATCGCGAGAAAGCGCTCGAGTATGCCTTTGGTGTAATCCATGCGATCGACGCCAACGCCCAGTGCATGGTCGGGGCGCAGGCGATGCCGCTGGCGGATGTCGGCACGACAGTCGGCCACCGTTTTCCGGATCAGGTTCCCGGCTGGCGGCGACTCGATCGAAATCGGATAACGCTTGACCGCGGTCAGCTTTTTGCCGTAGGAGATGGTGAAGGATTCGCGGTCCACTCGCGCTTCCAGCATGCGATCCACGGTGTCGACGAAGTTGTTGCAGTGAAACTGCGTGTGGAAGCCAAGGATGCTGCTGCCCAGGAGCCCGTCGAGGAGTTCGGCACGCCACGGGCAAATGGCGAACGCCTCCGGGTTGGGCCAGGGGATGTGCCAGAACGTCACGATAGTCGCATGGGGCAGCTTTTCCCGAATCATTTTCGGCAGCAACGCGAGGTGGTAATCCTGAACCAGCACGATCGGATCGTCGGTTTTCGCTTCCTCGAACACCGCGCGCGCGAATCTGCGATTGACTTCGATATACTGGTTCCAGTCGCCGGTCCGGAAGGTCGGACGCACGTGGGCAATGTGGCATAGCGGCCACAGGCCCTCGTTCGAGAACCCGTAGTAATAACCGGCTTCTTCCTCTTTGGTGAGCCAGACTCGGCGCAGGGCATACGCCGGATTCCCGGGCGGAATAGCCACCCGGTCGTTCCGGTCGACGACCTCCGCATCTGCCGCGCCGCTGCCGTGGGCAATCCAGGTGCCGGAACAGGCGCGCATGATGGGCTCGAGGGCTGTGACCAGCCCGCTGGCGGGCCTCTGGACCTCGATGCGCTCGCTGTTCCGAACGTGAAGGTAAGGCTCGCGATTCGAGACGACCAGGATGTCGTCGCCTTTCAAGTCGTGGCGTAAAATGGAACGCAGCGTTTCCGGCGTCCAGGCGAGCTGTGCTTCGTCCCGGGGCCGATACTCGGAGTGAATGTCCCGGATGAGCGAGCGCAGGTCTCTTGCCAACGGCCGCAATTCGGGAACGTTGATTTTTTCCGCGGGCCGCAACAGACCCTCGCCCCGCAGCAATGCGCGGAAACCCTGCATCCAGCCGCGCCAGCTCAACTGGGCAATGACGACGGTAATCAGAGAAACAATGGCCCCGAGCCCGACGAAGAAATAGAACAGATACTGCTTCGTCTCCTCGCTGCGCCGCTGGATGAAGCTCATGTCGTGCACGAGTACGAGCTTGCCGATTCGCGCGCCGTCTTGCTCGACGTCCTGCACCGAAACATGCAGAGGGCCGCGCGCGCTGTCCAATACGTGCGCGGCGGGTTCCCGAAACCTTTCGACGTCCTTGCACGCAAGGTCTCGCGGAAACGTCTTGGTGGCGACGAGCTGGTTGCGGGAGGCGTCGCAATAGCCGATGGCGAAAAGACGCTCGCCCTGGGTGATTCTGCTGAAAAAGGCGACCATCTTGTTCCTGGTCCCGGCGTGTTTCAGCTCCAGCAGCGGGTCTTGCAGCGTCTTTGCCACGAGGGCCGAGCGGATTTCAAGGTCGCGCACGAACCACTGGAACGTCAGCCGGTCGACCAGTGGAATCACCGCATAGGCGATTGCCGCCAGGACAATGGCGAGCGGGATCACGAATCGTAAGGATAGGCGCATGCAAGGATCAGCCAGGGCAACGACGCGTCAATGATACCCCCTTTGAGAAACACTCTCACCGCACTGAGTTTTCGGGGATGTTGCTTCGCGCCATCGCCAAGCGTCGACAAACGGCATAAGATTACGGTTATCAATTGGTGGACACGCCGCGCGGCATCGCGCCGGGGCGGCCGCGTAACGAATTGGGAGGCCTCGATCGGCTGACTGCGTATGTGGCTCATTCGACTCTGTCGTGTGTTACTGCTCACGGGGTGGCCGCTGGCGGCGCTTGCCGCGCCGGCGCCGGTGATAGTATTGACGCTCGATGGCGCGGTGAGTCCGGCGACCGCTGACTACGTGGTGCGCGGTATCGCTCAAGCCGCGGATCAGGGCGCGGCACTGGTTGTGCTGAAAATCGACACGCCGGGCGGGCTGGATACCTCGATGCGCAAGATCATCAAGGAAATCCTCGCGTCGCCGGTGCCGGTCGCGACATTCGTTGCGCCGGGCGGCGCGCGTGCCGCGAGCGCCGGAACTTACATTCTTTACGCAAGTCACGTGGCGGCAATGGCGCCGGCGACCAACCTGGGGGCCGCAACGCCGGTGCAAATCGGCATCGGCCCCCAGCGCGAACCCGAGTCCACACCGGGCAAACCCGCGGGAGACGACCGCGGCAAGCAGAAGGAACGCACGGCGAAGGAATCCCGCAAGAGCGAGCCGGCGGCAAAAGACGCGCTGACGCGCAAGCAGGTGCACGATGCGTCGGCTTATATCCGCAGCCTCGCGCAGTTGCGCGGCCGCAACGCCGAGTGGGGCGAGCGGGCGGTGCGCGAAGCGGTGAGCTTGTCGGCGGAGGAGGCGCGCAAGCTCAAGGTGATCGATGTCATCGCGCGGGACGTGAACGACCTGGTCAGCCAGCTTGACGGCAGGCGCGTGACGGCGCAGGGAACGGAGCACGTGCTGAAAATCAAGGATGCGGCGATCGTGGCGCTCGATCCCGACTGGCGCAGCAAGCTGCTCGCGATCATTGCGGACCCGAACGTGGCGCTGATCCTGATGATGGTCGGCATCTACGGCCTGATATTCGAGTTTTCCAATCCGGGCTTCGTGCTGCCCGGCGTGGCGGGTGCGATCTGTCTGCTGCTTGCGCTGTTCGCGTTCCAGCTGCTGCCGATCAATTACGCCGGCCTCGGCCTGATCCTGCTCGGAATTGCATTCATCGTGGCCGAAGCATTCATGCCTAGCTTTGGCGCGCTCGGCATCGGCGGGGTCATCGCGCTCGTGATCGGCGCGGTGATTCTGATCGAGCCGGAAGCTGCGGCCGCCGGCTACAAGGTGGCGCTGCCGCTCGTGGTCGGGATTTCGCTGGCGAGCGCGGCCATCGTGTTCCTGATCGTGGCGATGGCGGTCAAGGCGCGGGGGCGTCCGGTGGTGAGCGGGCGCGAGGAACTGATCGGCGCCACCGGCGACGTGCTGGATGATTTTGCGAGCGAGGGCTGGATTCGCACCCACAGCGAGAACTGGTGGGCACGCAGCGCCACCCCGCTAGAGCGCGGGCAGAAAGTCCGCGTGGTGGCGCGCGACGGTCTGGTGCTGCAGGTCGCGCCGGTCGCGCAACGCCCGGACGCGGAGCGGCCGTAAGCGTCGATTTCGTTACGCAACACAACGGAGGCAAATCATGATCTGGGAATTCGGCTGGCTGAGCGTCCTCGTCCTCGTCGTCATTCTGGCTTTTTCCGCGTTTCGCATTCTGCGCGAGTACGAGCGCGGCGTGGTGTTCATGCTTGGGCGCTTCTGGAAAGTCAAGGGCCCCGGGCTGGTCGTGGTGATACCCGGAATTCAACAGATGGTGCGCGTTGACCTGCGCACGGTGGTGATGGATGTGCCGAGCCAGGACGTGATTTCGCGCGACAACGTGTCGGTTAAAGTCAACGCGGTGCTCTACTTCCGCGTGCTCGATCCGCAGAAGGCGATCATCCAGGTCGAGAATTTCCTCGACGCAACCAGCCAGCTTGCGCAGACCACGCTGCGCGCGGTGCTCGGCAAGCACGAGCTCGACGAAATGCTGGCGGAACGCGACAAGCTCAACCTCGACATTCAGAAAATTCTCGATCTGCAGACCGACGCCTGGGGCATCAAGGTGGCGACCGTCGAGATCAAGCACGTAGACATCGACTCGTCGATGGTGCGCGCGATCGCCCAGCAGGCCGAGGCGGAACGCACTCGGCGCGCCAAGGTGATCCACGCCGAGGGCGAATTGCAGGCGTCCGAAAAACTGTTGCAGGCCGCACAGATGCTCGCGCGGCAACCGGAGGCGATGCAGTTGCGTTATCTGCAAACGCTGGGCAGCATTGCCGGCGACAAGACTTCGACCATCGTATTCCCGATGCCGATTGACGTGCTGGGCCAATTCCTCGGCCAGTCGAAGAAACCTGCAGGTCCATCCGGTTGAGTTAGCAGTCGTAAGGCGCGCTACCCGCGGAAGTAGCTGCAGGCGTTGCTAGACTATCTGGCGAGCTCGAAGCGCCGGTTGAGTCTCGATTGATGTGGTCATTACGCGTCGCTGCTCTTTTTGCGGGCCACCATTGACTGCAACTCGGTGAGGAGATTGCCGCGGACGGTCCGCGCGTCCGTGGCGATGCTCCAGCCCGCAACGCCGCGGTGCAAAGTCGCCACGGCATACCCCGAGCGCCCCGCCAAGTCGGTCAGCTCGAGGCGGACCCATGCGTATTCGCTCGCCCGGTCGCTGACATGGCAAGTGGCGCCGCACACTTCATGAAAGGCGCGGCCCGTGGCGCTGACGACAACGAAGGTGAGCGCTGAAACCGCCGCCGGCAGCGCTTCCAGGAAGACGAAAATTCTTTCATCATCCCACTCGCTCGCCCCGGTGCGCGAATCCCCGGTGTGGACCACGCTGCCATCGGCGTTGCGCGGGCGGCCTGGATAAATCACTTCCAGCATACGGCCCTGCGCGTCGAACAGCACGCACAACGCATCCAGATCCGCGGGGTCAGCGGTGAGGCCATCTTCCGGCGGATCCCAGTGCAAGCCCATCACGATTTCTTTTAACTCTGGTTTTGCGTCGGCCTGCGTGCCGCCTTGCGAGCGGGCGTAATCGTTGATTCGTATGACGTTCCCTCCTCCCGAAGCCGAGCCGGTCTTTTCCAGGCCGAACTCCATGTTCGCTGTTCGACAGCAGTCCCGTGCGAAGGTTCGTGACCATCGGCGCTGCCGCCGTCCATTCGTCACTTCGGCAGGTTGATGAAGATCAAGGGCGCGATCCGGCGGTCAACTAAACTGGATTCAAGAGGATCGCCGATGGAATCGAACCTGCCCGCCGTCGCAGCCGACGAGAGTCCCGCCTGGCACGCTAAGCCCGCGGCCGAGGCGCTTGCGCATTTCGAGACTTCGCCCAAGGGCCTGAGCGAGCGCGAGGCGCAGGCGAGGCTTGCGCAGTACGGCCGTAACCGGCTCAAGCCGCCCGCTCGCCGCGGCGCATTCGCGCGCTTCCTGCTGCAGTTTCATAACGTGCTGATCTACGTGCTGCTCGGCTCGGCCGCGATCACCGCCGCGCTGGGCCACTGGGTGGACACGGGCGTGATACTCGGCGTGGTGCTGATCAATGCGGCGATCGGTTTCATCCAGGAGGGCAAGGCGGAGAAGGCGCTCGATGCGATCCGCAACATGCTCTCGCTGCACGCGATGGTCCTGCGCGACGGCAGGCGCCGCGAGCTCGCCGCCGAGGATCTCGTGCCGGGCGACATCGTACTGCTGGCCTCCGGCGACAAGGTGCCGGCCGACGTGCGGCTGCTGGAGGTGCGCAATCTGCGCGTTGACGAGGCGGCGCTCACCGGCGAATCGGTGCCGGTGGAAAAGTCGGTCGACGCGGTGGCGGCGGCCGCACCCATCGGCGACCGCTGCTCGCTCGCTTACTCGGGCACGCTGGTCACCTACGGTCAGGGAACCAGCGTCGTCGTCGCGACCGGCACGCGCACCGAAATCGGCCGCATCAGCGCGATGCTGGAAAACGTCGAGGAGCTGACCACGCCGCTGCTGCACCAGATGGCAATTTTCGGGCGCTGGCTCACGCTCGCGATCCTCGCGTTCTCGGCGCTCGCGTTTTTCTTCGGCGTCGCGGTTCGCAGCTACTCTACCGCGGAGATGTTTCTGGCCGCGGTCGGCCTGGCGGTGGCGGCGATCCCCGAGGGCCTGCCGGCCATCATGACCATTACGCTTGCGATCGGCGTGCAGCGCATGGCGCTGCGCAACGCCATCATCCGGCGCCTGCCCGCGGTGGAGACACTCGGCGCCGTCACCGTGGTCTGCTCCGACAAGACCGGCACATTGACTCGCAACGAAATGGCGGTGCAGCGCGTGGCGACGGCAGATCTGGTTTTCGAGGTCGGCGGCACAGGCTATGCGCCACACGGCGGCTTTTCGCTTGCCGGCGCCGAGGCCGCGCTTAGCGACCAGCCTGCGCTCATCGACATCGCACGCGCCTGCTTGCTTTGCAACGACGCCATGCTGCGCGAAACAACGGGCGCATGGACAGTGGAGGGTGATCCGACCGAGGGCGCATTGATTGCGCTCGCGATGAAAGCGGGGCTGGATCCCGCTGACGAGGCGGAAGCGCTGCCGCGGACGGATGTCATCCCGTTCGAGTCCGAGCATCGCTACATGGCGACGCTGCACCATGACCACAGCGGCCACGGTTTCGTGTTCGTCAAGGGCGCGCCGGAACGCGTGCTGGAGATGTGCGATTCGGAGCGCTCGGGCACCGGGGACCATCCGCTCGATCGCGGCCGCTGGCGCGCGCGCATGGATGAGATCGCCACCGCCGGGCAGCGCCTGCTCGCGGTAGCGGTGCGCCGCGTCAACGAAAGCCATCGCACACTGCGTTTCTCCGACATGGAAGGCGGCTTCACGCTGCTCGCGCTGCTCGGGCTGTCCGATCCGCCGCGCGAGGAGGCGATCGCCGCGATCGAACGCTGCCACGCCGCAGGCATCCGCGTCAAAATGATCACGGGCGATCACGCCGCGACCGCCGCCGCCATCGGCGCGCGGCTGGGGCTGGATATGCATGCGGGGGTGCTCACGGGCATCGAGCTCGAGAAGATGGACGACGCGGCGCTGAAGACGGCGGCGGGCGAAATTGAAGTCTTCGCGCGCGCCAGCCCCGAGCACAAGCTGCGCCTGGTCAAGGCGCTGCAGTCGCAGGGCCAGATTGTCGCCATGACCGGCGACGGCGTGAACGACGCGCCGGCGCTCAAGCGCGCCGACGTCGGGGTCGCGATGGGGAAAAAGGGCACCGAGGCGGCGAAGGAGGCCTCCGAAATGGTGCTCGCGGACGACAACTTCGCCTCGATCACCGCTGCGATCGAGGAAGGCCGCACCGTGTACGGCAATCTGCGCAAGGCGATCGTCTACATCCTGCCGACCAACGGCGGCGAGGCGGGCATCCTGCTGATCGCGATCCTGCTCGGCATCGCGCTGCCCATCACGCCGGTGCAGATCCTGTGGATCAATATGGTCACCGCGGTGACGCTGTCGCTGTCGCTCGCCTTCGAGCGGCCCGAAGCCGGCGTGATGCGGCGGCCTCCGCGCGACCCGCGGGAGCCGCTCATCTCCGGGTTCCTGATGTGGCGCGTCGTGCTGGTGTCGGTGCTGATGGTCGCGGGATCGCTGGGGCTGTTCCTGTGGGAGACCTCGCGCGGACTGCCGCTCGAAGCGGCACGCACGGTCGCGGTCAACACGCTGGTGATGGGGGAGATCGTCTATCTGTTCAACTGCCGCCACCTGGCTGAAACGGCCCTGACGCGCGAGGGCTTTGTTGGCAACCGCTACGCGCTGCTCGCGGTCGGGTTGCTGGTTCTGATGCAGCTTGGATTCACCTACGCGCCGGTGATGCAGGCGCTGTTCGGTACCGCCGCGCTGGATACAGCCGCCTGGGGCCGCATCGCGCTGTTCGGGGCCGCGCTGTTCGCGATCGTCGAGATCGAGAAGCGGCTGCTCAGGATAAGCCGCTGGATCTAGCAGCCTGTCGGACTTAAGGAGTCCGACAGGCTGCTAAAAGCAAAACCGCCCGGTTTTTTCTCAAAAGAGCTTAGCGCGCACAGCAATTTTGGATGTGAGCATG
>Ga0326597_10003144_pt1 | contig 24035 bp, 20 predicted proteins | sample RVTome_12_FD_203789 | JGI IMG/M metagenome (GOLD analysis project Ga0326597, IMG submission 203789) | Soil microbial communities from uranium-contaminated site in the Upper Colorado River Basin, Wyoming, United States - RVT100D185 | ecosystem: Environmental > Terrestrial > Soil > Contaminated >... | reverse complement strand
ATTGCGATTTTCGCCATTTGGACATGCGGGGACTCGATGCCTCGGGAGTCGACTTCAGCAACAGCTATTTTCGCGGCGCCGATTTGCGCGGCATCGATTTTTCCAAGGCATGTCTGAACGGCGCAAGCCTGAATAGCGCGCGCATCTCGGGCGCGTTATTTCCCGCCGAACTCGCGCCCCAAGAGATCGAGATTTCGCTCAACCACGGCACCCGGCTGCGCTACACAAAATAGCAGCCGTGCCCGCAATTCATGCTCGGTGAACCAGCCGACGCGAACACGAGCTACGAGCACGAAACCAGCTAGTCCATCTGCCGCCTCAAAAACGTCGGAATATCATACTTGTCGTCGTCTTCCTGATTGGCGTTGAACTGAAAATTGTTCTTGCTCAACGTCACCGTTTCGACCTCTTCGCTACCCTGCTTCTTGCGCTGCCAGGTCGGCGTGTCGAGATCGTCGACGATGGTGCCCAAATGAACGACTTTTTTGTTCTTCGACGCCGCGTTGGCGATGTTGGCGACATTTGCGAGCAGCGAGGCGGGAGCCGGCTTTTTCTCTTCTTTCATTTCGCCGAAGCCGGTGGCGATGACGGTGATGCGGATCTCATCGGTGATGTTCTCGTCGATCACCGCTCCGAATATGATGTTGGCGTCTTCATGGGCTTCCTCTTGGATCATCGACGCCGCCTCGTTGACTTCGTGCAGGCACATGTCCGGACCGCCGGTGATGTTGATCAACACGCCGCGCGCGCCTTGAATCGAGATGTCTTCGAGCAGCGGGCTTGAGATCGCTTTTTGCGCCGCTTCGATGGCGCGGTTCTCACCCGAGGCGGACGCCGCGCCCATCAGCGCGAAGCCCATCTCGGCCATCACCGTGCGCACGTCGGCGAAATCAAGATTGATCAAGCCGGGGGTGATGATCAGATCGGAAATCCCGCGCACGGCTTGCAGCAAGACATCGTCGGCCTTGTGAAAGGCTTCAAGCATCGTCGTGGTTTTCGCCGCGATGCTGAGCAAGCGCTGGTTCGGAATCACGATCAAGGTATCGACGCACTGCTTCAGTTCTTCAATTCCTTCATCGGCCTGGCGCATGCGTTTTTTGCCTTCGAAGATAAACGGCTTGGTCACCACGCCCACCGTCAGCGCGCCCACTTCGCGGGCGACCCGGGCGATCACCGGCGCGCCGCCGGTGCCGGTACCGCCGCCCATGCCTGCGGTGATGAAGATCATGTCCGAGCCTTCAAGAAAATTACGGATCTTCTCTTGGTCTTCCAAGGCAGCGCGCCGGCCGATCTCCGGATTGGCGCCGGCGCCCAACCCCTTGGTCACCGTGCAGCCGAGTTGAATGCGCACCGGCGCCAGGCTTGCTTCCAGCGACTGCGCGTCGGTGTTGGCCACCATGAAGTCGACGCCGGAAAGCTTGCCGCCGATCATGGTATTGACCGCGTTGCCGCCGCCGCCACCGATGCCGATCACCTTGATGCGCGCGCTTACGCTGTTACTTTGCTCCACTATCTCAAACATAAATATTCCTCCTCCCAAAATCGGTTAAATTTCGCTTTAAAAAAAATCACTGAGCCAATCCGACATCCGATGTTTCACCTTGGCGAGTATTTTATCGTCGCGCGGCCGAAAAACCGCGCGCTCCTGGCGCTTCATGCCATGCAGGACCAAACCGACGGCGGCGGCGTAAGCCGGACTATCGATGACATCGACCAATCCGCCCACATGAACGGGCACGCCGAGGCGCACCGGCAAGCCAAACGAACGCTCGGCCATCTCGACGGCGCCCGGCAACAACATGGACCCGCCGGTAATCACGACACCGGAGGCGAGCGCACCTTCGTATCCCGACTTGGCGATTTCTCGCTGAATCAATTCAAAGATCTCGTCGAGACGCGGCTCGATGATCTCGCAGAGAATTTGCCGCGACACGGTGCTGGCGCCTTTGCCCGCCACGCTCGGGACCTCGACTCGCTCGTCGGCGGTGACCATCCGCGCCTTGGCAAAACCGAACCGCTGCTTGATGCGCTCGGCGTCGTTGAACGGCGTGCGCAGGCCGGCGGCGATATCGTTGGTGACATGATTGCCGCCGATGCCGAGCACCGCCGTGTGCTTCAACGTACCGTCGTGGTAGAGGACGATGTCCGTGGTGCCGCCGCCCATGTCGACGAGCACGACCCCGAGTTCACGCTCTTCATCGGTCAAAACCGCCTCGGCCGCAGCCAGCGGCGCTAAGACGATTTCGGCGACGTTCAGTCCGGTGCGATTGCAACATTTGACGATGTTTTGCGCCGACGTCACCGCGCCGGTGACGATGTGCACCTTGGCTTCGAGCCGGACGCCGGACATGCCGAGGGGTTCCTTGATCCCGTCCTGCTCATCGATGATGTAGTCTTGCGGCAAGACATGCAGCACTTCGCGGTCCATCGGGATCGCGACAGCCTTGGCCGCGTCGATGACGCGCTCCAGATCGCGCTGGGCGACTTCCTGATTCTTCACCGCGACGATGCCGTGGCTATTGAACGCCTTGATATGGCCGCCTGAAATACTGGTAAAGACGGTGTGAATCTCACAGCCCGCCATCAACGCCGCTTCTTCAACCGCCTTTTTGACCGAATTGACCGTCGCCTCGATATTGATCACCACGCCCTTGCGCAGTCCCTGCGACGCGTGCGAGCCTATGCCGATGATCTCGACCCCATGCTCGGTCATCTCGCCGACGATGGCGCAAACCTTCGAGGTGCCGATATCTAAACCGACTACGATACTGTTTTTCTTCGCCATAAGCTTCGCTAGCTAACCGCTCCCTCCGCCTTTAGTGCTCCAGTGGGCGCAAGCGCGCCACGATTTGATCGCGATAACTAACGTCCAAGGACGCCAAGCGTGCCTCGTTGCCTTTCCACAGCGCTAACAAGCGATCGAGGCGCGCTAATTTGTCATCCCAATCGCCCCAACCCATGCGCAGTGCCATGGGCTGATGCGCGGTATAAACGACTAACTGGCCGAGCTGATCAAAATGAATCTCCGACAACACGTGGGAGCGCTGGGCCATCAGCTCGCCGAGGCGCAGCGCTTCTTGAATGCGCTGGCGCAGCGTGGGATCCGGCGTCGCGAGCTGTTCTGTGCTCAGTCCGGTCAGCATCGGAAAATTCATTTTGTCACCGGCTTGGACTTCCTTAAAAAGGACCCCGTCGCCATCGATGTAATAGAGTTTACGGATCGCGACGATGGCCCGTGGCGTGCGTTCTTCGACATCGATGGTGATGCGGTGGGGAAATTCGCGGCGCACCAACACCCGGCGCACCCAAGGATGTTTGGCGATCCTCTGTTCGATGCCGGCAGGATCGATATTCCAGATATTCATGCCCTTGCTTAGCCCGGCGATGGTGACAATCTCGTTACCACTGACCTTCTCGCCGGCGCGCACCTGAATCTCGCGCACCGAAAAATAGCGACTCTCGACGACAAAATCGCGCAACGACGTGGCGGCGATCAGCACCGGCCCGCGCAGCCGATAAATCATCACGCCAAGGACGACCAAACCGGCCAACACGCCGAAACGGAGGAGAGAGCGGCGCCAGCGGCCGAGATCCTTCTTGCGATTGTCCTTGCGATAAACTTTTAGCTGCATTGTCCGGTACGACCCTCCACCCAAATATTACTTTCGAGAGCCTCGCGTCCTTGGGGGTGACGCATCCGATCCGGATTCGCACAAAACTTTGCGCAGATGGCGCAAGTTTTCCGTTAAACCGGGATACTCGAACACGGGAATGGTCTCCCGCCAAGCCTGTCCTGAGCGAAGACGAAGGAGCGCAAAGTACGCCAAGTTCGGAATTGAAAGATTGATCATTTGACAAACCGTCCTGTTCATTTTTTCCGATCTTTGCGGCCTTGGCGTCTTTGCGGGAGATATTCCGAGTTACGCATGTGGCTCTGCCGCGCTGTGTTCTCCGTGGTTAATTCTCGTCCCATTCGCCCAACAGTTTCACTTCGGGAATCAAATCGACGCCGAACTGGCGTTGCACTTCGCTGCGCGCCGCATCCATGAGCTGGCGCACGTGATCCGCCTTGGCGCTGCCCAGATTGACGATAAAATTGCCGTGCCGCTCGGCGATCTGCGCTTGGCCAATACGCTTGCCCTTGAGTCCGGCGGCCTCAATTAACCGGCCGGCAAAATCTCCCGGCGGATTACGAAACATCGACCCCGAATTGGGGAAGCCGGAGGGCTGGCTGCTCTTGCGCTTGCCGACCAATTCGCGCAATTTCGAGCTCACCTCGGCGGCCTCGGCTTTTTCCAGACGCATGGCCACGCGGGTCACGACTGTGCCGGGCGGCAGGTGCGAATCTCGATAGGTAAAAGTCATTTCATCGCGGAAAAAAACCATTGCCTCTCCGGCCGGGTTCACGGCTTCAACTTGCTCGACGACTTTTTCGAATTCCGCACCATAGGCGCCAGCGTTCATCACCAGCGCGCCGCCGACAGTGCCGGGGATCCCTTCGGCGAATTCCAAACCGGCGTAACCCTTGCGCGCCGCCTCGCGGACCAATTGGGTCACGGCATACGCCGCGCCGACCGTCACGCGAACGAATTCCCCCGATTCGTGCCAGACGACTTTCTTAAACTCTCCGCTGAGATGAAGCACCGCGCCGCGCACGCCGCGGTCGCTCACCAACACGTTGCTGCCGTTGCCCAGCAAACAGACCGGCGTGGCGTGGCGCCGCAGCAAAGGCAAGACGGCAGCCAACGCCGCTTGCTTTTCCACGTCAACGAAATAATCCGCCGGCCCGCCGATCTTCATCGAAGTGTAACGCGCCAACGGCTCGGCGAGCTTTAACCTCAAGCCGGCGAGCGACCTAAGCTCTCGCCCCAATGGCGACTCTTCCTGTTCTTTACTCATCGCGAGCATTACGTCTTCGTTGGAGTGATGGAGTGGTGGAGTATCGGAGTGCTGGGTTTTCCCCCACCCATCACTCCATCATTCCAATTCCCCATTACTCCACCACTCCAGTACCCCATTCCTTCACTCCAGCGCCTCGACTAAACGGTCGCCGATCTTGTAAATGTCGCCGGCCCCAAGCGTCAAAACGACGTCCCCCGAGCTCAGCTCAGCAGTGACTCGGTTGACGATCAGGTTTTTGTCCTCGACGAATTCCACATCCAAATGGCCTTGGCGTTTGATCGCTTGATAGAGCGCCTCGCCGGTGGCGCCGGCGATCGGATCTTCGCCGGCCGGATAAATTTCCGTCAGCAACAAACGGTCGGCGCCTTCGAAGGCGGTGAGAAACTCCTCGAACAAATCGCGTGTGCGGGTGTAGCGGTGCGGCTGAAAAATCACCGTCAAGGGTCGTTTCCAGCTATCGCGGACGGCGCCGATGGTCGCGCGAATCTCCGTCGGGTGATGGCCGTAGTCGTCGATGATGAGAATCCCGTTGGGCTCGCCCTTGACCTCGAAGCGGCGGTGAATGCCGGTGAACGCGCTCAGGGCTTCGGCGACTTGAGCGAAAGGGATTTCCAATTCACAAGCGATCGCCACGGCGGCCATGGCGTTGGTCGCGCTATGTCGGCCCGGCGAGCGCAGATGCAATTTGCCGAGCGTCTTGCTCTGCCCGAGCGCGGTAAATTCCACGCCGGCCGGACTCATCTTCAAATCCTGCGCCGAAAACTCCGCTTCAGCGGACAGACCATAAGTGGTGAAGCGCTTGCGCACCTTGGACAACAACCCATGGACGTTGGCGTCGTCGATGCACAACACGGCGAGACCGTAAAACGGCACTTTGTTGATGAAAGTGAGGAAGCTTTCGTTCAACCGATCCATGGTCAGGTGGAAATCCATATGCTCTTTGTCGATGTTGGTCACCACCGAGATCACCGGCGAAAGCAGCAGGAAGCTGCCGTCGCTCTCGTCCGCCTCGGCGATCAGCAGTTCTCCCGCGCCCATCTTGGCGTTGGTGCCGAACATATGCACCCGCCCGCCGATCACCATCGTCGGGTCCAGTCCGGCTGCGCTCAAGACCGCGGCGATCATCGAGGTTGTCGTGGTCTTGCCGTGACTGCCGGCCACCGCGACGCCATATTTCATGCGCATCAGCTCGGCGAGCATTTCGGCCCGCGGAATCACCGGGATATGGCGCCGGCGCGCTTCGAGCACTTCGGGATTGGAGTATTTCACCGCCGTGGAAATCACCACCACCGACGGATCGGCGGCAAGATTCTCCTCCTGATGGCCGACGAATACCGTCGCGCCCAGCGCACCCAGCCGGCGCGTCGACTCGCTTTCCTGCAAATCGGAACCGCTCACCGCGTAACCCAAGTTCACCAGCACTTCGGCGATGCCGCTCATACCGATGCCGCCGATGCCGACGAAATGAATTTTATGTTTCTTGTGCAACATGAAACTTCAGTCACGATTCAACAAACGAAGCCGCTTCGCGGCCGGGGTATTGACCCCGGCGCCAATTAAAATCTCGCAAAGGGGACGTTCACGCCCTTTGAAATCCCATTTAATGGTTCCACGCCGAAGTCGGCGTGGACTCCTTCAGTTCACTAGGCCCGCGCCAGCGCATAACACTGATCGACGATGCACGCCGCGGCGTCGGACCGCCCCAGCGTGCGCGCCGCCGCGGCCATTCGTTCGATCCGAGTCCGATCCGAGAAATAATCGCGAATCCGTTCAGCCAAGCGCGTCCCGGTTAATTCTTGATCTAAAATCATCTCGGCGGCGCCTCGCTCTTGCAGTGCCTGGGCATTGCCGCGCTGATGGTCGTAAATCGCGTAGGGAAACGGCACCAAGATCGCCGCTTTGCCGAATACCGTGAGTTCCGCCAACGTGGTCGCGCCGGCGCGGCATAGCACGAGATCCGCGCGCGCGTACGCTTCGTCCATCCGGTCGATGAACGCCGTCACCTCCGCGGCGAACGGCAAAGTCCGGTAGGCTTCCTGGATCGCCGCATAATCCGCCTCGCCGGTTTGATGGATGATCGATAAACCCGCTTGCAAGTCCGTCAACTGCCTGAGCGCGTCGATCACAGCATAATTAATCCGGCGCGCGCCGGCGCTGCCGCCGAAAATCAGCAGTGAAAATTTTTCACCGCGGCTCACTTTGGGCAGCTCGCGCCAGCGCACCGGATTGCCGCTCTCGACCACCCGCGCGCCGGAAAAATACTCGGCGCTCTGCGGATAAGCCGTAAAAACACAATCGACCCAGCGCCCCAGCAGCTTGTTGGTGAATCCCGGCCGCAAATTTTGTTCCATGATCGCGCAGCGAACGTTTTTCAATTTAGCCGCCAACAACAAGGGACCCGAGGCGTAGCCACCCAAACCGACGATGCAGTCGGGACGGAACTGGCTGATGATTTTCAGCGAGCGCACTAGGCTTGCCGGCACGCCATAGAGCGCGTCGAGCCAGCCGCGCCAGCCGCGCCCTTTGATCCCTTTGACCCTCAGCGTTTCCAGTTTGAATCCTTCTTTGGGCAACACCCGAAACTCGATTCCCTGTTCAGTTCCCACGAAGAGTATTTCCACCCGCCCGTCGCGGCGTTGAAATTCCCGCGCCACCGCCAGTCCGGGGAACAAATGGCCACCGGTTCCCCCACCGGCGAAAATCACCCGCATCGCTACAGTCTCCGGCGCGAGAGACCGAGCAGTATCCCCGCCTCCACCAAGTTCAGCACCATGGCGGAGCCGCCGTAGCTGATGAACGGCAGGACCAACCCCTTGGTCGGCATCAACCCCATGACGACTCCCATGTGAATCAACGCCTGCAACCCGAGCAGCACGGTGATGCCGAAAGCCAAGTATTGATCGAAAGGCTCTTCGATCTTGGCGCTAAGCCGGAAACCGCGCAGGATAATCACGCCGAACAGCGCCAACACTAAAAGCGCGCCGAGCAAGCCAAGTTCCTCGCCAATCACCGAGTAGATGAAATCGGTGTGCGCCTCCGGCAAATAAAATAGTTTTTGCCGGCTCTCGCCCAAGCCTCGTCCGGTGAGCTGTCCCGAGCCAAACGCGATCAGGGATTGAATCACATGAAAGCCGCTGCCGGCCGCATCGCTCCAGGGGTCCAAGAAACTCATCAACCGGCGCAATCGATATTCGGCCTTCATCATCACGTAGATTAACAAAGGCAGCGCCATCAGCCCGGTGGCCAGCAGATGATGCACCCGCACGCCACCGATGAAGAGCATGGAATAAAGCAACATGGTCAGGATTAAGACGCTGCCAAAGTCCGGTTCGAGCAAGAGCACGGCGGAGAACGCCCCGGCGACCATCAGATGCGGCAACACGCCAACGGAAAAGGTTCGAATCATCGGCTCTTTTTTCGCCATGGAATGAGCCAGGTAAACGATCATCGCCAGCTTGGCCAACTCGGACGGCTGAAAAGCGAAACCGGCGAGCATGATCCAGCGCCGAGCGCCGCCGCGGGCGGCGCCGACTCCGGGGAGCAGCACCAAGACTAGAATGATGAAGGTGATGCCCAGCAATGGATAAGCAAATCGGCGGTAAAACGCCGGCGACAACAGTGAGCACACGATCAGCAGAATCGCGCCCATAGCCATGGAGATCATCTGCTTGCGGAAAAAGTACGTGCCATCGGCGTAGCGCTCTTGGGAATAGAGATAACTGGTGCTTAGCACCATGGTCATGCCCAGCGCCAACAGCCCGACGACCGCGAACAGTATCCATTTATCGACCGCCAGACAGTCTCTCATAACGCTTGCACCAATCGCTTGAAGACTCGGCCGCGCTCGGCGTAGTTCGCAAATTGATCGAAGCTCGAACAGGCCGGCGATAACAAGACCACGTCACCTGGGCGGGCATGGGCCGCGGCATCGCGCACCGCCGCTTCAAGATCATCGACGATGACGGTCTCGGTCAGCCGCCCCAATGCCTCGGCGATGACCTGCTTCGCGGCGCCGAAAAGCACCAGGCGGCGAACCTTCCCTGTCATGCCAGGCGCCAACGGTGCGTAGTCGCCGCCTTTATCGACACCGCCGGCGAGCAAAATAACCGGGGCCGCGAAACTCGCCAGCGATTTGACCACCGCACCGACATTGGTGCCTTTAGAATCGTTGTAGTAGCGAACGCCGACTCTCTCGCGCACGAACTCAAGTCGGTGTTCGAGGCCGGGGAATTCTTCGAGCGTATTTTCAATCGCTCGGCGCGAAACACCAGCACACTTGGCGGCCGCGATGGCGGCCATCAGATTTTCCACGTTGTGCACGCCTTGGATCTTTACTTTGACAAGCGAAAACCGTTCCTCATCGGTGCCGCTGCGCCAGACGATCTGATCGCCGCTGGCGAATACGCCGGCCGCGACCTCGGCGAAACCGAAGGAAACCACTTGCGCCTTGACACGCCGGCTAAGCCTCCACACCAACGGATCGTCGCGGTTGAGGATCGCCACATCGTCCTTCGTCTGTGCCGCAAAGATGCGTTCTTTGGCTCTGCAATAGTCGGTGAAGCTTGGATAGCGGTCCAAATGGTCCTCGACCAGGTTCAGATGGAGCGCGATGCGCGGCCGGAAACGCTCGACCCACTCCAGTTGAAAACTGCTGATCTCGACCACCCCCCAATCCCAGTCCTGCAAAACCGCACCGATAAAGGGCAAGCCGAGATTACCGCCGAGAAAAGTTTTCCGGCCATCGGCTTTGAACATCGCGCCGATCAAGCTCGTCGTTGTGCTCTTGCCGTTGGTTCCGGTGATCGCCACCAGCGGTGCGCGAAAAAAGCGGTAGGCCAGCTCGATTTCGCTCAGCACCGGAATTTTCCGTGCCACCGCTTCCTTGAGCAATGAGTTTTCCATCGGCACACCGGGGCTGGGAATGACGCCATCGACACCGTCGAGCCAGCTCGTTTGCTCGCCACCTAAATGGTAGTGAATCGGCAAGCTGGCGAGGGTCGCCATCTCCGCTCTGAGTTCTGCCGCGCCGCGTAGATCGCTAACCGACACACTCGCTCCTCGCCCCGCCAGGAAGCGGGCGCACTCCCTGCCGGTGCGCGCCAGACCGATCACCAAAACTCTTTTGCCGGTCAAATCCCCAAAATCCATTGGCCCTTGTCATCGTCATCTGAGCTTCAAGGTGCTCAGACCGATCACCGCAAAGATGATCGAGAGGATCCAAAAACGCACGATGATCTGCGGCTCCTTCCATCCCTTCAGCTCATAGTGATGATGGATGGGCGCCATTAGAAAAACTCGCTTGCGTCGCATTTTGTAGGAAGCCACCTGAAAAATCACCGACAACGCTTCGATGACGAAAACCCCGCCGATAATCACCAGGACGATTTCATTTTTCGTCATCACCGCGACGACACCCAAGGCGGTGCCCAAGGAAAGCGAGCCGACGTCGCCCATGAACATCTGCGCCGGATAGGCGTTGAACCAAAGAAATCCCAACCCCGCGGCCACCACCGCGGCGCAAAAAACCGTCAGCTCGCCGACGCCGGCGACGTAGGGTATCTGCAAGTACTCGGCGAATTTTAAATGGCCGGTCGCATAGGCGATGATCGCATAGGCCCCCGCTGAAACCATCACCGGCCCGATGGCAAGGCCGTCGAGACCGTCGGTCAAATTGACCGCGTTGGAGGCGCCGACCATCACCAACATGGCGAACGGAATGTAGAATATGTCGAGATGGAGCCGGAGCGTCTTGACGAATGGAAATGCAATCTCGGTGCTAAACCTCGGCAGATTATAAAGCACCACGGCGACCACGAACGCGACCGCGAATTGGCCGAGCAATTTTACCCGAGGCGGCAGCCCCTTGCTATTCTTGCGGGTGAGCTTCAAGTAATCGTCGGCGAACCCCACCGCGCCGCTGCCGACGGTGGCCAACAGGGCGAGCAGCACATAGATGTTGGCGACGTCCGCCAACATCAGCGTGGAGATCACCAACGCCACGAGTATCAGCACGCCGCCCATGGTTGGCGTGCCCGCTTTGACCGCATGGGAAGCCGGCCCGTCATCGCGGATCTGCTGACCGATTTGCTTATCGGTCAACACCCGAATCAACCATGGCCCGAGCAAAAACGAGATCATCAGCGAGAGCAACGCCGCCATCGCCGCACGAAAGGTAATATAGCGAAAGACGTTGAAGCCCGAGTGCGTCGTCGACAGTAGTGAGGACAGATAGTACAGCACGCCGACCTCTTATGCCTTCCCGCCGGTTAGTTCATGCAAGACTTTTTCCATCTCCATGCCACGCGATCCCTTGATCAGCAGCCAGTCGCCCGCCCGAGTGCAGGCGCGCAGCTGCGTCGCGATGTCGCTATGATCCTTGCCAATAATGATTTTTGCCGCGGCCATGCCGGAGTTGAGCGCCCCCCGGCGGACAACGTCGGCTTGTGAACCCAGCAAATAGAGTTGGTCCAGCTTCGCCCGTGCCGCCATCTCGCCCAGCTCCCTGTGCTGGCGCCGGCTCTGGCGGCCCAGTTCAAACATGTCACCGAGCACCGCCACTTTCTTCCCACGCGACGGAATCTCAGCCAAGGTATGGAGCGCCGCTTGCATCGACGCCGGATTGGCGTTGTAGGCATCGTTGACGATACCGATGCCGCGCCAGGTGTCGATCTGCATGCGCATGGCGTAGGGTTTAGCTTTGGCCAAACCCCGGCGCACCGCTGCAAGGCTCGCGCCGGCAGCCAATGCCAGCGCCGCCGCGCCAAGCGCGTTGGCGACGTTATGTTGACCGAGATAATTCAAACGGACCTGACAGCGCCGCTTGCCCGCGCGTAATGTGAAGGCGACCCCCTTGGCGTTTCGCAGCATCACGTTTTGCGCCCGCAGCTGGCCCCGCGCGCCATAGGTAAATTTTGGGCCCTTGAAACGCGCGCCCAATCGACTAACCCACGGATCATCTAAGTTGACCGCGATGGCGCCGCCGGTACGCAGGTTGCGATAGAGCGCGCCTTTCTCCCGCGCCACGCCGGCCAAGCTGTGCAATCCTTCGAGATGCGCCGCCGCGACCGAGGTAATGACCGCAAAGTCGGCGTCGGCGATTTCGGCCAAGCGCTGAATCTCACCGGGATGATTCGTGCCAAGCTCAACCACCGCGACTTTGTCGCGTTTTCGTAAGCGTAAAAGCGTTAAGGGCAAGCCGACCAAGTTATTAAAATTCCCTTCCGTCTTTAAAACTTTTCGGCGCAGCGGCTGGCCGTTAAGCGAAGCCTCTTCGAGAACCGCCGCGAGCATTTCCTTGGTCGTGGTTTTACCGTTGGAGCCGGTAATCGCCAACACCAGGGGCGCCAGCTGCTGACGGCGTAAATGTGCCAAATCGCCGAGCGCCCTTAAGGTATCGGCCACTCTGACCAAGGTGGCGCCACCGACCACCGAGCGCGGCAGCGCGCGATGAGCGATCACGCACGTAGCGCCACGCCGCACCGCTTCGCCAACGAAGCGGTGGCCGTCATGCCGTGCACCCTTGAGCGCGACAAACACCGAACCCTTCTTTACCTTGCCGGAGGCGATCACGATCGAGCCGTAACGCGAATGCTGGCCGGGACAATCTATCTTGCCGCCCGTCGCTGCCAGGATTTCCGCCCGACTCCACCCCATTTCCTCGTTCGCCTACGCGCCGGCCCGCGCCACCATGGCGTCGCGAGCCACCTCCCGATCATCAAAATGAATCCTGTCAGAGCCGAGGATCTGGTATTCCTCATGCCCCTTGCCGGCAATCAAAACCAGATCGCCCGGCCGTGCCCCATGCAAAGCGGTTCGGATCGCCGCGCGCCGATCGACTTCCAGGCAATAGCCAGGTTCCGTCTCGGGTCTCGCGTCTTGAGTCTCGTGTCCAGAAATCTGAGACCCGAAACCCGAAACCTTTTTTATCCCAGTATTCTGAACGCCCGCTTCGATCTCGCTCAGGATGGCCAACGGGTCTTCGCTGCGCGGATTGTCCGAAGTCAACACCACGAAATCGCTCAAACGCGCCGCGATCTCACCCATCAACGGCCGCTTGCCACGGTCGCGATCGCCGCCACAGCCGAAGACCGTGATCACCTTGCCTTGAGTCAGCGGCCGCACCGAGCTCAATACTTTTTCCAGAGCGTCCGGCGTATGCGCATAGTCGACCAGGATGGTTATGCCGAATGGGTTATCGACCTTTTCGACTCGTCCAGGAACAACTTTGAGCTGGCTGATACCCTGGGCGACGCTCTCAGCGTCGAGCCCGAGCGCAAAACCGGCAGCGGCTGAGCCAAGAATGTTCTGTAAATTTGCCGTGCCGATCAGTGAGGAGTCGAACTCGACGGTTCGCCCCTTCGCCTGGATCTTGCCGCGCAAGCCGGCCACATCCTTCTCAACCGTCACCGGATGCACGTCCCAAGCTTGCCCTTCGCCGTAGGTCCAAACATCCAATCCATGATCCCGCGCCATCGCGCTCAAAGTGCCGCCGCGCGGATCTTCGCCATAGATCACCGCCGCTTTGTTCGTCTTGGCGCTGACGCTGAGATAGTCCGTAAAAAGCCTGCTCTTGGCGGAAAAATATTCGTCCATGTCGCGATGATAGTCGAGATGATCGCGGGACAAGTTGGTAAATACGCCGAGGTCGAATTCCATGCCGCGCACTCGCTCCTGCGCCAGGGCGTGGGAGGAAACCTCCATCGCGACAGACCTAACCCCCACAGCGGTCATCTCGGCCAACATTCGCTGCAAATCGACGGACTCTGGCGTGGTGTGATGGGACGGCACGGCAAGATTGCGATAGCGATAATTGATCGTCCCGATCACTCCCGGCTCCAGCGCCGCAGCTTTAAGCATCGACTCGAGCAGATACGTGAGCGTGGTTTTACCATTGGTGCCGGTCACGCCAATAAGTTTTAAATTTTCGCTCGGCCGGCGATAGTAATGCGCCGCCCATAAACCCATGGCGCGGCGGACATCTTGCACCCGCACCGAAGCCACCGAGCGCGGCCAATCGCCTTTTCGTGAATAGACAAAGGCGCTGGCGCCGCGCCTTACCGTATCCGCGATGAAATCATGGCCGTCCGACTTCTCGCCGGCAACCGCGAAGAAAACCTGCCCAGCGCCGATTCTGCGCGAGTCGTAGGATAGACCGCTCACTTCTTGATCCAGACTGCCCTCGGACTCTTCCACCTCCACCAGCTTGACAAACTCATCGAGCCGCATCGCTATCAGCCTTGCAAGTTAAGCACGAGAGCTTGCTCGTCGTTCCAGCGGCCGCCAGCCGCCGGCGCTTGTTTGACAACGTAACCGCTGCCCTGCAGGCGGACTTTGACGTTCAACGTTTGCGCTTTCTCCAACGCTGCGCGAAAACTCAGACCGATAAAACTTGGCACCGCGTCGGCGTCGATGTGAGCCGGCGCCTTTGGCTCGATCCGCTTGACCAGGCGCGGCGTTGCCAAATCCATTTGCTTAGCCGTCGCCGACACCGGCGTGGCCCTTGCAGGGGCCACGGCCAAACGGCGCAGAGCCCCTTGAGCGATATTGCGAAACGCCGGCGCCGCAACCACGCCGCCGTAAACTTGCGCTTCAGGCTCATCAATAAGCACCAAGGCCACCAGCCGTGGATCGTTGGCGGGAACGAAACCGATAAACGAACCGACGCGCTTTTTCGAATAGCCTCCGTGAACCGGATCGGCTTTTTGCGCTGTGCCGGTTTTGCCGGCCACTTCGAAGCCTTCGATATTGGCCATGGCGCCGGTGCCGCCCTCGTTGGTTACATCGCTCAGCATCGCTGCCAGCAACTTCGAGGTCCGCTCCGAGATCACCCGGCGCACGACTTGGGGTTGATTTTCCAGCAACACTTCGCCGCTCGGACTTACCACCTGCCGGGCAACATAGGGACGCATGAGAAAACCGCCATTGGCGATCGCTGCATACGCCATCACCAACTGCAACGGCGTCGTCGAGATCCCTTGGCCAAAGGCGTGGGTCGCCAAATCGATCGCCGACCACTTTTCTGATTTACGTAACAGTCCCGACGCTTCTCCCGGCACATCGATCCCCGTCACCTTGCCGAAACCAAATTTTTCAATGTATTTGAAATAGCGTTCTTTCTTGACCTTCTCGGCGATCTTGGTGAAACCGATATTGCTCGACACCTGGAGAATTTTCGCGAAGGAAAGCCAGCCGTAAGGATGGGTATCGTGAATGGTCCTTCCGGCAAAGGGATACTTACCCATCTCACAGTAGAAGAGATCTTCTTTGCCGACGATTTCTTCCTCCAGCGCAGCCGCGGCGAGAATGGTTTTAAAAGTCGATCCCGGCTCAAAGCTGTCGGTCACCGCACGGTTCCGTCTCTGCTCGGCGCTCAGCTTGGCGTAATGGTTGGGATCGAAGGACGGATAGTTCGCCAACGCCAGCACCTCACCGGTACGCGGCTCGACGACGATGGCGACGCCTGCCTTGGCGCGGTACTTTAGCACCGCAGCTTCCAATTCTTTTTCCGCCATATTTTGGATCGACGTGTCCAGTGTCAAATGGATGTCGCTGCCCGGCGGAATCTGTAGCCCGCCGATCCCCTCGACTAAGACCCGCCGGCCGAGGGCGTCGCGCTCGGCCACCGACGAACCGCTCTCACCGCGGATATAATCGTTGTACTTGAGCTCCAACCCTTCCAGCCCTTCGGAATCCCGGCCGACAAAGCCAATCAACTGACCGGCCAACTGCCCCTGGGGATACTGGCGATCGGGCTCGTAATACATGCCGATGCCATCCAGGTTGAGCACCTGGATTTTTTCCGCCTCGGGTGAGGAGACTTGCCGCTTGATCCACACGAAGGGCTTCTCCGATGCGATCTTCTGACGCACTTCTGCTACGCCAAGGTTGAGTATCTCAGCCAGCTGTTGGGTCACTTTATCCGCTTCTTGAATTCGATGGGGCCGGATATAAACCGATTGCGACTCCCTGCTCAGTGCCACCGGCTCGCCGGCGCGGTCGATTAAGGCGCCGCGCTTGGGCAGCACGATCCATTCTTTCAGGTGTTGGCGCTGGCCCAGCCGCATGAGCTTCTCGCCCTGTAATACTTGCAGTTGAAACGCCCGCCCGCCGACCGTCAGGAAGAGCGTCAAGAATAAAACCTTGGCGACCCATAGACGACGATGATTGCGTTGCGGTGAGCGTCTCATGGCAATAAGATAATCTGGCCCTTCTCTGGCGCGGCAAGCCCCAAGCGCTGGCGCGCCAATGCTTCGAGCCGGTCCGGCGACGTCAATGTGGCCAGTTCAATTTTCAATTCGCGATTTTCCTGCTCCAGGCGAGCTTGCAGCTTGCTCGTGGTTGAGAGCACATAACCCATACGCACGACCTGCAGGCGAAGCCAGACATGCACCCACACGGCGCTGATCAAAGCGATGCCGAGAAAGATTTCCAGCAAAAGACGCCAGCGTGACGTCCCTGAGCGCGCCACGCGCTCTCGTTTGGCGGTTGCGACCTTACGCGCGGGTATTCGCACAGCCGTTGCCATAGCAGGTTCTTAAATGCCTACACTCTTTCCACGACGCGCAATTTTGCTGAGCGCGCGCGCGGATTGGCTTCAATCTCAAGCGCCGACGGCGACACCGGCTTCTTGGTTAGCGGCCTGACTTTCTGGCTCCATCCACAGCGGCACAGCATCGCCCGCGGTGGGCAGAGACACGACCGGCTCCATTTACGAAAAGCTGTTTTCACCAAGCGATCTTCCAAAGAATGAAATGAAATGATCGCCATTCTTCCCTGCGGCCGGAGAATTTCATAACCGTTTTCTAGGAAGCGCTCGAGCTCGGCCAACTCCCGATTGACCGCAATGCGTAACGCCTGGAAAACTTGCGTCGCCGGATGATGATCACGGCGCCGGCTCGGCTTAACCCGCGCAACTAAATCAGCCAACCCCTCGGTCGTTTCAACCGGCTTGATCTTGCGCTCAGTGACAATCGCGCGGGCGATACGCCGCGCATGGCGTTCCTCGCCGAAAAGGCGAAAAATTTTTTCAAGTTCCGCTTCGCCGTACCCATTGACAATCTGCTCGGCATCGAGATCCTGGCGCCGGTCCATCCGCATATCGAGCCTTGCCTTCGCGCGAAAACTAAAACCTCGCGCAGAAGAATCGATCTGATAGGAGGAAATGCCCAAATCCAAGACCACTCCGTCGACTGCCTGCCAGCCGATCCCGGCTAGAACGTCAGGCGCATCCGCAAAGCTCGCTTGCAGCGCCACAAAGCGCGATTCAAAGCGTCGTAATCGCTCCCTTGACGCAGTCAGCGCTTCGTCGTCCCGGTCCAACCCGATCACTTGCCCATCGGGACCGCTGGCAATCAAGAGCTCTTCGCTGTGCCCGCCGCCGCCCACCGTGCCATCAAGAAACCGCTTTCCCGGTCCAGGACTTAAAAACTCGGCGACCTCCCGCGCGAGCACGGTAACATGCGCAAACACCGTTCAGTGACTGGTCCCGTCACCCTCCCAATCGTCGTCAAAACTTTCGATGGCGTCTTCCAACGAGGTGTACTCCTCGAAGAATCGATCCATACCGACGACCTTAAAAATATCGCGCAGAAATGGATTCATTCCTGCAAGCTTGAGATCGCCATTTAAATTGCGCAGCAGCTTCAATCGCTCCAGCAGGACGCCGATGCTCAGGTAATTAATATGATCCACCGACCTGAGATTGAGGACGACTTTGATGCGCTCCTTTTCGATCAACGATCCGATGGTGTTTTTAATGCGAATCATTTCACGAAAATCGATATCGCCGGTGACATCGATCACCGAGATATCTTGGATCGGTTTGCGCGCTAACATGCAATTGCTCCTTTCACCCACTCACCCAGCAGTCGGTCACTGCTCTAGAGACCCAAATCGCCGAGAAAATCTGGATCTTGCATCAGCTTGTCTTCAGCCTCGACGAAGATCTTCTTCCACGCCTCTTGATCCCAAACGCGAAATTTTTCCAATGCCGAAACCAGCACGATGTCCCGTTTAAGATCGGCGTATTTTCTCAGTACTGGCGGAATCAGAATCCGTCCATGGGTATCGAGACTGCACTCACAGGCGGAACCCAGGTAATAGTTTTGAAACCGCACCATGCGCGGATCGAATTTCGGTTTCTTGCGAACATCTTCTTCAAAGCGCAGCCAAGCATCGATCGGATAAACATCCAGGCAGCGCTGACCGTCGATGACAAAATTAGTCATGACGATGCGGTCGTCGCCTTTACCGACCAGTACATCGCGAAACCTGGCCGGAATGCTTAACCGTCCCTTGTTATCAAGGGTATGCTCGAAGCTGCCACGAAACATGGTTTCTAATGATCACTCATCCCACTTGTGATAGTGTTGTCCCACCTTTTCCCACTAAGCGCCACTTATAACTTTCTACATACCAGCTGTCAACAAAAATGATTGTAAATCACGAGGTTTTTTGATTTTTGGGCCCCGGACTGTGGTCTCTGTGGGGGGCCTGGGAAGAATTGACCAAATCGTGAACTCTAAAAGCCACGACTTCATCAGCAGGGCAAAGTAAATCGAGCAGTAGTGGCCGAAATCAAAAATTGTTGGAATTTGTCGCCGACCACGGCGATTTAGCGAGGGTGGACTCAGGCGGATATTCCAAAGAGCGTTGAAAACTCCCTTGCGACAATCGCTAGCAGGGGGCGATCGCATGACATGATGCAGTTTCGTTTAGGATGAGGAAAAGTTTTGCGCGAACAGGGGCTAGCGCCCGCCACCGGTGAGATTGGAAAGCCAGGAGTGGATCATTACAAGGTGGGCTAAAGTGGATCGGTAAGCCGGATTCTGTCGTGATTCTTAAAAGGAACCACAGCGATCATTCATCTTGTTCCTCGATTGCTCGAGGAATCGAGCGACCATACCCGAGGGCTATGGGCGGACCACCCAACCCTCCTATTTGGCCTTGCTCCAGGTGGGGTTTGCCATGCGTTCACCATCACTGGCGAACCGGTGAGCTCTTACCTCGCCATTTCAACCTTACCGGCCGCCGCAGCGGCAGGCGGTATGTTTTCTGTGGTACTTTCCCCCGATGACTCGGGGCCGCCGTTAACGGCCACCCTGTCCTGTGGAGTCCGGACTTTCCTCCCTCGCGCCGAAACGCGAGAGCGATCGCTTAATCCACTTTAGCCCGTAGTTTATCATCGACTGGCTTCGTCAATGCCGCGATTCGCCAACTGGTCGGCGACCTTGTTCATCTCGCGGTAAGCGTGGAGGATACGATAGGAGTTAAATTGGCGCAACCATGTCAGCGCGCGCTGGTAAAGCAGCTTGAGTTGCTCGTCTTTAACCCGGTATTCACCAATAAACAAGGCATTTCGTCTGCGGGGTATTAACCCCGCAGACGACCAAAGGGGATGCTCGCCCCCTCTGGAAACCCCATTTGATGGTGCCCGCAGCAAGCTGCGGGGAATATTGGATTTAACCAGCGCACCAGCAGCTGCGAATCGCTGCGAGGTAACGACTGAGTTCCCTAACCACCGCACCGCAGCCGGCGTCGCCCGGATTACCCCCGCGCTGCACCATCCACCATTAGCAGCCACTCGGCTTGGTCATCAGACATTTGCTTCCATTTGTAAATCGGCGGCGCGCCACGCCGATCGCCGGCACGTGACTGTGAAAGAATGCTTTTGCCTTCGGGCGCCGCCGGCAGGAACCATCCAAGACTTTACAGCCTAACCTTTTCGAGCCGCTGATTAGCAATTCTGATGACTACGCCGTCGGCCTGACGTAAAGAATCCGCTGGCAGCTGGGGCAGAGATGAACTTTGTCGCTCCGAACGATTTCGTTGCTCAATTGTGGAGGTATGTTCATGTAGCAGCCCTGGCAAATTCCTCCGCTCATCTCCACCACCGCGGTGCCGCCGCGACGAGAAAATATCAGTTCGTAGCGCGAGATCAAATCGCCAGTGATCTGAGCGGCGATACTTTGCCGGCGGCTGGCCGCTTCGGTGACGGCTCGATCAATGCCGTTGATCTGAGTTGCCAGCGCCTGTTGTTGCTGCTGCCATTCTTCGTTTAGCGCCGCCATTTCCGCTTCCTTGGCCTGTACCTGTATTTTAATCCCATCCATTTGCTGCATGATCTTTATCAGCTCTTCTTCCAGTTCGCCGTTCGCTTGCCGCATCAAGTCGATCTCACGCTGCAACGCTTGAAGCTCCTTGATGTTCTTGATGCGGTTGACGCGCATCCTTTTGTCCATCGCCCTCTTGCCCTCGTCCTGCCATACTCGATCCTTCGCCGCGCGAAGCTTTTCCATGTCCGAGAGCACCGCGGTCAAACTATCGACTTCACGTCGCTTCGCTTGAATCTCTTTTTCCTTACGGTCGAGATCGCTGAGCAGACCCTGTTTGATGTTGGTTTGCTCCCTGATCTCTCGGTCAACCGTTTGCAGTGATGCTAGAATCTCAATTTGCGCATGCAACTTCGAATCCCCCATTAAATAAAAAAAATGCACCCGGTTGGGTGCATCTCTAGAGCTGGAATGCTGCTGGTAGTCGTGGTGAATTGTGTGAGCTTTTTCTTACGCACCCGAAAAGATAACCCCTGGCGCATTATCTATATGGAATCCCTGCCGATGTCAAAGCACACGCCGCCGTTCGATCTCGTCGCTATTGAGGCCAGCAGGCGGTTTTACATGGGGCCACTTCCACCGCGCCATCGGTCACGGGGGCAGCCGAGTACTCGGCCGCAGTGGCTGGCCTTGCAGCTGCCGGCCGACGTTGTTGGTGGTACGAATCAGATCGCCAAACCAGGCGGTCAATTCGTTGATGCGGCTGCCATGGTTAGCCGTGATCTCTGACCAAGACCGGCCCCGTTGGTAATCGTTGGTGATCCGATTGAGCGAACTGCGGCCGAGCAAAGCAACCCCGCGCAGCGCCGCATATTGGCCATAGCCCAATCCCAGCTGCTGACGCTCTTGCACAACGATTTGTGGATTGATGCGCAGTTCTCTGGCTAATGCTTCGACGACCACCCGCTCACCGTTCTGTTCTTCGACGAACCGATTGACCGCCGCCACTCGCTTCAACAGCTCGCGCTCCGACTTCGCCGCCGCGGTATCGAGCGACGCCGCCGAGGGGAGCAGCTCAGCCCGCAGACCGCTCGCTCGGTAATAAGTCAGCGCTTCCGGGATAAAAGAACGCAGCTGCTGGATGCGCGTCTCGTAACTCGGGTGGGTCGAGAGAAATTCCGGCGGCGCGCCCTTGCCGCCGTCATTCTTTTCCATGCGCTGCCAAAGCTCGACGGCGACGCGCGGATCATAACCGGCTTTGGCCATGAGAATCAGACCGATCCGGTCCGCCTCAGTTTCTTGGGAGCGGCTAAACGGCAAAGCAACCACGACGCCGAAAGCCTGCAGCACTTGGTTAGCGATCGCCGGATTGTTGCCCATCAGCACGCCAAGACCGGCGCCGCCCAGTTGCATCATGAGTCCTTGGCTCATGCGTTCCGCCGGATGGCGCGCCAATGCATGCGCCACTTCATGTCCGAGCACCACGGCTAAGCCCGTTTCATCCCGCGCCGGTCCAAAGATTCCCGTGTAAACCGCAACCTTACCGCCGGGTACGGCGAAGGCGTTGGCGGTCTCGGGATCGTTGATCGTCGTAAACTCCCACTGGTATTCGGGTTTCTCGGCAACCTGCGCGATGCGCTCGCCGACTCTACGAACGATTCGTTCGGCATTCACATCGTGCGTGACCACGCTGTCGCGGAGAATGTGTCGATAGGCATCGTCGCCGAGCGAAGCTTCTTGAGCTGCCGAGACCAAAATCAACTGACTCCGGCCGGTATAGGGGGCCGTCGTGCAGCCGATCATGAAAACTACCAGCAGACTCGTAGCTAAGTTTTTTCTCATAAGAATTTTTACTCTTGGTCGCGAAGCGGACGGAGAACTGCCGATCAGATTAGAAAAACGATCGGATGCCAACATGCTTTTCTCTGCCTTCGTGTGCTTCGTGGGGCCTACGCCGGTTAATCTGCTAACAACCAGGGCCCGGCAAGACTAGCATCCCCATCCCGTCGAATTAAAGGCCCATCTTGCCGGGGTTCATGATGTTGTTCGGATCGAGCGCCTGTTTGATCAGGCGCATGACTTCTAATCCATAGCCATGCTCTTCAACCATCAGAGGCGCCAGTTTCACGCCCACGCCGTGCGTGTACTCCATTGAACCGCCGAGCTTCTGTACCAAGCGCAGGAGCACTTGAATCGCCTCTTCGACAGCCAGTTGCGCGTTGGGCGTAGTGGCCTCGTCGCAGCCTAAGCGCATGGAGAATAGCTCCGGGTTGACCCACAACCCGCTCTCTTGGAGCTGCACACCGTGGTTCTTGACTACCTGCCGCGCCTCGCCCAGGAAAGCCAACACTTGCGAGCTCGGCAAGGCGACGTGAATCCAATCGCGAAAAACCCCGTCGCGCCCGCGCTCGCGCCGCAGGCGGCGATTGCGCGCGAAACGCCGAGCAGTTTCATGACGGCCGCGCCAAAACTGTTCGGCGTCCTGGCGCGGCAGTTCCTGGGCGCCGTCCGCCGAGCAAATCGCCGCCGCTAATTTATTCTCCGTCGCAACCAACGTGGCATTGCCTTCGAAGAGCAGAAAAAGCACCGCGCCGAGCTCTTGCTTCGCCTCGCTGTCGCCGAAGTCGAGCATCGCCGGGCGCAATCGCTGATGAAACATCTTTTGGATCGCCCGATAGCCGGTCTCAAAGGATGCGAACCGATAACCACTGAGCAACTGCGCCTCTGGTATGGGAAATATTCGAATCGTCGCTTCGGTGATGACGCCGAAGCAGCCTTCGCCACCAATCAGCAGGGAATTGAGATGGATTCCGGCGGAATGCTTCGCCACCGCGCGGGTGCGAAAGATCTCACCGATGGGCGAGATCGCTTCCAATCCCAAAACCTGATCGCCCATAGAGCCGTAAATTCCCGCGCGGTAGCCGACGCTATTGGTCGAGATCGCGCCGCCGACCGTCGCCACCGGCACCGTCCACGGATCGTGACCCAAGATATAGCCCGCCTGATTCAATGCCTGGTCCAACGATTCCAAGACAACGCCTGCTTGCACGCGGGCAAAGCGCGCTTCGCTATCGATCTCAAGAATACGATTCATCCGGCGTAAGTCGAGTACGATGCTCGGTCGGATCGACAACGCACCGCCCATCAAACCCGAGCCGCCGCCAAAGGGCACGAGCGGCACCCTTTCCGTATTCGCCAGCCGAACCACCCGTTGCGCTTCATCAACCGAAACCGGCGTAACCGCGCACAGAGGCGTGGCCAATGCCGGGCGGTGGCGCGGGTGAATGCGCCCTTCGCTCAGCGCATCCCAGGCTAGGTCGTCCAGCTCAGTCGCGTCGGTGCAAATCCGCGCGCTGTCGATCACGGCGGATAGCTTTGTTACAACGCTGTTCATCGAAGGATTACGTGTTTACGCCGTACTGTTCCTATCAGATCTATATATCTCAAACCGAGTGGACGAGGAAGCGCGGCCGCGCCGAACGCTAGGCCGGCCCGTGCGGGTTAGTTGGAAGGAAACACGCAGCTACCGACACCGTCAGGGCAAATCGTCGCAGCTAGGTCGAGCGGGATTTTATGCGTGCCCGACAGGTGGTCGAGCAAGCCGACCCGGCTGACAAAGCCGCCATTATGGAAAACACAAAAATAGCGCGATGTAACCACGACGGCCGGCGGCACGTAATACGATGGGCCGTAGGGCGAAATAACTAACACTGGAGCTTGGTAAGGAACATAATAGGCGGCGAAAGGGTGATAATAACGACGCTCCCATGGCGCGCCGCTGCCAAGCCCGATGCCAACCCGGGATCGTGGTACCCCATGTCGCTCCCCGGCCAAAGCGAGGCCCGTAATCGATACAATGAATACTAGAACGATGGTGATATTTCGCGCCATTGGCTCGCCCCCCCTTGGCTGCTTAACTGCTACTTCATTAGACGTTTGAAGTCGAGATTTATGCATACTTAAGCAGCAGTGTCTAATCGGGACAGCTCCGACTAAACAATGAATTTGCCGTCGCAGGGGTATCAACCCCGTATGCGACCAAAGGAAATGATCGCCCCATTGGGACTCCCCATTTAAAAGCTC
>Ga0326597_10003143_pt1 | contig 24051 bp, 20 predicted proteins | sample RVTome_12_FD_203789 | JGI IMG/M metagenome (GOLD analysis project Ga0326597, IMG submission 203789) | Soil microbial communities from uranium-contaminated site in the Upper Colorado River Basin, Wyoming, United States - RVT100D185 | ecosystem: Environmental > Terrestrial > Soil > Contaminated >... | reverse complement strand
GGCAAGTGGCGCCAGGACGTTTTGATTGCCCTCTGGAAAAGGCTCCACGCGGCGATCAACGCCGAGGACCGAATTCAGACCGCCTTCTTGCAAGTGCTCAAACTGGCGGACGCGAAATATTCCTACCAGCAACTTGCGGGCGAGGCGGCCAGACTCGCCAAGGCGAAGAAGTTCAAAGAAGCAGCTGCGTTTCTTGCGCCGCTCAAAGACTTTTCGGAATTCAAATCGGAGGACAAGTTCAGGCTTGCTCTGGCGCAATTGAAATTGCATGCCCACACGCTCGCCACCAACCGACACCATCCTGCGGTGGATCTCCTCGCCGATCTTCACCGCAACTCGGCGTATCCCCTCTTCGAAGCACTCAAGAAAGATCGCGCTCTTGAGGCCGAGGATCTGTTCAACCTCGGCTTCAGTTTCGTCGAACGGCATGGCGACGAGCGCAGCCTGGGCAAAGATCTCCTGGAACATGTCGCCGCCAAATTTCCGCGCACTAAAATCGGCAAGAACGCCAAGAACAAGCTGAAGCTGATTTCGTGGTGAGCGCTGTTTGAAGCAGGGGGGTTATTCCGGGTTTCCTGGCGACCAAAAGGGGACAGTCCCCATTCCGGAAGGGGGACTGTCCCCCTTCTTGAGCGCGAGCTACGCTTCACACGAAAGGCTGATGCAACGCGGGACGGCACCCTACCGATTCGGCTTTCGCCAAAGGGAGGCTAACCAAGGCTGCTGTTCCCGCGGCAGGCCGGGCGGACGATAGTAATGGGTGATCTCCGCGAACCCCGCTTCCGTCAAAAACCTGCGCCATCGGTCCAAATCATGGTAAGCGCCGTAACGCTCGCTGTTCCAGCCTTCTTCGTTTTCTCCGCGCGGATTGGAGCTGAATAGCGGGCCGCCAGGTTTCAGAGTTGCCCATAGTTCGTTCAGCACCCGCGGCAACTGCCGGCTTGGTACGTGGAATAGCGACGCATTGGCGAAAATGCCGTCGAAATATTCCTGGGGCAATTGCAGTCGGAGAAAATCCTGGTGCCAGACTTCACAGCCGCTGGAGCTTCGCGCGAACTGAACGAATCGCTCGGCGCCGTCCAATCCGATCGCCACGTGGCCCATATCTTTGAAGGCTTTTAAGTCGCGCCCCGGGCCGCAGCCGAAGTCTAAAATGCGAAACGGCGGATCGCCTTGCAAATGATTCAATAGCTGGTCACGATTCTGCGAGACATCGTGGTCGCGGGTGCTCTCCCAGAAACTTCCGGCGTGCCTGTTGTAGTGAGCCAGGGTGATGGCCGAAATCTCGGCCAATTCTTCGGCGGTGAGGCTGATCACGGCTTCAGACTTCGCGCGCGAACTTTGTACGTTTCCCATCTCGCTTCATGATGGCAACGCGGCGGGATGAAATCAACCCATGTTGGTTCGCCTAGGGGTCGGGAAGAGTCCAGTGTCAACCGGCGGAAGCAAACCGTCAAACGAGTAAGTGGATCCCCACGGGCAACCCCGTCGCACCTTCTACTACGCCCCGTCGGGCGGAATCCTGAGCGAGAGCCCCCGCCAAGGCCGAGGCTCGCGTCGAAGGGTCGACCCAGAAACCACGACAATTAGAACGAAAGCAAAATTAAGACTGTGCAAGGATAGCGAAGCGTTGGGCGGGCTGACTAAGTTTTTTTATCCCACGGATCGATAAAAGTGTAGATGCCTCTTTCGGCATAGTATCGCTGTTGGTATTTATAGAGGGCCAGGTTCGTATATTCCTCTCTGTGGTCATGGCCGTTTTGATCTCGGTATTCGAACTTTATCGAATTGCGATCTTGTACGACACGGACAAGCGTGCCTTTACAGGCATCCACGATTCTGCCCACGGTTCTCAAGCGCTCGTCTAAACTGTAAATGTCCGGTTTCCCTTCGTTGTTCGTCCTCCCCGGTAGTCCAATTTCGTCCAAGCGATTAATGTCATCGAGAGTATATTTGCGAGTGAAGCACTCCCCACGCCGGGAGACGACAGGTAAGCTAGACTTAGACCCCTTGCCTGTCAAACGATTCCAGCCCTTTTTAATAAAGCTGCCGTGTTCTACTCGCTCCTGAGGTGGTTGAGTCAGTCCGACACCACTCGCCAGGAACTCGGTGGCGTTGAGCTGGATTTCTAAATCCTCGGGATAAAGCTTGGTCAAATCATGCCCGATAGCACGCAATGAGCGCGCATAGTTGTTGAACTCCGACAGGATCTTGGGAGCCAAATCTAATTTTAGGACTGTCATGGTATAATTTCTCGTGCTACAAAAATCCCTCTGGTTAACCGCGTCGGAATCAAGAGCTTTTCCCAAGCCGGCTTTTCAACGCCCGACTTGTGATGCCACTGACTTATGTAAAATTTTACTGTGCTGGCGTGGTTTTGGAAAGAGAAAAAGAGATGATTAGACCCAGTCACCCGATGGCTTTGAAACATCTAAGGACTTTATGTCAAATCCGTTACCTTTAAGGCACTCAAAGCGATTCCGATCTATATGAAAACGAACAGAGCCATTTTCGCGGAGCCGCTCATTTCCCCCCCCCATTCCGCAATCTGCGACTTCGTGATAGTTTCTATCTCGGATCGCGCCTCGCCTCCGATATCCAGCTTGGATCGATCGCATCATTGATATGCCCATTCAGTACCTGTGGTTACTTCCCTTAGGGTTGATTGTCGGCGCCTTTGGCACGTTGATCGGAGCCGGTGGCGGCTTCATTCTCGTTCCGATACTGCTGTTGCTTTACCCGAATGAAAAAACCGAGATCATAACCGGCATCTCTCTCGCCGTGGTCTTTTTCAACGCCTTATCCGGCTCTTTGGCGTACTCCCGCATGAAGCGGATCGATTACAAGTCGGGAATTATTTTTTCCATCGCGACCATTCCTGGCGCCATCTTAGGAGCGATTTCTACCGCCTACCTACCCCGGCACGTCTTCGAGTTGATTTTCGGGATTTTGATGATTGCCGGGGCGGCATTTCTTTGGATATCGGCGAAGAAAGAGCATCGCGCGAGCCTGAGCCGCGGCGAGGCACGCGACTCCAAAGGAGAGCGGCCCGGACGGACGGCGAGAGATCTCGTGGATGCGGCTGGAGTTCGACATTCCTACGCGTTCAACCCCGTCCTCGGCATTGTGTTAAGTATCTTTGTCGGTTTTCTTTCGAGCCTCTTGGGAGTCGGCGGCGGATTTCTCCACGTGCCGGCATTGACCCGCTTGTTAAACTTTCCCGTCCACATCGCCACCGCGACTTCACAGTTTATGTTGGCCGTTATGGCTCTGACCGGAACGCTTGTTCACATCGCCAACGGGGTCTTTGTCCACGGCGTCAGGCGTACCCTGCTACTCGCCCTGGGTGTTGTCATCGGCGCCCAGTTCGGCGCGGCGCTGTCAAACCGGGTCGGTGGCCGAATGATCATCCGCGGCCTCGCCGCAGGACTCGCGCTCATCGGACTCCGGCTCATCCTGGCCGAATATTAGGGCCCGCGAGCGCTGGCGGACTCATGAGTCAATCGCTCTCTCAGTCGGCGGCGACCTGCGCCAACCGGTTCGTGTTTTTCTCGTCGAGTTCTTGTTACGCCGCACTATTCAGTTTAACGTCGGATTTGATCTCATGCGCTGAGCCAATTGCCGAAGGAAACATGCTCGAACAATACCTATGGTTACTCCCCTTGGGTTTAGTGGTCGGCTGCTTTGGAACTTTGATCGGAGCGGGCGGCGGCTTTATCCTGGTTCCGATTCTCCTGTTGCTATACCCGAACGAAAAGACCGAGTTTATCACCAGCATTTCACTCGCGGCGGTTTTCTTTAATGCCTTGTCGGGCTCCATCGCCTACGCGCGCATGAAACGGGTCGACTACAAGTCGGGTATCATATTTTCCATCGCCACCATTCCCGGCGCCATCCTGGGTGCATTGTCCACCGCTTTTATTTCCCGGCGGGCCTTTGATGTGATATTCGGAGTTTTGATGATGCTCGCCGCGGCATACCTCTGGGCTTCGGCGCGAGAAGACCATTCGGCGCAATCGCGCCAACGCGTTGCTCACGGCTCTCAATTCATCGCGTCGCGCTTGACCCATCGTCACCTTATCGACGGCGACGGGCTTGAATATCGCTATGCCTTCGACGCTCGCGTGGGGGTCGTATTGAGCGTTTTCGTCGGTTACCTTTCGAGCCTGCTGGGCGTGGGCGGCGGTTTTATCCATGTCCCGGCGCTCACCCGTTTGCTGGATTTTCCGGTCCATATCGCTACCGCGACGTCCCACTTCGTGCTCGCGGTCATGGCTCTCACCGGAACGCTGGTTCACATCGCCGGCGGCGCCTTCGTCCACGGCGTTCGGCGCACCGCGTTTCTTGCCGTCGGCGTGATCGTCGGCGCGCAATTCGGCGCGGCGCTGTCGAACCGGGTGAGCGGAAAGATGATCATTCGGGGCCTCGCCCTCGCCTTCGTCGGCCTGCGACTGATTCTATCTGAGTATTAGAAGGTGAAGAGGTAAACAGGCTTGCCCGATAACTGATGCGAGTTGAACTGAGGGCCGACTTCCGATTTCTTTTCTCCTCCTCGACGGGCGAGAATCAAAGAGGGGGTGAACGATAATCACCCATTTCGCGTTTTGCGTTCATCCCCCACGCCCGTCTATTTCGCCGCGCAGACGGTGATTTCCACCATCGTCCCCGGCGTCAGTGTCGCGCCAACGGCGGTGCGGGTCGGTAAGTTCGCCCGGTCGACCCATGCCATCCACGCTTCGTTCATCTCGTCCTTGAGGCTGGCGTCAGCCATGTAGACCGTGGCACTCAGGATGCGCGACTTATTGGTGGCCGCTTTCGCGAGAACAGCGTCAATCTTCTTGAGCACTTGCTCGGTCTGCCCCTTCATCGGCAACGACTTGTCGTCGGCGACGACGCCCGAAAGAAAAACCAAATCGCCGAACACCGCAGCGCTGCAGTTCCATTCCCTGGGATTAATTCTTTCGATGTCCATGTCATTCAACGCTCCTTCCCCTTCATCGATCGTTGCGCACCGGCGCAGCCACGTAGCGCGGCTGCGCCACTTCTCACTCCTTACTCCTCACTCCTCACTAGATTTCCGGCCTTCTCTCATACCACTTCATATGCTGCTGGTACGTATATCCTGCCCGCAGCACCGTCACTTCGTCGAACGGCTTGCCCACGAGCTGGAGCGCGATGGGCAGGTTATTTCCTGAAAAGCCACACGGTACCACCAGGGTTGGCAACCCAACCAAGTTAAACGGCCCGTTGTATTCCGGCACCACATGCTTGAACAAAGTATCGATCGGGCCGACGTCCTTCACCAGCGGCGCCGGTCCGGCCTGGCAAGGCAGCGCGAGACAATCAACTTTCTTGAAAACCTCGGCAAACTCGGCGCGCACGCGGCTGCGCACCCGCTGGGCCTGAATGTAATCCGCGGAGTTGGTGAGAAGCCCGAGATAAATTCGCGCGCGCCGCTGCGCCGCGCCGCTTCTCAAAACCTCGGCCGCGCTATTCTTGTGCGCAGCCCAGAACTCGTTGTAGTAGATCACCGCGTTGGCGATGGTGGCGAGATTCAAGGTCGGGACTTTCACCTCCTCGACGCGTGCGCCCAACAATTTAAACTCATCGATGGCTGTGCCAACGAGCTTGAGAACTAAAGATTCCGTGCGCGAAGCGCATTCGTTGATGTAATCGCGCGGCACGCCGATGACCAACCCTTTCACGTCTTCGCGTAGCGCGCTCGTATAATCAGCGACGGGCACCGTACTGGATGTCGGGTCCTTTGGATCGTGCCCGGCGATGGCATTCAACATATGCGCGGTGTCTTCGACCACGCGCGCCATCGGGCCGCAGTGGTCCAGCGACCAACTGAGCGGCGCAAGCCCGTAACGGCTGACACGACCATAAGTTGCTTTCAAACCGGCGATGCCGCAAAATGACGAGGGGTTGCGAATCGAACCGGCCGTGTCCTCGCCGAGCGACCCAAGGCACAGCCCACCCGCTACGGCGGCGCCCGAGCCCGTGCTCGAACCGCCGGTAATATGTTCCGTGTTCCACGGATTACGCGGCAGTGGCAGCTCGGGGCTCGGTATGCTGCTCATGTGCAGCTTGCCCAATAAGACTGCGCCGGCTTCGCGTAGCTTCCTCACCGCCGTCGCATCCCCCACGCCCTGGGTGAATTGGCGCACCCGCGCGGGCGCCCCCTCGACATCCAGTTGGTCCTTCACCGCTACCGGAATACCGTGCATCGGCCCGCGCCAATTGCCGCGCGCGATCTCCGCCTCCGCGTCGCGCGCTTCACTCATGGCGCTCTCCGCCTTCAACTTGATAAAGGCGTGCAGTTTTCCGTCTACGGCGTCAATGCGTTCGAGTACCGCGCGGGTCAGTTCCACAGGTGAAAGAGCGCGCGTCTGAATCAGTTTCTGCGCTTGGTGAATCGTCATGTAGTAGAGCGGCTTTTCTTGCACGGCCATAGCGAGAGACCTTTCTTCGGTCGTAGTTTTCACTGTTCAGCAAAATAAGATTTCTCGCTCCGCTCGAAATGACAGGTAGAGTGTCGAAACGACCGACAATTGTCATCTCGAACGAAGTGAGAGATCTTTCTTAAATGCTACTTCCCCGTCCATTCCGGCCGAAACACCGGTCCCAGCTCCTCGGCGCCGAGGTTGACCGAATGGAGCATCTTGAGATTGGCCATGTAAAGCTCGATGATCTCCGCGAACTGCTCCAAGTCGCCCTCTTTAGGCTCCAGCCCTTCGCGCGCCAGCAGCGCCATGAGGCTTTGCTCGATCATCTTATCCATGATCGTTCCCTCCTTACCTTGGCTGCGTGATTACGTCCACCACCGCGGGCTTGCCTCCCTCGACGATCTCGATCGCCTTGTCCAGCGCCGGGCCGAGTAGATCCGGCTCGGTGATCGGTCCGAAGCCGTCGACATGCAGCGCGCGGGCGATCGCCGTCAAGTCCGGCGCAGGGTCTTCGATGCGGATGCCGATGCCTTTGTTCTCGATCGGCCGTTGACGCCAGCGCGCCATGCGCTCCTGATGCTCCTCGTCGTTGTAATACGAGTGATTGTTGAGCACGACCACGAGCAGCGGGATCTGATACTTCGCGGCCGTCCAGAGAGAATTCGACGTCATCAAGAAGTCGCCGTCGCCGAGGATGCTCACGCAGAGGCGACCGCTGCCTTTAAAACCGAGCGCCGAACCGATGGATGACGGCAAGCCGTAACCGACGCCGCCGCCGCGTCCACCGCCCATCCCATGCGCCGGTTCGGTAACGTCGATCGCCTCGCGCCAGCGCCGCCCGTGGGAACTTACCAGCGCCCAGGATTTCCCCTGGACCCGCTTATTGATCTCGCTGAAAAAGCGCGCCTGGGAGATCGGCTTCTCGTCCCAGGTCTTTTCGATCCACTGCTGACTCTTCTTCTTTGCATCGCGATAAATCGCCTCGACCATTGCGCGGCGTTCTCGAACCTGCCGATCCGCATCGCTTTTCGTTTTCAGCCGCTCGCGCACCTGTTCGAGCAACTGCGGCAACGCCACCGAAGTATCCGCGGCAATGGGAACATGCACGGGCAACAGCCACATGTTGTCGCTCACCCAGCTCTGCCGTTCCAGATCGAGTAAGGTCATGTGAATGACTTGACAATTCGGCGAAATAATCGGCGCAAAGTTGCCGCGCTCGCGTACCGATGGGCCGAGGGGCACGCCGAGGCTCGGAACATCTAGAGCGAGTACGACGTCCGCATCGCGCAAAGCTTCTTCGCGCGCCGTCGTCAGATTTAATACATGCGTGCTCGGAAACGCGTAGCGGCCATCGGAGTCGATGACCGCCGCGCCGAGCGCCTCGGCGAGATCGAGCAGCGGTGGCAGCGCCTTGGGGTTGCGCGCGATCTCGCCGGCGACGATCACCGGCCACTGCGCTTCGGCCAGGAGCCGTGAAGCCTGGCGCAGTGACTCCGGGTTCGCCCCTGGCCCCGCCGGCGGGCGAAAAAACTGCGCGTGGGGCACGACCATCGGTTTGCCGATCTTTGCCTCCTGCACGTCGGTATCGAGGCAAACGTAGACAGGCCCTTTCGGCTCGGTCATGGCGATCCGATAAGCTTTTAAAAACGACTCCGCGACCGCGTCGACCGAGTTCGGTTGATCGTCGAACTTGACGTATTCGCGCACCGCCAGACCTTGTACCAGCGCGGTGTGCACCCAGTCGGTCGAGCGGCGATTCGTCGTATTTTGCGGCCCGCCGCCGCCAAGATTAAGAATCGGCGTGCGGTCGCACCAGGCGTTGAAGATCGCCATGCTCGCATGCTGCAAGCCGACGATGTTGTGCAGGCCGGTGGCCATGATTTCCCCCGTCGCCCGCGCGTAGCCGTTGGCCAATGCCACTGCGATCTCTTCATGGGTGCAGAGAATGATCTCCGGTCCCTTGCCCGGGTCGAAGTTCACCATCGAATCATGCAAGCCACGATAGCTCGCGCCGGGATTGAGCGCGATGTACTTGATACCTAGCTCGCGCAACACTTCGACCATCAGGTCGGAGCCGTACTGGGCGTTGCTCTTCCGGCCGATCCCAGCGGCCCAGACTTCCGGCGTTCCTTCAGTTTCTTTTGCCACAGTTCATTCCTCCGTCGCTTTATAGTCCTCGTTTGTTGATTATCGTCCCAAGCGGTCCAGCGTCGCTACGTAATCGCGCACGCCACGCTCCACGTCGTACGCGGGCTCGTAGCCGATATGTTTCGCCGCTGCCGAGATATCGAATACGCAGTAACTCTGTTTGCTTCTACCTAACTTGCTTAGCCCCGGACCGAGCTCGATCCGGTGATTGGGAAATAGTTTCGCCGCCGCATTTAAAAATTCGCGCGGTGTCCATGCCTTCCCCGTTCCAATATTAAACGTCCACTCGCCCGGCGTCGCGGCCTTGAGCGCTAGATAAACCGAACGGGCGACATCGCCGACGTATACAGCATCATTGAGTTGGTCGCCGCCCTGCGAAATAATCCAACTGGCGCCCTCCCGCGCCTTTTCGATGAGTTGTCCATAGAAAGACAGCGGCCCGTGACGCGCCTCTTTGCCCGGTCCATAGATCGACACGAAGCGCAGGGCGATGAATTCGATGCCGTAGGTTTCACGGTAATATCGGCCGATCTCCTCGCAGCAAACTTTGATCGAGCCGTAAAGATCGGCCGGGCGCTTGGGGTAATCTTCGCGCACAGGTTTACAAGCCGGCGGCGCGCACTCTCCCGCGATTTCGCCGTAAACAGCTTTAGAGCTGGTGAAAACAACGCGCTTGATATTCTTTGCGCGCGCGACCTCAAGAACATTCACGGTGCCGTCGACACCGACTTTAATGCCGAGCCTGGGATTCGCTTCAGCGGGCTCCGGCATCAGCGCGGCGAGATGGGCGATATGGGTGACCTTGAAGTCGTCGACGATCTTCTCCAATGCGGCCTGGTCGCAGACGTCCCCGACGACCAGATCGACTTTGTCCTTGATGTCGCCGATCAACGTCAAGTCCATGCGGTTGTCAAACAGCACGGGGCGCGACCCGTCCTGCGCCATCAAGCGCGCCGTCACTGCGCCGTTCACGCCCATCCCACCTGTGATCAAGACCTTCATCGTTCAGCTCCTCCGTGAACTTCTCCGGCTCAAAGCCCGCAAGGACGCATGCAACCATTCGTCGTGAGCGGGCAGCGGCTCGAACGGCGGCATGGCGCGATAGCCCGGACTATTCATGGTCCCAGGCAAAACCACGAAACTGTGTCGATCAAGGGATGAGCCTGCTAACGAACGGAGTTCAAAACGTTCAAGCCGTTTAAGCCGTTCAAAACGTTTTGAACGATTTGAACTATTTGAACGAATTGAACGCTTGTTGAGGCACAGGCCCATTGCCTTCGCTCCGGAGGGCTCGCCCCTTGATCGGTGTCACCTGTGAATAATTTGAGCTACCGACTCCCTTTGAACACCCCTTCCTTCACCAGTTCGGCGCGAATGGAATCATCCACCAGATTCAATTCCGCCACCGTAATCTTTTTTGCCTTGTCGATCCGCCCGGCGATTTCCTTCAACGCCAGATCGAGCGCGGCATTATCCGGCACTTTAAGCTCCGGCTCCATCACCTTGAGAGACGCGCGATAGCCGATCTCCGCTATATCCGCGGGGATTTTGAACTGTTTGGTTTGAAACTCTAAAGCGCTCTGGGGTTGCTCGCGATATTGCCTGAAGGCGAGTGCCAATCCCCGCAAAACCCGCTTGAGGAGCGGCCGGTTCTCCTTCAAATAGGCGCGCGTCGTGATCACCGACTGGAGCGGATAAGTCGTGTCATACTCGGCCAGATCGGCAAGTTGCACCATGCCGAGTTTTTGCACCGCGTTCGTGCTGATAGGCGGCGCCAAGAGCGTCGCTTGCACGGCATTGGCCTGCAACGAGGCCAACCGTTCATTTTGGCCGCCGATCTGGATGATCGTGACGTCTCTGTCCGGGTCCAGACCCATCTTCGTTAGCGCGAGCCGCACCAACCATTCCGACGATGAGCCAAACCGGCTGATAGCCACGCGCTTCCCTTTGAGCTGGGCCGGCGTCTTGATCTCGCCGCGGGCGACGATCTGGTACGGCAGCTTGTTGATCGTTCCCGCGATAATCACCATATCGCCGCCGCTGAGGTTGAACTGCGGCACGACCGCTCCGGTGGTCAGAACGATCTTCACCTGCCCCGACGCAAGCGCCTGCGCGGACAGCGAGCCGCCGCTCATGAGCACGTCTTCGATCTCGATGTCCTGCTTGAGCAACTGGGGCTTGGCATAGGTGAGAAAAGGCGGCACGCTTGGCGAAAAGCCGCCGGTGGCAACGCGTAGCCTGTCGGCGGCATAAACACCGGTGACAAAAGATAATAGGTTTATCACCGCCACGCCGACGGCACCTGCGAACCAGATTCCCTTACGATCTATTCTCATCGTTTCCACGCTCCACTCCCGACAATGTATCTTGGGTCTTTCTACCCGGTTTGTTGCGTCATTGTCCAGCGGCTCGGCTCACGCGGTCTTTGGTCTCGGGTCTGGCGTCTCGAGTTAACCCGGGACTCGAGACTCAAGACGCTCGACCGGAGCCACGCGCGGCTTGACTTGTTATGGCCGTCCAAGCTAAGTGAGCATCAAAGATACTTTTTTCGCAGAGAGGCAACGCTCATGTCTGACGTAAGCAATACCTGGCGGCCGCTAGAATTCGTAAGTCGGGAGCAGTGCATCAAGGATACCGAGGAAGTGTTGGGCAGGCCCGATATTCCGATCAAACGGACCGAAGATATTTTTCGCATTAACGTTCTTGGCATGGATTGGGATCTCGGAATGGTCGTGTACGAGCCGGAAGATCCAAAGAAGATCCCGTTCGGCGCCGACGGCAAAAAAGCCGGCTTCTTCCTGCTTCACGGCGGCTCCGGCGACTTCAAAGGCATCGAGCGCCATTCGAAGCTGCTCGCCGCCAAATTCGGCTTTAAGGTGATGGCGGGAACCTTTCCCGGTAGATTTTATTTTCCCGACGCCAGCCGAGACTGGCCCGACGACACGATTCACGCCGACGGCACCGTGCGCACGCCGATCTGGCAACAGGGCGAGACGATCACCCCGGATCAGTACGAGGTGGTAAAAGATGTCTCGATGCGCAACCGCTACGGCACACGCACGCTCGCGCGCGCCAAGCCGGACAGTCAATTCTGGTTTCGCATGGCGGCCTGGCCCGCGGCCTTCGAAGCCGGCATGATCGAGGCCAACCGGCGCCATTTTCCCGAACAGGAATTCTCCGTCTACGGCCAGGGCCACTCCACCGGCGGGCCGTTCATCTGCATGCTGTCCCAGCGCATTTCCAACATGGCAGGGGTCTGCGCCACGGAGCATTCGCCCTTCGGCTATTTGAGCATGGGGCGAGACGAATGGGGCGGCGACATGGGAAAGATCGCCGGCTACGAGAAAATCGAGAAAAAGGGCAAGGCGCGCACTGATCCGTTCAACGAGCTTTACATCCGTACCTGGCGCGACCTCGCACGTTACCAGGGACCCGAAGCTCTCGGCCAGGAGGGACCGAAGGCGCTCATGCGGCTCCCCGCAATCATGGAAGATATTCTCGACGCTTGGCAAAACGTGAAGTCACGGCCGCAGTTTAAAGCTGAATATATCGTCACCCATGCCATCAGCGGCTCCCTGGCCGAAGCGGCGCGCGTGAGCGCCGCGCGGCTAGAAATGAACAAAGACGAGACCGAGGCGCTGGTGCAACGCTTCGTCGGCTACTCCCGCGAACTATCCGGGCCGAACGTGAAGCCGGTGCCACCGTTCCTCTTTGAAATCTCCAAGGACAGCCGCGATCATAGCCAGGAGGTTTACGAGGAAGTCATCATGCCAGGATTTAGAAGAATGAATCCCGCTCCGAAAATCGCTTTGACCCGCTTCGGCGCGGGAGTCCATAGTTTTTGGAAGGCGGAAAAAGATTTGCCGGCCGGCATCGTGCCGTCGGTACTGAAAAGCTGGGATCAAGCGGTGCGCGGCGGATACTTTGTCGGATAGAATTTTCTTTCGCGGCGTCCCATGAACCCGACTTCCGCAATTCAATCTTTGGGGCGGCGTGAGCGAGGGACGAGCCTGGAGTAGCGAAGACACCCAACCGTCATGTTTCAAAGTCGTTTTCGTTTCTTCCCCCCGTTGTTGTCGGTTTCTGCTTTCTCATCAAACCACCGATGATCGACGACCGCTTAGAGGCAGAAATCCATTGGCTTCGCTACGGAAGGTTCGCTCCTCGCGCTTTACGTCAGTGGCGTCTCTCAATTGACGCTCGCCGATCTAACCGCTAAATTGGCCGCACCGACCGCAATTACCAGCAAGGACGCCATACCCGAGTGCCGGAATCTCAGGACAACCCACCTGCCGACGACCCTTCGGCATCGCTCATCCGCCCCTGGTCTTCATTTTTACTGCGCGACTATCGCCTTATTTTCATCGCGATTCTTTGCGGCAGCACCGCCAGCCACATGCGCAACGTGGCGAGCCTCTACCAGGTATATCAACTGTCGGGATCTTCGATTCAGCTGGGATTGGCGGGGTTTTTCCAGGCCGTTCCCTTCATCTTCTTCGGTCTTTTCGGCGGTGTGCTCGCCGATACTTTCAATCGCAAAAAATTAATTCTATTCACCCACACATTGAACGTCCTGCCCGGATTAGCCCTGGGAATTCTAACGGTCAGCGGCCAGGTAACGGTCTGGCACATCAATGCGCTGAACGTCGTGGCTTCCTCGTTGCAGGTTCTCGGCGGTCCGGCGCGCCAGGCGATCATACCAAGCCTGGTGCCGCCGTCGCACCTGTTAAACGCAGTGACCCTGTCGACGCTCATGATGCAGGGCACGCAACTCACCGCGCCGGTCATCGCCGGCTTTCTCATCGACTTTTTTGGCGTCCAGGCTTCTTATTTTACCGATGCCGCGCTGCTGCTGCCTTCCATAGTTTCCGTCCTGCTCCTGAGCGCTTCCGGGCAACCGCAAGGAGCCCGAAGGCGGATCAGTTGGCGCAGTCTCATCGAAGGCTTCGAATTTCTCTGGCATACCCGCATTATCCTTTCCCTTTTCCTGCTCGATTTTTTCGCAGTCTTGTTCGGCTTTTTTCGCCCGATCCTGCCGATCTTCGCCGACACTGTATTCCAGGTCGGCGCCCGCGGGTTGGGCGCATTATACGCCGCGCCGGCGGTCGGCGCCCTGATCGGCTCGGGGCTGCTGCTGGCGGTCGGCGAGGTCAAGCGTAAAGGAGTGTTGTCAATCACCGCCACGCTGCTCTTTGCGCTTAGTCTGGGATTTCTCGGACTCTCCCGCTGGTTCTGGATGGGACTCATCGCCGTGGGCGCGCTTGGATTCAGCGACGCCCTCGGTGTGGTGATGCGCCGCACGGTAGTTCAAATTCTGGCGCCGGACGACATGCGCGGGCGAGCGACGAGCTTTCTGACCGTGTTCGCGCAGACCACCAACGCCATCGGCGCGGTAATCGCCGGTGCCGGAGCGGCCTTGCTCGGCGCGCCGAATGCCGCGCTCGCCGGTTGTGTCTTGTGTTGCGTCATGGTCCTCGGGGTTTGCTGGGCGATCCCGCAACTGTGGAGATATCGGTCGGATTAGTTCAAAGTTCAACGTTCCAGGTTCAAGGTTTCGAATCTACACCTTGAACCTGGTACGGTAGCTGTCAAGCCGCGGAGAATTTCAAACCGCGCTAAGTTTTCTCTAACAGTGCGACGGATTCGACCTGATCGGTCTGCGGAAACATATCGAACGGCTGGATTTGCCGCACGTAATATCCAGCGGTGCTCATCCGCTGTAGATCTCGCGCCAGGCTCTTGGGTTCACAGGAAACGTAAACGATCTTCGGCGCGCCTGCCGCCAGGACGGCCGCCATGGCGGCCGGTTGAACTCCCTTGCGCGGCGGATTGACAACCATCAAGTCGAACTGCGGCAGGTTCTGTCTGACCTGCGCCACCGTTTCGGACACGTCCCCGGCAATGAAGCGGCAGTTTCCGCGTCCGTTACGACGGGCATTTTGCTTGGCGGTGGTGATCGATAATGTACTGTCATCGACGGCCCATACCTGGCGCGCCGCGGCGGCGAGATAGAGCGAGATCGGACCGACCCCGCAGTAGAGATCCATGACGGTTTCTCCGCCCTTCAAAGCGACCATTTCGCAAACCCGCTCATAGAGCTTGCGCGCGGTAAAGGGATTCGCCTGGGAGAACACCCCCGCCGGAAACACCAGCTTTAAATCGCCGATCCGCTCCATGATCGTGTCGCGGCCCGCGAGAGTGCGGAAACTGTTTCCCCAAATGACGTTGCCGCGCTGCTCGTTGACGTTCTGGATGACCCCGGTGATAAACGAGAAGCGGCGCCGCAGGGCGCTCCCCAATACATCTCCCTGGAGAAAGGAGTCATGCCGCGTGACGAGCGTCACACTCAATTCGCAGCGCGCGAAACTGTAACGCAAGTCGAGATAGCGCAAGTCGCCGCTATCGTCCCGCTCGTCGTAGGGCGCGATGCCGAGCTCTTGGACTTTTTTCTTGAGATAGTGAACCACCTCATTGACCGGCCGCGGATGGACCGGGCAGGAGGAAATGTCGACCACCCTGTGGCTGTGCGGGACATAGAGTCCTGCGGCTACCTCTCCCCGGTTACGCCGCACCACGAGTTTGACCCGCCCGCGGTAACCCAACCGGTGCGGCGAAGGAACCACGGGCGGAATTTCAATGCCCGCAACCGCTGGAAAAGCGGCGAATGCCTGGGCGACCAGCTGACGCTTGCGCGCCAACTGTTCGGGATAAGGTAAATTAATGAAAGGACAACCGATGCAGCGGGGATAATGAGGGCAGGGCGGGGCGTAATCGCTTTTGCTTCCCGCTGAGCGGAAAGGGCGTTGATCTCGGCCATCGTGCGCCGCTAACTTATTTTTATGTGACCCGTCGCCCATGATCCGGACGCCTACTTGCCGATGATTTTGACCAGCACCCGTTTGCGCCGCCGGCCGTCGAACTCGCCGTAGAAAATCTGCTCCCACGGGCCGAAATCGAGCTTGCCGCCGGTGATCGCGACGACGACTTCGCGCCCCATGACCTGCCGCTTCATATGCGCGTCGGCGTTGTCCTCGCCGGTATCGTTGTGGCGGTATTGCTTGATCGGCTCGTGCGGCGCGAGCTTCTCCAGCCAGACGCCGTAGTCGTGATGCAAGCCGGACTCGTCGTCATTGATGAAAACCGACGCGGTGATATGCATCGCGTTGACCAGCACGATGCCTTCACGCACGCCGCTCTCGCGGACGCACTCCTGCACCTGGGGTGTAATGTTGACGAACGCGACCCGCGTCGGGGTATTGAACCACAACTCCTTGCGGTGACTTTTCATCGTGCTTCCCCCTCGCTGTTTGATCTCTCCAGCAAGAATTTATACAGATAATAGACGGCAATGTCAGCCTTGACGACAAGTTCCGTAAGCAAACAATCTGCGGTGTTCTTTGACCGATCGAACGATTGGAACCCTTGGAACGACTGGAACGATTGGAACGATTTCTTGGAGGGATGATGAGCGACGAAGTCCGCTTTATCGACACCACGTTGCGCGACGGCAATCAGAGCCTGTGGGCGCTCAACATGAGAGTGGGCGCCATGCTACCCGCCGCTCCGCACATCGACCAGGCAGGCTTCGAGTCCATGGAATTTTTCCTCGGCGTCATGTTCAAGAAGTACGTGCGCGAGCATAAGGAAAACCCCTGGTACTGGCTCAAGGAAGGAACCAAGCGCATCAAAAACACTCGCCTGCGCCATCATGGCGGCATGCACAGCGCCTTTGAAAAGACGCCCCACGCCCTCTTGAAGCTGCTGGTCGAGCGGCTGGTCTCCTACGGGATCACGCTCACCCGCACCTCGAATTGCTGGAACGACTACAGCGCCTTCGAGGAAGAAATCGCCGATCTCAAGAAAAACGGCATGGATACGGTGGCCAATTTGATCTATTCGGTTTCACCGCGCCATACCGACGAATATTACGCGCAAAAGGCGAAAGAAGCGGCTGCCGCAAAGCCGTGGCGTATCTGTTTCAAAGACGTCGGCGGACTGCTCACCCCGGAAAGAGCGCGCACACTGATCCCGGTGGTGCTGAAAAGCGCGGGCGATATTCCCGTCGAATTTCACGCCCACTGCAACAGCGGTCAAGCGCCGCTCAACTACCTCGAAGGCGTCAAGCTCGGCATGCGCATCCTGCACACGGCGATACCGCCGCTCGCCAACGGATCGTCCCAGCCATCGGTCTTCAACATCGCTAATAATCTAAGGGCGCTCGGCTACACCCCCGCCGTGGACTTAAAGCCGCTCGAAGCCGTCGAGAAGCATTTTACCCAGGTCGCCAAAAAAGACGGCCTGCCCATCGGCAAGCCGATGGAATACGACGAGTTTCTCTACCAGCATCAAGTCCCTGGCGGGATGATCTCCAACATGCGCCATCAAATGAAGATCGTCGGTATGGAGCATAAGATGGAAGCGGCTTTAGAAGAATCCGGTCACGTCCGCAGAGAGTTCGGCTACCCGATCATGGTCACGCCGCTGTCGCAGTATGTCGGCACGCAAGCCGCCATCAACGTCATCGTCGGGGAACGTTATAAGGAGGTACCGGACCAGGTGATTCAATATGCGTTGGGCATCTGGGGCAAGGAGGGCGCCGATCTGATGGACCCCGACGTGAAAGATAAAATCTTGAGTCGGCCACGCGCCAAGGAATGGGTTCAATGGGAACAGCCGCAGCCCTCGCTGCGCGAAATCCGCCAGAAGTACGGCACCAACGTTTCGGATGAAGAATTAATTATGCGCTATTTTGCCGGCGACGACTACGTCGACGCGTTGCCCGACGGCGGCAAACCGCGCGAATATCTCGACGGCACGCAGCCATTGGTCAAATTGATCGAACGGCTGGCAAATCGGAAAGGAGCGAATCGGGTTTATATCAATCGTCCCAGTTTCTCCATAAGGATGGAGAAACGATTGGGCGTCGGAAAGACCGCATGACCGCCACGTTTTGAGCCCAGAGACTCGGTTCCGGGAGCGGCAGAGCCGATCAGTTTGACCGATTGGAACGACTGAAACGATTGGAACGACTGGAACGCTTTTGATCGGCTGCGCTCAGCTACGGTTCATCTCCGTCACTGGCCGCGCCGGGAGCCAAATGACTGACGTCTCCCCACGTTCGCAGCATCCAATGCCCTTCCTCGTAGGTGAAGAGATTCAGGCTTGCGTTCACGAACTCGAAGCGGCGCGGCGCCTGGAACGGAATTGAAAAGATGTGTCGGAAAAGTCCACTCAACACACCGCCATGCGTCACCACCGCGATCGTCTCGCCGGCGTGCTTCTCGGCGACTTCATTCAAGCAGGCGACGTTGCGCGCGACTTGCTGGTGCACGCTCTCCCCTCCCGGTATCACATAGTCCGGACCCAGGGTTCGGTGCAGCTGATACTCTTCAGGATATCGCTCCTTGATTTCCTCGGCGTTGAGCCCCTGAAAAATGCCGAGGTGACGCTCGCGTAACCGAGCATCGGTAATGATCGTATGACCGGCCGCCTGGGAGATCATCTGCGCCGTCTGCACCGCGCGTCCTAAATCGCTGCTGTAAAGGATGGTGAATTTCTCCCGCGCGAGCCTTTCGCCCAAAGCGCCGGCCTGCGCCATACCTTTTTCGGTCAGCGGGCTGTCGAGATGCCCTTGGCGGACGCCTTTGATGTTCCACTGCGTCTGCCCGTGGCGGACGATGATGACCCGAGTACGGTCCATAAGATTCAATTCCTGCGGTCTTCGATTAGTCGCACCGCAAACGCAGCCGCAATAATACGCGCGCTCACTCCCACTCGATAGTCGCCGGGGGCTTGGAAGAAATATCGTAAACCACGCGGTTGACGCCGCGCACTTCGTTGATAATGCGATTGGAGATCCTGGCGAGGAGATCCGGCGCCAATGAAACCCAGTTAGCGGTCATGCCGTCCTGGCTTTCCACCACCCGCAGCGCGATGACGTTTTCGTAGCTCCGCTCGTCGCCCATCACGCCCACGGTCTTGATCGGCAGCAACACGGCGAAGGATTGCCAGACTTTTTCATACAGGCCGGCGGCGCGAATCTCATCGAGCACGATCACATCGGCTTCGCGCAGCACATTGAGCCGCTCTTTCGTCACGTCGCCCAGCACGCGAATCGCCAATCCCGGCCCTGGGAAAGGTTGGCGTTGAATCATTTCATTGGGCAGGCCAAGCTCGTGACCCAGCTCCCGCACCTCGTCCTTGAAAAGTTCGCGCAATGGTTCGATGAGTTTAAATTTCATCGTCGTGGGCAGTCCGCCGACGTTATGATGGGTCTTGATGGTCGCCGACGGTCCTTTAAAAGAAACGGATTCGATCACGTCGGGATAAAGCGTGCCTTGTGCGAGAAACTCGATTTCACCGAGTTTTTGCGCTTCTTCTTCAAATACCTCGATAAACTTGTGGCCGATCCTGCGGCGCTTTTCTTCTGGATCTTCGACGTCTCTCAATGCCGCCAGGAAGCGTTCGCTGGCATCGACATAGCGAAAGCTCGTGCCGAATCGTTCGATGAAAAGCCGACAAACGTACTCCGCTTCGTTTCGGCGCAGAAGTCCATTGTTGACGAATACGCAAACCAGCCGATCCTTGATGGCGCGCTGAACCAAAGTCGCGGCGACCGCCGAATCGACGCCGCCGCTGAGCGCGCAAAGCACGCGCCCGTCGCCGACCTGCTTCTGGATGCGCCTGACCGAAATCTCCGAGAAGCGCTCCATCGTCCAATCCGCCCGGCAACCGCAGACACGGAACACGAAGTTATCGAGGATTTCCTTGCCGCGCGGCGTGTGAACCACCTCGGGGTGAAACTGCACGCCGAAAAGCCGGCGGCTCGGATCGGCGAAGGCGGCGATCGGCGAATTGCCGCTCTGCGCCAAAACACGCCAGCCCGATGGCATCCTGGTCATCTTGTCGCCATGGCTCATCCACACCTGCAGCGGTTCCTTATGGGAGAATCCATAAAACAAGTCAGCGGCGTCTTCGATCCTCAATTCCGCTGGACCGTACTCCCGCCGTTCCGCTTTGGCGGCCGCGCCGCCGAAAGCAAGATTCACCATTCCCATACCGTAGCAGATGCCTAAGAACGGCACTGGGAACTTGAAAAGCTCCGCTCCGACTCTGGGAGCGTCCTCTTGATAAACGCTGGCCGGGCCGCCGGATAGAATAATTCCCTCGGGTTTGAGTGCTTTGATCTTTTCCAGTGAAAAATTGAAGGGCTGGATTTCGCAGTAAACCCTCGCCTCTCGGACGCGACGTGCGATGAGTTGAGTGTACTGGGAACCGAAATCGAGGACGAGAATCATTCTATTCTGTAATTGGGAGATTCCTTGGTGATAAAAACATCGTGGACATGCCCTTCTCTCAGCCCCGCGGCCGTGACTTGCATGAAGCGGGCTTTGGCGCGGAGCGTCGCGACGTCGCGGCAACCTAAGTAACCCATCCCGGCGCGCAGCCCGCCGACCAATTGATGAATGTTGAAGGACAGCGACCCTTTGTAAGGCACCTGGCCTTCGATGCCTTCCGGCACGAGCTTCATCGGCTCTTCGACATCGGCTTGGCCGTAACGATCTTTGCTTCCCTGATTCATCGCGCCAATCGAGCCCATGCCGCGGTAAACTTTGTAAGTTCGCCCCTGGTAGAGAATCGTTTCACCCGGGCTCTCTTCGGTTCCAGCGAATAAACTCCCGACCATCACGGAATTGGCCCCGGCGGCCAACGCCTTGGTGATATCGCCGGAGAACTTGATCCCGCCGTCGGCGATGATCGGCACGTTGTAGCGCGTCCCGGCCTTAGCGCAGCTACCGATCGCCGTGATTTGCGGAACTCCGACACCCGAGATGACCCGCGTCGTGCAGATCGACCCAGGCCCAACGCCCACCTTTACTGCATTGACACCCGCCTGAATCAGCGCCGTAGTCCCTTCTTCTGTCGCGACGTTGCCGGCGGCCAGATCGAGGTCGGGATAATGGCGGCGAATCTGTCGCACGACGTCGATGACGTTTTTCGAATGGCCGTGGGCGGTGTCGACGGTCACAAGGTCGGCGCCGGCGCGCACGAGACTTTCGACCCGCTCTTCCCAATCGGGTCCCACGCCGACCGCCACGCCCACGCGCAGCCGCCCCCGGTCATCTTTACAGGCATTGGGGTACTGTATTTTCTTCTCGATGTCCTTGACCGTAATCAGGCCCTTCAGTTGAAACTCATCGTCGACGACCAAGAGCTTTTCAATGCGATGTTGATGCAAGATCTCCTTGGCGTCGTCCAGACTGACGCCCGGCTTCACGGTGACCAGTTGGTCTTTCGTCATGACCGCCGAGACCGGCCGGTCAAGATCTTTTTCAAAACGCAGATCGCGGTTGGTCAAAATCCCGACCAGCTTTCCGTTCCTGGTCACCGGCAGACCGGAGATGTGAAATTTTTGCATGATCTCCCGGGCCTCATAGATTTTTTGCTCCGGCGCCACCGTGATCGGTTCCGAAATCATCCCGCTCTCAAACTTTTTGACTTTCTCCACCTCCGTCGCCTGGGCGGATACCGTCAGATTGCGATGGATGATCCCCAAGCCCCCTTCTTGCGCCATGGCGATGGCGGTTTTCGCTTCCGTCACGGTATCCATGGCGGCGCTCACCAGCGGGATATTGAGCGCGATGCGCTCCGTCAAGTGCGTCTTGACGTCGATATCGCGGGGCAAGACGGCGGACTCCGCCGGGATCAAAAGAACGTCGTCGAAGGTTAGGCCGACCGGCAAGACTTCTTGTTCTAACACTTTTCACCTCCAGTCGAGGCTAAAAAAAAACCCAGACCAAGGCCTGGGTTTTATGGAGCGTTCGCAATTCGATGCAAACATGAAATTTTATAACAAGAAATCAGTCCGATAACAAGATCGCCCGCGAGTTGTGACAGTTACAACCGTATGATAGCTAAAACGTTCAGGCATGCCGCTGTACGAATACCAATGCGCCCGGGGCCATCGCTTCGAGGCCATCCAGAATGTTCACGAGAAACCGCTGAAGCGCTGTTCGACCTGCTCCGCGCGGGCGAAGCGTGAGATTTCCCAGCCCACGCTGCTCCACAACCGCGGCGTCCATGTTTTCGACCGCGTTACCAAGGACGACGCGCTTCGCAGCCGACCGTCCTCACTCAAGTCGTTCAAGAAAGATAAATTTTAAGCCTACCTCGCGGATTAGTCCGCCGCATCGCCATCGAAGCGCGTGACAGATCAGTCGAGGATCACTTTTCAATCGTCGCGATTCGACGCCAATCTATCCGTAAGAATTCAGCAACGGCCCAGATAAAACACAGCTCCGCCCGCACCGCGCGATTGGACGACACTATCGCCCACGGCAATTCTAGAAACGTTCAACTGCAGTCGGAGTGAGTGAGACTTCCCTGGGTTGAGGCGGGCAACGAAGCAGGCTATTTGAGATGCGCAAGAGTACTTACGAAGAACGTGGATGGCGGTGTCGGGCGACGTGATTATTCGATGTGCCTTCGTTCAGCGATGGCACGTTTTGATCGGCCTTCGGTCTAAAATCCTTTTTTTCAAGACCGTACTGACGCATCTTACGCGTGAGCGTTCTGATACCGAGACCTGAATTTTTCGCGGTGAGAGCTATCTTTCCCTGGTACGATCCCAGCTGTTGGATGAGGTATTGTTTTTCGTGTTCCATCAGCCAATCGTTCAATGTGTTCGCCAATGGATCTAGAGCCCGGCGGTCTTCGGCCTCGGGTGAAAACGTGGGCATGTCTATCTTATCAATGACGTTTCCCGTAGTCATTACGATAGATTTCTCAAGAATATTTTGCAGCTCGCGGATATTTCCCGGCCAGTGATACTGCGTAAGCCGGCTCATCGGGCCCCGGGACATCCCGGTAATGCCTTTTTGGATTGCGACCCTATGGTGCCGCAGAAAGTCATCGACTAGGAGCGGAATATCCTCGCGGCGATCACGCAATGGGATGAGACGGATCGGAATCACATTGATGCGGTAATAAAAATCACTACGCATCTTTCCCTGGGCCACGAGCGCGTCCAAGGGAACGTTGCTGGCGGCGATCACGCGCATATCGACGTGAATCTGCCGATTACCGCCAAGCCGCTGCACTTTTTGGTCTTCCAGGACGCGGAGAAGTTTCGATTGCATGAGCAGAGACATGCTTTCGATTTCGTCGAGGAACAATGTGCCACCGTGGGCCAACTCAATTTTTCCCGCGCGCGCGCGCTCCGCGCCGGTAAAGGCTCCCTGTTCATATCCAAAAAGTTCGCTTTCCAAAAGCGTCTCAGGAAACCCGGCACAATTGATGGTTGCAAAGGGTCCGTCCCGGCGCGGGCTGTGATAGTGGATAGCACTCGCAACCAACTCTTTCCCGGTTCCGGTCTCTCCTTCGACCAGCACGGTCATGTCCGTCGGCGCCACCATGCGAACGATCTCGAAAACGCGGTGCATTTCCGGGGTTTTGCTCAGCATGCCGCCGAACTCGCCGCCGCCCCTCAGCGACCGACGAAGGTGGCGAATCTCGATAAAGACCCACGCCTTTTCCAGGGCCGCCCTTGTGGATTCCTGGATCGCTTCGGCGCCGAATGGCTTCACGATGAAATCACTCGCGCCGCTTTTGAGCACCTCCACTGCGCAATCGATGGCCGCGTGGCCCGTAATGACGATCACCGGGACATCGGGGTAGTTCTTCTTTATCTCCATAGTCAGTTCCACCCCGCTAATCCCCGGAAGCCGAACGTCGGTAACCATCAAGTCGATGTCTCTTTTCTCAAGCCGCTCCAGCGCCGCCTCGCCCGAATGGGCAACCTCCACCTTGTAACCACTGTAGGTGTACAGCCGCTGCAGTTGTTGGCAGATGATCTCTTCGTCATCGACCACCAAAATATGTGGAGTCAACTGATCCATGATTGAATGTCATTACCCGATGCGGATAGGAACTTTCGACGTGTTCGCTATGCCGTCCCGGGAAAGCCTGAGATTCTTTTTTCGGATCCTCTAGTGTACGTTGCTGATGAGTTCTAGGGTATAGCGCATGCCGCCTTCCGGCATGGGCCCGCTTGCACCAGCGTTTGTATATCTCTGTTGACTATCAATGGCAAGTAATTCGGAAAAACTAGAATTCTTTGTGGGTGTTGACTAACCAACAACCGACGAGCGCTGTCCACCACCAACAAAATTGAACATTATGATACTTATAAACTCCTTATATTCAGTTGCAAAAATCCTACGGCCGTGGCATTTCACGTCAAGAAAAAAGCGATGGCTTGGATCAGCGATTCGCTCCTCGTTGACCCTCCGCAATAATTTTGATGTTGCTCAAAGAGATACAATATTTGATCTCGGAAAGCCCTTAAACGCATTTCGGCAATCGACGATGAGATGGCTGTGACCGGCAATCATCTGATAGTCGAAAACCGAATGGTCCGTCAGAAGCACAACGCAGTCCATGGACTGAAGCAACT
>Ga0326597_10003142_pt1 | contig 24064 bp, 22 predicted proteins | sample RVTome_12_FD_203789 | JGI IMG/M metagenome (GOLD analysis project Ga0326597, IMG submission 203789) | Soil microbial communities from uranium-contaminated site in the Upper Colorado River Basin, Wyoming, United States - RVT100D185 | ecosystem: Environmental > Terrestrial > Soil > Contaminated >... | reverse complement strand
CGCGAAAAAGTCTTTGCTGTCGCGTCTTGCACAAGCGATCCACGCGTCTTCCACAGCTTTTCCACACCGCCGCTCGAGGCGACCTCCGTCCACCGCGTCACTTGACGCCCGCGATGTGCCAAACTAGTACTTACGCAGTCACCGTCGTGATGATCTTCGCGTGCATTTCCGCGCGGCTGGCAGGTCAACCGTCTTCATGAATGCGCGGACCCGTTTCGGTCGTGCTCCAGCGTGGGCGCTGGCGGCGCTGGGGTTCGTCGCGTCGCTCCAGGGCGCGGCGCGCGCCCAGGATGGCGATGCCGCCCTGTACCGGATCTTCCTGGCCAACGGCGAGACGCTGGTGAGCTACGGCGAGTTCGCGCGCGTGGGCGATCGCGTGGTCTTCTCGATGCCGATGGGCGAGGCGGGCGCTGCGGGCACGCCGCCGCTCCAACTCGTCAGCCTGCCGGCCGCCGCCGTCGACTGGCCCACGACCGATCGCTACGTGACCTCCGTCCGCGCCGCGAGGTACGCGGCGACGCGGGGCGACGCCGACTTCGGGACCCTCAGCACCCAGGTCGCCTGGGCGCTCAACGAAATCGCGCTCACGCCCGATCCCGCCCGCCGCCTGGCGCTGGCGCGGCAGGCCCGCAGGCTCCTGACCGACTGGAACGGTACGAGCTACGGCTATCGGGCGAACGACGTCGACGAGCTCCTCGGGTTCGTCGACCAGATCCTGTCGGAAATCCGGGCGGCCGGCGGCGGCAGCCGCTTCGAGCTGAGCTTCGTCGCGAGCGTCGGTCCGCCGCCCACGATGCCGCTCCTGCCGCGGCCGACGCTCAAGGAGAGCGTCGAGCAGGCGCTGACCGCCGCGCGACTGTCGAGCGAGCCGGCCGAGCGCGTGCGGCTGCTGCGATCGGCGCTCGCGATCATCGACGCGGGGACGTCGGCGGGGACAAAGACCTGGGCCACCGCCGCCCGCGCCCGCGCGGTCGCCGGGCTCGCCTCGGAAACGCAGATCGAGCAGGCCTACGCGACGCTGCACGCGACGACTCTTCTGGCCGCAACCAGCCACGCGGCGAACGCGAACGTGCGCGGGCTCGAAGCGCTCATCCGCCGCGTCCTCACCGCGGACGACGAGCTGGGCCACCGTCGGCCCAATGAGATCTCGGCGCTTCTCGCCACGCTCGACGTCAGGCTGGCGGCCGCGCGGCGGCTGCGCCTCGCGCGAGACAAGTGGGCGCTGGAGGTGGCGGGCTATCGCGCGTATCGCAAGCAGCTGAGCGGGACGCTCGACACCTGGCGGCGGATCCGGCCGGCGCTGGAGGACGTCCGTTCGCTCGCCGGCCCGGATCCCGACGAGCTCGCGCGCGCCGGCCGGCGCGTCGGTCAGGCGATCGCGATGATCTCCCTCGTCGAGCCGCCTGGTGCACTCCGACCGGTGCACGCGATGCTGGTCAGCGCCTTCCAGCTCGCCTCGAACGCCTGCCGCCTTCGCGGCGACGCCGTCGTCAGCGGCGACATGCCGACCGCGTGGAACGCCTCCTCAGCCGCCGCCGGAGCGCTGATGCTCTTCGAGCGGGCAGACCGGGGTCTCGAGCGGGCCCTCAAACCACCCGAGCTCCAGTGATCACGCCGCGACATACCCGTCTCGTCAGGACGCCCGCCCTCCGGGCGTTTCAGATGGCGATCGCGGAGGTCGCATGCGAGGGGTCGGTGGCCGACTGCCGCGCCCGCGCCGTGCTCGTCCCGACCCACGCGGCGGCCGGCGAGCTGCGGCGCACGATCGAGAATCTCCGCGCCACGCCGGCGCCGGGCGAACCCGCCGCATTGGTCCTGCCCGAGCTCGTGTCCCGCGACGACTGGTACCGCCGGCTCCACAGCGGACTCGCCGGGGCGCCGCCGATCGCGTCGGCGTTCGAGCGCGAGGTGTTGCTCGGCCGCGCCGCCCGCGAGGCGGCTGACGCCGGCGCGCCGCCGCCGTTCCCGCTGCGCTCCGGACTCGTCGCCGAGATTCTCGCCTTGTACGACGAGCTGAGGCGCCGGCACAAGACAGTCGCGGCGTTCGAGCGGCTGCTCACCGATTCGCTCGAGCCGAACGCCGACATGGATCGAGGCGCCGCGCGCTTGCTCGCCGAGACGCGCTTCCTCGGGGCGGCGTTTCGCGCCTACGAGCGGCTGATCGAGTCGTCCGGCCGGCTGGACGAGCACGCGCTCCGCGCGCGCGCGCTCGCCCAGCCGGCCGGAGCGCCCATCCGCCACGTCGTGGTCACCGTGCCCGATCGGAACGCCGATGCGTCGGGCCTCTGGCCGGCCGACTTCGATCTGCTCGCCCGGATGCCCGGCCTCGAGCGCATCGACGTGATCGCAACCGAGGAGATGCTGGCCACGGGGTTCCTCGAGCGGCTGCACCAGGAGCTGCCCGGGATCACCGAGGAACGATTCGCAGGCGAGACGCCGGGGCGCCCGACCCTGCTCGCACCCCCGGCCGACGCCGGGCGACGCTACTGGCTGGTGCGCGACCGCGAAGAAGAGCTGGTCGAGGCCGTACGGCGCGCGCGCGCGGACGTCGTCGACCTCGACCGCGCGGCCATCGTGTTCCAGCGTCCGCTGCCTTACGTGTACCTCGCGCGGCACGTGTTCGCGGCGGCCGGCATGCCCTACCAGACGTTCGACGCGCTGCCGCTGGCTGCCGAGCCGTACGCCGCGGCCCTCGACCTGGTGCTGTCCGCGGCGACCTCGGAGTTCACCCGGGGCGATACCATCGCGCTGCTGCGCTCGCCGCATTTCGTGCTCACGCCCGACGGCGCGCCGCTGGCGCCTGGGGAGACGGCGGCCCTGGACCGCGTGCTGCAGCAGGAGCGTCACCTCGGGGGCGCGGACCGCCTCGAGGATCTGGCGCGCCGACTCGAGCGCGGCACGTCAGCTGCGACGCGAGCGGATGCGGCAGCCGCGGTGCGCGCGGGTCGGGCGGCAGCTGACGCCGCGCGCGAACTCCAGCCCCTGCTCCAGGACGCCCCGCCCTCGGCGCACCTTGCGCTCCTGGCGGGCTTTCTCGATCGGCACGAACGGCCCGTCGCCGCCGCCGACCTGTGGGGGGAGCGCCGCGACCGGGCGCGCGCAGCCGTCAGGGCCGCCGTCGAGGCGCTCGGCCGGGCCCACCGCGACCACGACGACACGCCGCGCGCGTTCGACGAGATCGCGGCCGCCCTCCGCCGCTGGATCGAAGGGCAGACGTTCGCGCCGCGAACCGGCGACGCCGGGCCGCACCTGGTCGACGCCTCGGCAGCCCGGTACGGCGACTTCGACGACGTGCGGATCGTCGGCCTCGTGGAACGCGACTGGCCCGAGGCCTCGGGCCGCCGCATCTTCTACCCGACCTCGCTCCTCGTGCAGCTCGGGTGGCCGGCCGAGCCGGACCGGCTCGCCGGAGCGCGGGCCGCCTTTCGCGACCTGTTGCAGCTGTCCGCCGCCCGCCTGGCACTCTCGGCGGTCACGCTCGAGGACGATGCGGTCGTGCGTCCGTCCGCGCTCCTGGAGGAGGTCGAGGATGCGCCGCTGCCGGTGAGTCACTTGACCGCGGACGCCGGCGTTCGTGTGTTCACGTACGAGGCGCTGATGGACGACCCCGTCGCACCGTTGGCCCTGAAAGGAGAGGCTGCCGCGTGGCTGGCGCTGAGGGTCTCACGCGCCCCGGACGGCGATCGCCGGTTTCGCGGATGGATCGGTCCGCGCGAGCCCGGCGTGTTCCGGGTGAGCGCGGTCGAGCGCTACCTCGGGTGTCCGTTCCGTTACTTCGCGGCCGACGTCCTGCGCCTGGGCGAAGAGCGTGACGAAGAGCCGGGCCTGTCGGCGATCGAGCGCGGCCTGCTCGTGCACGAAGTCTTCGAGGCGTTCTTCGACGCGTGGCAGCGCCAGGGGCGCGGCGCGATCACCGCCGCAAACCTGTCGGACGCGCTCGAGGAGTTCGCGCGGGTGGCCGAGTCCCATCTGGCGACGCTGTCCGATGCGGACGGTGATCTCGAGCGGGCGCGGCTGCTGGGTTCAGCCGTGGCAGCGGGCGTCGGCGCGCGCGCGTTCGACTTCGAAATCGAGGCGGACGTCGAGGTCGTCGAGCGCCTGCTCGAGCACGTGTTCGAGGGCGAGTTCGTGTTCCGGGGTCGGGATGCGGCGAGGTCCGTCGCGCTGCGCGGCAAGGCCGATCGCATCGACCTGCTGGCCGACGGCACGCTACGGCTGGTGGACTACAAAACCGGGCGTGCGCCGAAGACCTCCCGCAAGATTCAGTTGCCCGTCTACGGCGTGTGTGCCGAGCAGCGCCTTCAGGGACGGCATGGCCGGGACTGGAGGTTCGGTCAGGCGGGGTACCTGGCGTTCGGCGAGCGCCAGCCGTTCGTGCCGTTGACCGCCCATGCGGCCCGGTTCGAGGAGGCGGTCGCCGAGGGGACGGACCGCTTCCTGGGCGCAGCCGACGGCATCGCGCGCGGCGAGTTTCCGGTTCAACCGGCCGAGCCGTTCCTCTGCACGTACTGTCCCTACCCGTCGGTCTGCCGGAAGGACTACGTCGGCGATGAGTGACCAGCTGGACCTCTTCGACGGCGACGGCGCGCCGGAGGCGGGCGCCGGACGGGCGGCTGGCGCCGACGCCGACGCCCGTGCATTCGCGGCCGATCCGCGCGAGAACGTCGTGCTCGAGGCGTCGGCCGGTACGGGCAAGACCACCGTGCTCGTGCACCGCTACCTGAACCTGCTGCGGGCAGGCGTCGATCCGGCCAACATCCTGGCGATGACCTTCACCCGCAAGGCGGCCGCCGAGATGCACGAGCGGATCGTGTCGGAGCTGCGCAGCCTGGCGTCGCACTCGGCCGCCGACCGCGCGCGCTGGCTGGACCTGCGCGATCGCCTGGGCGAGATCGCCATCGAGACGATCGACGCCTTCTGTCTGTCGCTCCTGCGCGAGTTCCCGCTCGAAGCCGGGCTCGATCCCGGCTTCGAGGTGGCGGACGACACCGAGGTGCCGCGTCTCGTCGAGCAGGCGCTCGACCGCGCGCTGCGGATCGCCATCGCCGTTGCGCGGCAGGATGCGGACCTGGCGCTGTTGCTGGCCCAGCTCGGCACGGCGCGGGCGCGGGTCGGCCTCGCCCATCTGCTCGCGCGGCGTCTCGTCGCCCGGGACGCCCTCGATCGCTTCCTCGCGCGCGGCCCGCGCGAGCTGACGGCCGACGTGGCCTGCCGCCGCGCGGTGGATCGGATCGCCGACGCGCTCCGCGGCGTCGACGAGGGACTCGAGCGGTTCCTGGCCGACGGTCCGACGCGTCACCCCAAGTTCCAGCTGCTCGCCTCCACCCTCGCGGGGCTCTTCGGGCCCGGACAGGCGTCCCCGGCGGCGATCCGCGTGGCGCTCGACCGCGTACGGGCGCATTTCCTCACCCAGGAAGGGAAGCCCCGCCAGGGGCGGATTCATCCGTACCGAGAGCAGGACTGCGCGTCGCCGGCCGGGTGGAGACGTCACCGCGAGGCCGTCACGCGGCTGGCGCCGCGCGTCAGCGAGGCGCTGGCCGCCTTCGATCGCGATCTCAACGTCGTGCTGGCGCGCGGCCTGCGCCGGCTGTTCGAGATCGCCCAGGCCCAGTACCGCCGCGCGCTCGAGGCGCGGTCGCTGCTGGACTTCGCGGACCTGGTCGATCGGGCGCTCGCCCTGCTCGCGCAGATGGACGAATTCGCGCAGAGCCGCTACCGGCTCGAATCCCGGTACCACCACGTGCTCGTGGACGAGCTCCAGGACACGAGCCGCGCGCAGTGGCGGCTCATCGCGCTGCTCGTCGAGGCGTGGGGCGAAGGCGCGGGTCTCGTGAACGAGGCGCCGATCGAGCCGACGATCTTCGTCGTGGGAGACCGCAAGCAGTCGATCTACCGGTTCCGCGACGCCGACGTGCGCGGGCTCGAGGCGGCGGCGCGGTTCGTCGAGACGCTGCGACCCGCGAGCCGCCCGCGGCGGGCGATCACGCGCAGCTTTCGTGCCGTCCCGGAGCTGCTCGAGTTCGTCAACGACGTCTTCGACGAGGTGCAGAAAACCGCGCGCGGCGACGCGTTCCGCTATGACGACCGGGATCGCTTTCCCGCCGAGATCGACGCCGTCGGTCGGACGCTCTCCGGCGAGCCGGCGCTCGGCGTGGCCGCCGGTCCCGATCCGGAGGCCTGCGCCGCCGCAGTCGCCGGCGAAATTGCCCGGCTCCTTGGCACCGGGACCGTGCGCGACAAACGGACCGGCGTGGCCCGGGCCGCCAGGCCCGGCGACATGGCCATCCTCTTCCGCTCGCGCGCGAGCCACCGCGAATTCGAGCGGGCGCTCGACGCGCGCGGCATTCCCTCCTACGTGTACAAGGGACTCGGCTTCTTCGACGCCGACGAGATCAAGGATCTGTCCGCGCTGCTTCGCTATCTGGCCGAGCCCTCGTCGAGTCTCCGGGCCGCGGCGTTCCTGCGCTCGCGCTTCGTGCGGGTGTCCGACGCGGGGCTCGCGGCGCTGGCGCCGGATCTGGCCGGCGCGCTAGCGGGGACGGCGCCGCCGGCCACGGACCTCTCACCCGACGACCGCGCCGTGCTGGAGCAGGCGCGGGCGAGCGTGGGCGCGTGGCTCCCCCTGGTCGATCGCGTGCCGCCCGCCGACCTGCTCGATCGCATCATCGACGAGTCCGCGTACGTGTACGAGCTGCGCGGGCCGCGGCGGCTCCAGGCGTGGGAGAACGTGAAGAAGATGCGCGCGCTCGCGCGGCGCGTCCAGAACCGCGGGTACGCCACCCTCGCCCGGATCGCCGAGTACGTGGACTGCCTGCGCGCCGGCGACGAATCGCACGCCGTGCTCGACGCGCTCGACGCCGTCAACCTGATGACCGTTCACGCGGCCAAGGGCCTCGAGTTCCCGATCGTCTTCGTCGTGAATCTGGCGAAGGGCGCCGGCGGACCGAAGCTTCCGGTTCGCGTCGTGGCCGACGAGGAGACCGACGAGCCGTCGGTGTCGGTCGGTCCCTACGTGTCGGACGCGGACGAGGCGGAGGCGGCCAAGGAGCTCGAAGAGACAAAACGGCTACTCTACGTGGCGCTCACGCGGGCGCGCGATCGGCTGTACCTGTCGTCGCCGCTCAAGGATGGCGTGTTCAGGCCGTGGCGCGGCGGCCTGGGGGCCGTGCTGCCCGCGACGGTGGGCGCCGTCCTGGCGCAGGCGGCGGCACCCGGGCCGCCCGAGCAGCTGTCGTGGACGAGCGCACGCGGCCGGACCTACGCTTTCCGGAACTGCCGCGCGGAGCACGCGCCGGGCGATACGCGCGAACTGCCGCCGCCCCCGACCCGACGTGACGCGTTCGCCGCTCAGGAGCCGCCGCCCGCCCACATGGCCGTGACCGTCGCGGCCGGCCCGTCCGACGTCCCGCGAGACGGAGACGCGTCGCCGGACGAACGCGCCGCTGGCGTCCTCGTGCATCGGCTGTTCCAGCACGCGCGCGATCTCGATCAGGCCGCGGTCCGCTCGGTGGCCCACGCCTGGCTGGACAACGAGGCGCTCGCGGCGCCGTCGAGTCGGGCAGGCGTCCTCGAACGCGCCGTCCAGGCGTATCAGACACTCATCGGACGCGAGCAGGTGCGCGCGCTGCTCGCGCACGGGGAGGCGCTGTTCGAGGTGCCGTTCTCGCTTCGCCTCACCGCGTCTGAAGAGGATGCGCGTCCGTCGTGGCTGCGAGGCACGATCGACTGTCTCGTCGACGAGGCCGGCGGCGCGGTGACGGTCGTCGAAATCAAGACCGGCGCGGCACGACCCGAACACCAGACGCAGCTCGAGCTGTACGTCACGGCGGCCAGGGCGCTCTATCCGGGGCGCAACGTCCAGGGCCTCCTTCTGTACGTCTGATCCGCCCGGCCGCCGAACGGCCCCGGACCGGTGTGCGGCCTCGGACCACCTGGTTCCAATGTGTGCACCGATGTTCCACCGCAACACACCGTGGCGGGCGGCCGGTTGACAGAGGACGGTCCAGTCATCTATCCAGGACTCGCGCCAGCACGTTTTGTGAGGCATGGCGGCGGGGGGGGGGCCAGCGCCAGGGCCGAGGCCGCGAATCGGGGAGGAATCTGCGTGAGCCGGCCTGTCGGGAGGAACTCACCCTGCCGAAATGCAGTCTAACGGGACAGGGTGGCCTCGAGTTTGCACACGATCCCTGCAGGAGGACACGACCATGTCGGTCGCGACTGTTCCCGTGGTCCGCGCCAGACCGGCGACGCTCTTCGAGCTGGAAGAACTCGAAGGCCTGCCGTGCGGGTGCGTCACGGTCACCTACCGGGCACGGCCGTGGGGCGTGGCGGTCGTGTCACTCGAGGCGAAGGGGCCGCATTGCACGCTCGCCGGGCACGGGCCGGGCGAGATCCTGCTGCTGGGTGATCCGGCCGAGCTGGAAGCCGGCGAGGACGTGCGGTGAACGCCCCCCTGGTCTACGTGCTGGACTGTAACGCCGTGGCCCACGCGCGCGCGCGGGCAACCGCCTCCTCCTGCGTCTGACCCACCAGAATCACCGATCCGACCGGCTTCCCGTTCTCATCCGGGACCCAGGCGACCCAGTGAGGTCCGCGCGCTTCGCTGCGTACGGCGAGCGTGGCGTGTGCGTCGGTCATCGTGTCCCTCGGCAAAGACAGAACCCGCGGCGCGGGACCGCGCCGCCCGGCTGAGCGATAGTACACCACACAAGCGCCGCCGCGGCGTGGGCGAAGATTCCATTGCGCCCGGACCCGCCGATTCCGTACAATTCCAAGGATTGGCGCTCTGTACACCCAAGAGCAGGGAGATCAGGCTGATGGCATTGACCTGTCCGAGCTGCGGGAACGACCAGAATTTCCTGGTCAAGACCCTGCAGATGCACGTCGTGCATTTCGAGGACTCGCGCGTCGAGGTGACGGAGGAGAGCCGGCCGGCGATCCTCGAAGTGCTGTGCGACGAGTGCGAGACCGCGCTGAAGTTCGAGGAGATCGAAGAGTCCCTCCGCAAGGAAGTGCAGCTGACGCTGGGCGCGCGCTAGGGCGCCCGGCAGCGCTCGCGTGGCCGTGCGCGCTCCCTCCGCTCATCCCCGCTCGAGATCCTCGTCGGCTTCCTCGAAGTGGTCGCACTCGGGGCAGACCCATTCCTGGGCTTGGCGTGTCTTGGCTCGTCCGATCCCCGGGATGCGGTCGATGCGTTCGCGCGTGTCCAGCTGCATCGCCTCGCCGCACATCGGGCACTCGCGTCGTGGAGCCATAGCCTCGATGCTAGCAGGAACCGGCTCCGCAGGTCACGTGCGCCGGCCCCCCGGGTTCTCTTGACAAGGGGTGGGGCCGCTCCTATCGTAGCGAGTGAGCGCGGGCGCGGGTCCGCGCGGGTGGATGATGCGCGACTACTACGAGGTCCTGGGCGTCTCGCCGAATGCGAGAGCCGAGGAGATCAAGCGGGCCTACCGGCAACTCGCCAGGCGGTACCATCCCGACATCTCGGGAGACGACCAGGCGGGCACGTTCCGGGACGCGGCCGAGGCCCACGCGGTGCTCGGAGATCTCAGTCGCCGCCACGAGTGCGACGCGACCTGCGCGCAGTCGGCGTCCCCACCGGCGCGCGACGACTGGTCGACCGACGAGATCGCCATCGATTTCCCGTCGATCGACGCCCTGCTCGATCGCATGCGCTCGGCATTCTTCGGGCCGCTGGACGGACCCTCACCGCTTTCGGCCGAGGTCGTGCTCACGCCGCGCGAGGCGTTCTGGGGCACGGTCGTGCCGCTGCGCGTACCGGTGCGCACGGTGTGCGCCGACTGCGGCGGTCGCGGCGAGAGCTGGCTGGATTCGTGCCGGCGCTGCCATGGGACCGGCGAGGCGATCGCGCGGTGCGACGTGCGGCTCGAGGTGCCTGCCGGCGTGCGCGAGGGCGCCGTGTTTCGCTTCGGGGTCGCCCCCGCCGCCGCGCCCACCACCGTCGTCGAAGTCCGCATCGCCATCGCCTGATCCGGGCGCGCGCCGCGCCCGCCCCATGACCGAGTCCCCGCCGTTCGTCGACACCCACGTCACGCTGCTCGGCGTGCTCTTCGTCCTGTGGGGCGGCGTCGGCCTGCTGCTCGGGACGGCGCTGCTGCTGCTCGCCCTGGGGGCGGCGACCATCGCGGGCGCCCCCGCCCCTGAGGCCAGCGTCATGGCGACTCGCGTGACGGCGGCGAGCTTGTCGGCGCTCGGCGCGCTGCTGCTCGTCGGCGGGGCCGCGCACGCGTGGGTGGGCGCCATCCTGCCACGGCGCTCGAGCGTGACGCGACTCGTCGCGCTGCTGCTCGCGCTCGCCAACCTGCCGGTGCTGCCGTTCGGCACCGCCTTCGGCGCGTACGGGCTCTGGGTCCTGCTCGACGACCGCGTGCGCAGCCAGTTCGACACCGCTTGGCATTGACGGCCACCGGCCGTATCATGGCGGGCCAGTGCATGTCGCGGCCGCCGTGCCGCGGCAGGGAGGACGCATGGAAGCCCATAGCCCCAACACGGAGCCCTCGACGACCGGTCTGGCGCCCAACCTGGCGGGCGCGCTCGCGTACCTGCTCGGACCGATAACCGGCATCCTGTTTCTCGTCATCGAGAAGGAGAGCACGTTCGTCCGCTTCCACGCCATGCAGTCCACGATGGTGTTCGGTGGCATCTTCGTCCTGCAGGTCGTGCTGAACCTGATCCCGGTGATCGGCTGGCTGGTTGGCGGGTTGATCGTCTTTCCGCTCAGCGTGCTCCTGTGGGCCTTCCTCATCTTCAAGGCCTTCAGCGGCGAGAAGTTCAAGCTGCCGACGGTCGGCGACATGGCGGAACGCCAGATCTGACCTCGACGGAACGACACGACGATCAGAGGTGCTTGGTGCTTGGTGCTTAGTGCGTGCTTGGTGCCTGGTGCCTGGTGCGTGCCTGGTGCCTGGTGCGTGCCTGGTGCCTGGTCCTTGGCCCGGGTCCCGCTGAACCGGCCGCCGTTCCAGTCGCCCGTGGTGGCCGGCGGCGAAGCCGCCGTCCCGGATTCCGGACCAAGCACCAACCCCGAAGAACCAGCCAAGCACCAAGAACCAAGCACCAAGCACTGATCGTCGGCCCGGCGGGCGCGGTACGGTAAGATGGGTTGGGGTCGGCCGGTCGGCCGGGCCCCTGCCGAGGACGCGCCGGGCGGCCTGCCGCTCGTCCGGGCGCCACCCTCCCACGCACCTCCTTAATGTTTCGCGGATAGCAGACTGCCATGCCCGTGACCGAAACCGCCGTGCTCGACGCGCTCAAAGCCGTCCAGGATCCCGATCTCCATCGCGACATCGTCAGCCTCGGGTTCGTGAAGCACCTCCAGATCGACGGGGACGGCCGCGTCCGCTTCTCGATCGAGCTGACCACGCCGGCCTGCCCGGTCAAGGACCAGATGCGCGAGCAGGCGCGCTCGGCCGTGGCCGGGGTGCCGGGCGTCACCGCCATCGACATCGAGATGACGTCGCAGGTCCGCTCCACGGCGTCCGGCGACATGGGACGCGCCGCGGTGCCCGGCGTCAAGAACGTGATTGCGGTCGGCGCGGGCAAGGGGGGCGTCGGCAAGACGACGGTCGCAGTCAACCTCGCGATCGCGCTGGCGCGATTCGGCGGGCGGGTCGCAATGATCGACGGCGACATCTACGGCCCGAACGTGCCGATCATGCTCGGCATCCAGACGCAGCTGACGACCGACGGCGAGAAAATCGTGCCCGCCGAGAAGTACGGCATCAAGCTCGTCTCCATGGGATTCCTCACCCAGGACGACGCGCCGGTGATCTGGCGCGGGCCGATGCTGCACGGGGTGATCCAGCAGTTCTTCCGCGACGTGCGGTGGGACGAGGTCGATTATCTCGTCATCGATCTGCCGCCCGGCACCGGCGACGTCGCCCTGAGCCTGAGCCAGACGGTCCCGGTCGCGGGCGCGATCGCGGTGACGACCCCGCAGGCCGTGTCGCTGGCGGACACGCGCCGCGCCATCCGGATGTTCCAGAAGCTGAACATCCCGACGCTGGGGCTGATCGAGAACATGAGCCACTTCGTGTGTCCGCAGTGCAACCACGAGAGCGACATCTTCGGCAAGGGCGGCGGGGAATCGCTGGCCGGGTCGCTGGGCGTGCCGTTCCTCGGCCGGATCCCGCTCTACGAGCCGATCCGCGTCGGCGGCGATCGCGGGATCCCCATCGTGGAGAGCGAGCCGGACTCGCCGGCCGCCAAGGCCTTCATGGCCGCCGCCGAGCGCACCGCCGCGCAGGTTTCGATTGCCAGCTACGAGCGGCCGGTTCCGCTGACGCCGATCGCGTGAAGCGCATCGCTCGTCGAGGAGGGGGAGTCAAGAAGTAGTCAGCGCGCGCCCGAGCCGGGGAAGTGCTTCGCGAACGCGTCGCTGGCACTTACGTTCAGACCGCGACCGTCGCCCGTCTGCAGGAACACCGCGGCGACGCCGTGGTCGTCGGCCCACGCCAACCCGGCGTCGACGCCCATCACGAACAGCGCGGTCGACAGCACGTCGGCGACCAGCGCGCGCTCGTGCCAGACGGTCACCGAGCCCTGGTACGTCGCGGGTCGTCCCGTGCGCGGATCGAGAATGTGACCGATTCGCGTGCCACCGACCAGCCGATCCCGCTCGGAGCCGCCGCTCGTGGCGAGCGAGCCGCGCTCGAAGGTCACGGTCAGCGCCACGTCGTCCCGCCGCTGTGGATGTGCCACGTCCACGGTCCACCCGGAGCCGCCCGGCGGGGCGCCGTGCACGATCACCTGCCCGCCGAGATCGATGATCCACGGCGCGACGCCGCCGACGGCGTCCGCCGCGCGGTCGAGCGCTTCCCCCTTCCCGAACGCGCCGGCGTCGAGGGACACGTCCCCGGTCCGCACCGCGACGCACGCGCGTTCGTCGAGCCGCAGGTGATGCAGTCCGCTGGCGCGGCGGGCTCGGCGCAAGGTCTCCGCGTCGGGCACCGCGCCGCCGGATCGGATTTGCCAGGCGTCGACGAGCGGGGCCACGGCCGGGTCGAACGCGCCTCCAGTCTGGCTTGTCCAGCGGCGCACGTCACCCAGCGTCCGGCAGAGCGACGCGGGCAGCCTGACCGGTGCGCCCGGCGGCGCGGTGTTGAGTCGGCTGAGGGCGCTGTCCGCGCGCCACGTGCTCAGCTCGGCGTCCGTCGCCTCGAGCGCCTCGAGCAGCGTCTCGAGCCGCGCCAGCCCACGGCTCCGGACCGCGTCGAAGGTCGTCAGCGTCGCACGCGTGCCCATCAGGTGGACGTCGCGCGAGATCGGACTCGGCGGCGCCTCGACTGGCGCGGCCGGTCTCGGTGCGGGGGCGAGGGTCGCGGCGGCCGCGAGCGAGGCGCCGACGAGCCACCCGATCTGGCGGGGGTGACCCATGGTCAGGCCGCGCGCCGCGTGCCGTTGTTCTCGCCGTAGCATCCGCGCGCGGCCCGAAGGCCGATGTAGAGGTGGATCAGGTAGGCGAGGACGAACGTTCCACCACTGGCAAGATGCAACAGGAGCATCGCGCGCGCCCACGCCGGATCGGTGAACACCTGCAGGCCGTAGCCGGAAAACGTCATCGCGACGAACGTCGCGATCGAGACGAGGCCCGTCCGCCGGTTCGACGGGGGCCGCTCGCCGATCTTCTTCGAGACGTGGGCGCTGATCAGGATGCCGAAGAGCAGGATCAGCCACGGCGCCGCCATCACGTGCAGGTGCAGGACGAGCGGCTGGAGCGGGTGGTTGACCACCGCAAACGGATCGCTCGTCGTCATGCCGTACTGCATCCACAGGTAGAGCAGGCCTGTCGCCGAGACGAGGAGGGCCAGGGCGTTGAACGCCCATCGTTCCCAGGGTCTCATCGTCGCTCCTGCTGGCCCTCCGCCCTCAGCACCGCGTCGAGGGCGAGGACGCGCCGGACGGCGTCATTGGTCGCGCGGGCGGTCAGCGTCGCTCCGGCGAGCGGGCGGATGGCGCGCGACACCTCGAGGTCCTCGTCCAGCGCACGGCCACGGTACTGATCGATCCACCGTCCCGGCGCCTGGTACTCCGGTGGCTCGAGGAACGCCGTGACGTCCACCCGTTTCACGCGCCCCTCCGCGTCCAGCGAGATGAGCAGGCTTTCGCGCTTGGTCCGGACGACGTGGGTATCGACGTAGGCGCGGCCGGCCGGCCGACCGTCGCGCTCCGCGATGTACCGCGCGATCAGCGCGCGTTCGACCGGAACGCCGGCGAGATCGGCCGCACGCCGCTGTTGCGCGGGCGTCAGGAACACCTGCTCGGCGCGAATCGACGCGCCCGGGAACGCGGCCGCGAGCGCTTCCTCCCGGCTGATGGTCTGCCCGGCCGCCACGGCGCCCAGCAGCACGGCGATGAGCGCCGCGCCGGCCGGTCCTCCCGCGACCCGACCGGCCCGACGATGGTTCAGGCTACCCACGCTAGCCGTGCTTGCTCGCTGAAATGCGTACGTAACGGTAACATTTCTCGCAAGCACGGCTAGGCCGCGCACAGCGCGGCCCGCGAGGGAGCGGCGCGGGGCGACGGGGCCCCGCAAGCGACCGAGCCGGGGTGTGGGGCGGAGCCCCACGCTAGAAGGCATATCCGAGACCGATGCTGAACTGGCTCAGGCCGGTACGCGCCCGATTCGTCACGCGCTGATAATCGACCTTGAGCACGACCTGCGGGATCGGCTTCATCTCGACGCCGACCGTGTGCAGAGTGACGTCCTGCGCCGGATCCGTCCTGAAGCCCGCCGGCACGCTTGCCTGGGTGTTCAGCCGCTCGAACCGGTAGTACGGCGTCAGCGACAGGTCACGCCGGCGCTGCGACAGCAGGTCGTAGCCGATCTGCGCGTACCCACCCACCAGGGTTTCCCCGATCGACTTCACACCCTGGAGACCCAGCGCCTGATTGAGCCTCGCGACGTCGTCCAGGGCGGCCCGGGCGTAGAGCGCCCGAACGTCCCATCCGCGGATCTGCGCCTGCGCGTGCAGTTCGCCGATGACCGTGCCGACGTCGAGCTGGAGCCCGTCGACCGCGAGCATGCCCTGGTCCGAGCCGCCGGCGTAGAGACTGCCGCCGACGAACAAGCCCGGCGTCGGCGTCACGTCGACCCGGCCGACGACCGCAAAATCCGCCGCCTTGGCCTCGCCGCCGCTCTGCCGGCCGGACCGCAGGCCCGACGCCGAGAAACGCGACGCGTCCATGCCGTTGACGAGGTAGACGCGGTAGCTGACCGAGCCCCGCGAGCCGAGGACCCCCGCGCCGTTCTCGCGCCACGTGGACGGAAGAAGACGACGCTCGGTCTCGGGTCGACGAGCGCCGAGGAACACCGTCGGCTCGTGGAACTCGTTGACGAGCCCCATCGGCAGCAGCAGCAGTCCGCCACGGATCGTGAGCGACGGGCTCGCGGTGAAGTCGAGGTACGCGAACTCCACCGACACCTCGTCGGTGTGCTCGAATTCGATTTCCGAGTTGAAGAGGAACCGATCGGTGAACCGATAGCCGCTGTAGAGGATCAGGCGGAGGAAATCGAACTTCCCTGGCCTCGACAGGTCACGGCCGCTTTCATCGCGCGCCGCGAAGTTCTCGTAGAGCATCTCCCCATAGCCGGCGAAGGACACGCCCTGGCGTTTCCGGTAGGCGGCCGCGGCCGACGGCGCGAGCCCGAGCGCCCGCCGGCGCGCCTCGTCGACGGTGACGTCCTGCGGCTCCTCGCCGCTGCGCAGCCGCTCGAGCTCGGCGGCGAGCACGGCGAGCCGCCGCGTGAGCTCTTCGATCTCCTGGGTGATCTGGGGCGGTTCCGGCGGCGGGCCGGCGGGCGGGTCCTGGGGGTCGGGCGCTACCGGCGCGGGCGCGGACGGAGCGGACGGCGCCGGGCCAGGGAGCCCGGGCGACTGCAGAGCGAGCGACGGCGACGCGGCCAGGCAGATGCACGCCGCCACCGCCGCCATCGGGAGAACACGGGTAGACATGAGAAGCCTTGTCCTTGTCTGAGGCTCGGACGGCCGCCGGAGGGGCACGGGCGGGCGAGCGAGCGAGTCGTTAAAATGAGATTCAATCTCATTTTATCCTCAACGATATCCCGCTGCCGGATTTCCGTCAAGGCCCAAGAACAACAGGCCCAAGAACAAGAAGAGGTCGAAAGGGCCGGGTTCAGGTCCCGGCGGACGCGAGGCGCGGGTCCGCCAGCCGCCGCATCGCCCAGGCGCCCAGGAAGGGACCGGGCGCCAGCAGCGCGAACACCCACGCCCAACCCAGCGACGCCGCCAGGACCGGCACGAGGCGGATGGTCAGCAACGTGAGGAAAAACCCGCTGCACGTCTGGAGCGTCAACGCCGTGCCCACCTGCGCCCGCGGGCTGTGATCCACCACCAGCGCGGAGAACTGCGCCGAGTCGGCCACGACCGCGAAGCCCCAGACCGCGCCAAACGCGACCAGCGCCGGGTACGGCCCGCCGAAGAGCCAGCCGGCCGCGAGCGCGCAGATCCCGCTCGCCACCATCGCCGCGCCCGCGACGCGCGCCTTGCCGAGCCGGTCGGCCCACATCCCCGCGAGCACGCACCCCGGCGCGCCGCTGGCGACCGCCACGAACGCCGCCAGCGAGCCGAGCGCCGCGGCCCGGGGATGGCCGCCGGCCGCCAGGCTTGCCGCCACGAACGACCCGAACCACGTCCACATCGCGTAGAGCTCCCACATGTGGCCGAGGTAGCCGAGCGTCGCCAGCCGGGCGCCGCGGCTCGCAAACACCTCGAACGCGGCGCGCGGGTTGAACGGCGACGTCTCGGCGACGTGCGGCCCGTCGCGCACGACCGCGATCACGATCACGCCCCCGGCCGTTGCCAGGCCGGAGGCCGCCAGCACGACCGATCGCCAGTCCACGCCTGCGGTCAGGCTCGAGAGCAGGTGGGGAAACGCGGAGCCGACGGTCAACGCGCCAACCACCACACCGAGCGCAGTGCCGCGTCGATGGCGTGTCCAGCCTGCCGCGATCTTGAGCCCGGGCGGATAGACCCACGCCAGCGTGACGCCGGTGAGGAACCGGCAGGCGATGATCGGAGCCACATCGCTCGCGACAGCGACACCGGCGTTCGCGACGGCGCCGGCGACGCAGCCGATCGCGAACAACCGTCGCGGGTTGAGCAGGTCGGGCAGGCTGAGGAGCGCGCTCCCGAGGGTGCCGGCGACGAAGCCGGCCTGCACCGCCATGGTGAGCCACGCGGCCGAGCCCGCGCGCAGGCCGAACGTCTCGGCGATCGCCGGCGTGACCGCCGTCGCCGAGAACCACATCGTCATGCCGAGCAGTTCGGCAAGCGAGACGAGCGCGAGCATGAGGACGGCCATCACACGTTGCGGGCTGCGGGCCAGGACGGCGCCAGTATGGTCGGCGTCCGCCGGTTTCGCCAAGCCCCGCACCGGTCGTCGGCGAGGGAATCGAATTGCTGCGGGCCCATTTTGCCGGTAGGATGCACCGAGCCCGCGCGCAACGCCGATGCTGAGCATTCCGTTCGTCCACGAGACGCTCGAGAACGGCCTGGACGTGATCGTCCACGAGGACCACCGCTGTCCGATCGTGGCGGTCAACATCTGGTACCACGTCGGCTCCAAGAACGAGCGTCCGGGGCGAACCGGCTTCGCCCACCTCTTCGAGCATCTGATGTTCGAGGGCTCGGCCCACTACGACCGCGGCTACTTCCATCCCCTGCAGGAAGCCGGCGCCGCGCTGAACGGCTCGACGAACGCGGACCGCACGAACTACTGGGAGGTCGTGCCGGTCAACGCGCTCGACCTCGCGCTCTGGATGGAATCGGACCGGATGGGGTTCCTGCGGCCCGCGATCACCGAGACGAAGTTCCGCAACCAGCGCGACGTCGTCCTCAACGAACGCCGTCAGAACTACGAGAACCGGCCGTACGGGCTCGCGACGATGGCGATGGTGGCGGCGCTCTACCCGGACGATCACCCGTATCACTGGTTGACGATCGGATCGGCGGACGACCTGCGCGCGGCCACGCTCGAGGAGGCGCAGGCGTTCCTCGCGCAGTACTACCACCCCGCGAACGCCTCGCTGACCCTGGCCGGCGACGTCGACGGCGCGCGTGGACTGGCGCTGGCCCGGGACTACTTCGCGGACATCCCGGCGGGTCCGCCAGTCGCGCGCGTGGCGGTCCGTCCGCCGACGCTCGACGCGGAGGTCAGGCTGCTCCTGGAGGATCGCGTCGAGCTGGCGCGGCTGTACGTCGCCTGGCACACGCCGGCGCTCTTCGCGGACGGGGACGCCGAGCTCGACCTGGCCGCCGACCTGCTCGCCAACGGCAAGACCTCGCGGCTCTATCGCGCGCTCGTCTACGAGCGGCGGGTGGCCACCGAGGTGGCCGCGTCGCAGAATTCCCGCGAGCTGTCGAGCTTCTTCCAGATCGTGGTCACGGCAGCCCCCGGACGCACGCTCGTGGAGCTGGACCGTGGCATTGAGGAAGAGATCGCCCGCCTGCAAGAGGACGGCCCGAACGCGGGCGAGATGGAGCGGGCGCTGGCCCAGGCCGAGGCGCACTTCGTGCAGCGGCTCCAGTCGGTGGGCGGCTTCGGCGGCAAGTCGGATCAGCTGAACGCCTACAACGTGCTGCTGGGCGACCCGGACCATTTCGCGCGCGACCTCGCGCGCTACCACGCCGCGTCGCCCGAGCGCATCCGCGAAGCAGCCAGGTGGCTGAAGCCCGGCGCGCGCGTCGCGCTGTCGGTCGTGCCGCGGGGACGGACCGACCTGGCGCTGGCGGACGCCGACGCAGTCGCGGTGGCCTGATGGCGGTCGACCGGTCCGCGCTGCCGCGTCTCGGCCCCGAGCCGGCTCTCCGCTTCCCCTCGATCCACAAGCAGGCGCTGCCTGGCGGCATGGAGGTGTGGGCCGTCGCGCAGCGCGCGCGGCCGCTCACGACGATCGTGTTCCTGCTGCCCGTCGGGGCCGCGGCCGATCCGGCCGATCGTCCCGGCCTCGCGGCGCTGACCGGCGACCTGCTCGACGAGGGCGCCGGTGGGCGGTCCGCGCTGGACCTGCACGAGGCGCTGGCGCGCCTGGGCGCCCGGCTCGACACCGACGTCGGCGCCGACGCGACGACGCTCACGCTGAGCGTGCTGTCCCGCCACGTCGAGCGCGCGCTCGAGCTGTTGGCGGACGTGGTCTGCCGGCCGCGCTTCGACCCCGACGAGTTCGAGCGGGTACGCGAGCGGCGGCTGCACCGGCTCATCCAGCTGCGCGACCTGCCGGCCGCGGTGGCGGACCGTGCCTTGCTCCGGCTGCTGTACTCGGACCATCCGTACGGACACCTGGCGGTCGGCAACGAATCCTCGATCCAGGCGATGACGCTCGACGAGGTCACGGCGTTCCACCGGCGGGCGTACGCGCTCTCCCGCGCGACGCTGATCCTCGCGGGCGAGGGCGACGCCGGCGCGCTCGCCGACGCCGGCGCTCGGATGTTCGCCGGCCTCGGACGCGGCGACGTCGGTTGGGCGATCGACGCGGCGACGATGCCACCGCCTGGACCGCCGCGCACGACACTCGCGCTGGTCCATCGCGCCGGCGCCGCGCAGTCGGAGCTTCGGCTCGGTCGCGTCGCCGCCGCACGGCACACGCCGGACTACCACGCGCTGCTGGTCCTCAACATGGTGGCGGGCGGCCAGTTCGTGAGCCGCATCAACCTGAACCTGCGCGAGCAGAAAGGCTACACGTACGGCGTGCGCAGCGCCTTCGACCTGCGCCGTGGCCCCGGGCCGTTCGTCCTCCAGATGAGCGTGCAGACCGAGGTCACCGCCGCCGCCATCCACGAGGCGCTCGACGAGCTCGGCGCGATTCGCGAGGCGCGCCCGGTCGAGCCGCACGAGCTCGAGGTCGCGCGCGCCGCCCTGACGCGCGGGTATCCCCGAGGCTTCGAAACGGCCGCACAGATCGCCCGCGCCTGCGCGCAGCTCGCGCTCTACGACCTGCCCGACGACTACTTCGTGGAGTTCGGGCCCCGCGTGCAGGAGGTCGATGCGGCCGCCGTCACCGCCGCCGCCCGGCGCTTCTTCGCGCCCGCCGACCTGGTCACCCTCATCGTGGGCGACCGCGAGCAGGTCCTGCCCGACCTCGACCGCGCCGGCCTGGGTCCCGTGACGGAGCTGGCCCCCGCGACCTGACGCCGGGATGCGCCGAACCCTAAAACCGGGCGGTCCGTCAAAGAGACGAGCGGTGCGTGTCCACCCGGTCCGGCTGTTGTAGACTTGAGCGGGATCCGTATGAGCCTGGCCCGCGTGAGCCTGAGCCTGTTCGGCATGGTCGGCGTGCTGGCCGCCACCCTGGCCGGCGCCACGATCTGGCTCCTGCTGACCGATCCGGTGACGGTGGCTGACGCGGTCGCCTCCGGAGAAGTGTCTCCGCTCGTCAAGGCCCTCGCCGGGGCGCTCTACGACGCACTCCAGGGGTTGCTCAAATACCTCTGACGCGCCCCGGGCCCTCAGAGGTTCTTCACGAGAAACCGCGACAGCACGTACCCGTCCAGCCAGCTGAACGGCGCGATCCCGGTGGTGTAGTGGCCGCACGGGAGGACCGCCACCTGATGGGGAACCCCCGCCCGGCCGAACTCGTCGACGAGACGCTGCGACAGGTGGAGGGGGAACGTCAGATCGTAGCGCGCGTAGACGAGCAGGACGCGCGTGTGCCGCAGGCGGTCGACGAACGGCAGCGGGCTGATCGGCAGCCAGCAGCGGCGGAGTCGCTCGAGATCGACGTGGTCCTCGAGACCCCGGCGGACGTGCGCCGTCGACAGGCCCTCCCACACGACGTCGGCGAAGAACGGGGAGATGTGATTGAGCGCCGCCGCCTTCACCAGCGGCTCGTGCGCGGCGGTCAGCATCGCCAGGCACGAGCCCAGGCTCGTGCCCAGGATCCCGAGGCGCTCGTAGCCCTGCCGGTCGAGCCACGCCAGCGCGCGGCGGCTGTCGAGCACCGCCTGCCGGCACACCTGCGCGGTGCGGCCGACGTTCGCGCTCACGATGTAGTCGGCCCGCGCCAGCTCGGGCGGCATCCGGGCGTCGTGGTAGGGCAGGCTGAGCCGCAACGCGGTCAGACCGAAGCGCGCCAGCAACTGCGAGAGGCCGACGTGCCCCGCCTCGTCCGCGTTCCACTGCGGCAGCACGAGCACGGCGCGCCGCCTTCTGCCCGCCCGCCCGGGGGTCGCCGGGAACAGCCGCGCCCTGACGACGTTGTTCTCCGGGTGCCGCGTCGTCACGACGCTGGGGAATCGGAGCCATTCGCCGTCGAACTCGTAGTCGTCGGTGGGCGGGCAGGCGTAGAACCGCTCCGAGTCCGCCATCGCCGCGTCCACCCACCGGTCGAACCGCTCAAGGGGGCCGGCCGACGGGTCGTGACCGTTCGACGCCACCCAGTCGAGCCCCCAGTCGAACGGGCGGACGACGCGGTCGGCCTCGCTCACCGCGGCCAGCCGCCGCTCCCAACGGTGGAACAGCCGCTCGATCACCCTAGACATGATGGCTGTCACAGCTTCTGCGTGACGCTCAGTCGACGGCCGCCTGCGCGGGCCCCGCTTCTGGTGGGGGGCCTGCTCGGCGGCGGGTCAAGCCACGGGCCGAGCTGAGATCGCGCCAGAGAAGCATAGACCCGCCTCCCCGTCAGATCGTGGATGATGCGGAGTGTCTGACGCTTCGCCCAGAGCCACACACGAGGAGGCAGGTCATGGGGAACCGTAACATGTTCGTAGGGTTGGATGTCCACAAGGAAACGATCGACGTCTCGATCGCTGAGGGGCAGCGGGATGGGGAGGTTCGCCACTACGGGGTCATCCCCAGCGATCTGGAGCCGCTGGACAAGGTGGTGCGCGCGCTGCGCGCGCCGGACCGGCGGCTCCACTTCGTCTACGAGGCCGGTCCGTGCGGCTTCGGCATCTATCGGCACCTGACGAAGCGCGGCGAGGCGTGCGTGGTGGTGAGTCCGTCGATGATCCCCAGGCGGAGCGGAGATCGGGTGAAGACCGACCGCCGAGATAGCCAGATGCTCGCCCGGCTGCATCGCGCGGGCGAATTGCGCGCGATCTACGTGCCGGATGCCACCGATGAAGCGATGCGCGACCTCGTCCGCGCCCGGGCCGATGCCGTCGTCGTCGGCACGCAGGCGAAGTACCGGCTGAAGGCGTTCCTCCTCCGGCAGGGGCGCCGCTATCCGGGCCGCGAGGGGTGGACGCTCCCGTACCGGCGGTGGTTGGCGGATCTCAGTTTTCCGAATGCGGCGCAGCACATCGCGCTCCAGGAATATCGAGACACGATCGACGAAACCGAAACGCGCATCGACCGGCTCACCGAGCAAGTTCGTCAGCTCGCGCCGACGTGGCGCTGGGCGCCGGTCGTCGCCGCGCTCCAGGCCTTGCGCGGGGTGTCATTTGTCACCGCGGTCGCTCTCGTCGCGGAACTCGGCGACCTGACGCGCTTCGGTCATCCGCGCGAGCTGATGGCGTATCTCGGGCTCGTCCCGTCGGAATATTCCAGTGGGCCGAGTGTCCGACGCGGCGGCATCACGAAGGCGGGCAATCCGCAGGTCCGACGCCTGCTCGCGGAAGCCGCCTGGGCGTATCAAGGGATTCCGCGAATCGGACGCCAGCACGCGTACCGGCAAGAAGGCTTGCCGAAGGTTGTGTGTGACATCGCGTGGAAGGCCCAACTCCGGTTGACCGCACGCTTCAAACGCCTGGTGGCCCGCGGGAAGGCGAAGCCGAAGGTCGCGACGGCGATCGCCCGCGAGCTCGCGGGGTTCATCTGGGCGATTGCCCGGGAGGTGTCGCCCACGCCGCAGTGAAACCGGCGCGTGGGCATGACGTGTTCGTTCATCGATTCGTTCCGGCGGCACGATGACCAGGTGGAGAATCCTCGAGGACGTTAAGGGCGGCAGCTTCGGCTGCGATGTCCGTGCCTAGAGTGAGGCAGCTCCGCGACGCACAGAAGTCTGGCGGTACCCAACCCGCGGATATCAGCAGCGTCAACCGTCGCTAGAACATCGTGCCGCCGGAACGATCGATGAACGAGGACTGAGAAACGGCGGGGGAGCCCTCACGACAGAGGGAACGGGAAGGTGTTGCTTACTTGACACGTGACAGCCATATCAACGTTCGGCGCTCACCAGCGGCCGCCACCCGCTTTTCGACGCCACGGCCGTCTGGTGCAGCGCCTTGTTGGGAGCCAGCTTGCCCGGGCGCCTCCTACCGTGGTAATACTATGGTATGAAAGTCGCCTTGTCGATACCCGATGAGCTTTTTGAATCAGGCGAGACATTGAGCAAACGGCTCGGTGTGTCCCGCAGCCGTCTGTATGCTACCGCGCTGGCCGAGTTCGTGGCGAAGAATCGTGGTCGCAAGATCACGGAACGCCTCAACACGATCTACGGATCCGAAGACAGTCGGCTGCCGCGAGCCCTGAGGCGCCTGCAAAGCCGGTCGCTCACCCGCGAGCCGTGGTAGTCGAACGCGGCCAAGTCTGGACGGCGGATCTCGGTGAGCCCGAGGGCTCCGAGCCCGGGTACAACCGACCTGTGTTGATTGTCCAAAGCGACGCCTTCAACCGCAGTCGTTTGCAGACGGCTATTGCGGTCGTGTTGAGCACGAACCTTCGTCTGGTCGATGCTCCCGGAAATGTGTTGATTCCGGCTAAGGCGTCGGGCTTGAGAAAGGACTCGGTGGCGAATGTGTCGCAGGTCATCACCGTCGATCGAGAGTTTCTGATTGAACTCGCTGGTCGCGTACGAGGTCAGTTCCTCAAAGACATCGAGAACGGTCTTCGGCTTATCCTGGGCTTGTAGTTTCAATCAGAGCTGGCCAACCGTTTCCGCCTGAGCCGCGCGGCTCGTTGACGTGATCTCACTGGACCGTTGCCGCGTCGGCTCCAGGCGGATGTTATGCCGCCCCGGTACAAACCGGGTACATAGGTAACAGAATAAACCGGGAACATGGGTGACACCAGTACGCTGGGGATCAACTGGAGGTTGGTCGATGCCCTGGCTGGAGACATCACCCGTGGAGCAACGAGAACG
>Ga0326597_10003141_pt1 | contig 24066 bp, 31 predicted proteins | sample RVTome_12_FD_203789 | JGI IMG/M metagenome (GOLD analysis project Ga0326597, IMG submission 203789) | Soil microbial communities from uranium-contaminated site in the Upper Colorado River Basin, Wyoming, United States - RVT100D185 | ecosystem: Environmental > Terrestrial > Soil > Contaminated >... | reverse complement strand
CTGGACTATAAAATTACTTATGTAATCTGGCTGTCCAATGCCAAGATGAACTGATATTAAAAAATGTTAAGTGGGATTCCCAAAATTGTTTTAAGTTCTTTCAAGATCATCTAATATCTGTTAATAATACTTTTGTATCAAAATCATTTTCATTCTCGATTACTTCGTTAATTAAAACGAAAAACTTTTTTCTTTCTTGATTAAGAATAATTTCCTGACCTTTTAATGGTTTATTAAAATATAATTCCTCAGTTAAGTTGTAATAATTTGATAAATCCTGAGCAACTAATTTTTTATCGTTATCACTAAAATTTTGTTGGAATTTAGATGGAATAATAACATCAATATTAACTTTCTTCTTCATTAAATTATATTTTTTGTTAAAATTATGCAGATTTATAATACCATACAAATGTATGGTAATTTAAGAAGAAGGTAAAGTAATCTGTTTTTTATTTTGAATTTGTGAATTATCAGAAAAGATAGAAGACCAAACCCAATAGTTACAATATATTCCCAGCAGAATTAAAAGAATATACCACCATTTCTTTTTAATATATTCTAAAAGAAATTTCATAATATCAATTTTCTTTTGAAAATTTTTTAATTTTTTCTTCCCATTCTTTTTTAACTATAATTACCTCTGCAAGTATTTCATCTTGATTAGTAATCCCCTTCCTTTCAAGTATTCTAATTAATGCCTGATTCTCAAGCATATTGGAAACAATAAGTTCTTCATAAGAAACAAGTTTTGAGTTATCCATAATTACACTTATAATTTATTTAATTAAAATCATTTTGTTAAAAAAATAAGAGTGTTCGGTTATTAATTCTAAAAAGTAAATACCACTTGAATAAGCTTCTGCATTCCATTCAAAAGAATATGAACCGATATTTAATTTATCCTTTATTAATTCTTCGATTTCATTTCCTAAAACATCATATATTTTTAAAGTAACAAACGACGTAAATGGAACATCGAATTTAATATTTGTAATTGGATTAAATGGATTTGGATAATTTTGATATAAAATAAATTCTTTAGGTCCAGAAATATTTAAAGAAACTGTTGAGCTAAAAACAAATGAACCATCAATATTAATTTGTTTAAGTTTATAATTGTATGAACCGGAAGGAAGGTTATAATCAATAAAAGAGTAATTATGAAATTGACTTGAAGTTCCATGACCGGGAACAAAAGAAATTGTTTCCCAAAAATTATTTAAATCTGATTTTCTTTCTATTTCAAAACCATAATTATTAGTTTCAGTAGCTGTTGACCAGGTTAGTGATGCATTATTAATGGATATTACTTCTGCATTGAATGAAGTTAGCTCTACCGGAATAATCGCTTCGAAATTTAGAGTTACTAAAACAGGTAAATGATCAGATGCATAGTGCAAAGCATTAGCAATATTTTGACTTACAGCATTATTAGGAGGTCTGTTTATTGAATCATTATAATGTAATCCATCATTACCATAAGGGATTGTTGAACCCTGAACATACATAATACCACCTGAATCCCAAACTGTCTGAGAAAATAATATCATATCAAATCTATCATCCATTCCACCATTAGCACCTCCTCCGAAAGATCTTACCCTTGGAGATTGAGTATGATATTGGGAATATAGAGAATTATTCCAAGTGCCTGATAAAGGTTGCGGATCAATAAAATATCCTGGTTGAGATTGGTCAAGAATTTTTTGATAAGCCGGTTCCCCTGAACGATAAATATTAAAATCACCTAATAAAATAAAATTGGCAGTTGGATAAAGTGCATTTGTAACTTTTCTTAGGCTGTCTATTTCAGCAGTACGTTGGAGTTCGTTTGCTGATCCTTCGCTTGCTTTAAGATGAACAGAATAAATTATTAAAGTATCATTTGTTGGGTTATGAACTAAGGTGAATTGAGAAATATCCCTTAGTGCAGTTTGAATGGGTAAATTACTTAGGAATTCAAATTTATCTGTTTTATAAAAAATAGCGTTATCTGTATCAGGTCCATTAATAAAAGTACCTGCTTCATATTGATTGAGTAAAACATTTGACTTAAATCCATCTACTCCTTGCTGAGATTGGATTTCCTGAACTACGATAATATCGGGATTAACTGAACTAATTACTGTTCTGAAATATTGGTTTCGAATAGTAGTATCATTACCTGGATAGTTGAGGATGTTATAGGACATTAAAGTGATTTCCTGCTGAGGAAAGGAAAAAGAAAAAAGCAGAAGAGTAACAGAAAGAATTTTAATCATTATTTAAATTTAGAATTATTTTATAGATTATATAGCAAAGTTTAGAGATAGATTAAAAAAATAGTGATGTGAAGATGATTAGCCTGTACTATAAAATTTATTATGTAATATGGCTGTCAAATACCAAGATGAATTATAAAGTGGGTTTGATCCAGTTCTAATATTTAATTACTAAAAGAAAAATAAATTGTGACTTGCTGCTGGAAAATAGAAATAATTACATTATCTTTGGAAATTTATCACAAAAATCGACAAAATTTAAGGGTATTAAATTTGTTTTATAAATATGGTTAAAAGAATTCATTTGATTTTAACGAGAATTAGAATAATTTTATGCACTCTGATTTAAAAGATGGAAATTTCTAAAGAAAATCTCGAAACAACCAATTATTTAGTAGGGTTTCATTCATTTGTAAAAGATCATAATTACCCTCAATATAAAGGGAACTTAATTAATGAGTTTAGTGAAACACTAAATGAAACCTTAAATGTTTTTCCACCTTTAGGTAGAGAAACGATAATAAAATCATCGAATCCGAATAAACAAAATTTAGAAATAAGAGTTACTTCTAATACATTACTTTTTCAGGACACAACATCATTAGAAGATGTTGTTAATAATGCTCTAAAATTATTGGATGCGTGGAAAAAACATTCGCCTTTAGTTAATTTAAGACTTGTTGGTATAGTATTAGACTTTAAAATTAATATTGAGCCAATTAAAGAAAAGAATGAATTATTTTTAACAAAAAATTTCATAAAGAATAAAGATTGGGATAAAATTTCATATGGAGATTTTACCTTAAGATTTAATGAAATTTTAGAAGGAAATGATTATAATATTCAGCTAACCTTCATAGAAAATAGAGAAAAAGAATATATGCTTAATGGGACAATAGATTTTAATCAGATAGCAAAAGACAAAGAACATAGTCACAAAGATGAAGATATTAAAAGAATAATTGAGAGAGGGGAAATGTATTTTGAAACGGAATATATAAACTTTATAAATAATGTTAAATAAAATGATAGATAGAAACATAAATATTGACAGAGAAGAATTCGATATTCCTCAGTTCAATAATATAGTTATTATTGGTGGAAGCGGAAAAAAAATAATTCATACAACACCAACTGGGAGTGTAGCAAGAACTGTTACACCAACAAGTATAGTTCAAAGCGAAATTGAAAAAAAGTTAGATGAGAAATATGATTTATACTTAATTTTTTTTAATGATCAAATAAATGCATTAAAAGGTAAAAACAAAGAATCAAATAAGAGAATTCAAAGTCTAACAGAAGAACTATTTAGAATAAATAAGGAATTGAATTTAAATAAGATTGATAAAATATCGTCTTTAAAAAACAATTGGGCTGGGGATGAAGTAATGCCTATTGACAAAAAAGTAATTTCTATCGCAAGAGATTTAATTTTTTCTAAGATAGATGTACAACCTCAAGTTTTCCCTACAAGGAATGGGACAATATTATTTGAATATCAGGCGGGAGATTTAAAATTTTTAGCGATAGAAATTTTAAGTAATAATTTTAGCGTCTATTGGGAAACTAAAGAAGAAGAAAAAGAATTCGAGACAACAGATTACAAAATAATTTTACCTTATATTAATGAGTTTCGAGAAAGATAAACAAATAGATAATTCTGAATATTTGTATCGATCTTTTCATTATGATGAATGGAATTTTGAGCAAAATCGTCCCAGTACTGGAGTATTTACAAGCAGTAATTCATTATCTGTAGATAGAGATGGAGAAAGACAGGAAGATGATATTATAGAAGGTTTCAGACAGAGACAAAATTATGAAAAATGTGGACTTGTAAAACAAACAGCTGAATATTATCGTAAATGCGAAACTGAACCAATTCCTGACCCCAAAGAATATAATATATTTCATGCTTTAGTAAATGGTAAAGATATGATAGGAACAAGGAGAAGTCACGCAAAAAAACTTGTTAAGGATAATAAATTAGTAGCAATGGCAGAGACTTAAATTGATGTGAACTAACTTTTATTCTGTGAACTAAGTGAACAAAAATCTCAAAAGTTTCTATATAAGAGAATATGGTTTTTAATATAGGAAAATTGGTTCACAAGGTTCACACTTCGGCTATTAGTTCACACTTCGTTAAGTGATATTCCTTGCCATTTGTAACCATCTCTTTTTCTGATGCTATTAAAACCTTTTTCTTTTAATCTGTCGTTAAATTTTCTGCTTGAAATATTGATTGGTTCACCAGATTCTTCCATATATTTTTTAAAAGCGGTATATAATTCTTTTGCACCTATTTCCTTAGCTTCTTCAACATAACAGCAATCCTGAATAAAATTATTAACTAAATCCATTTCGTTAAAGTAATCAGAAGTAGCTTTCTTCACTTTGTCCGGAATACTAAGACCAGTATTTCTCCATTTCTGATAACCTTCTAAAGCCCAGTTGAGAATCCCGGATGATTCATTTTTCATTATTCTTAATATTTCTTCTCTTGGTTTTCTTTTTTCTTCGGGAATGGTTACTTCAAAAGGAATTAATTTTATCCTCCGTTTAATTCCCTCATCAGTGCCACGTATTACAGGTTTATGATTACCATAAAGCCAAAGCTTGAACTGAGGTTTAAATTCAAAATATTCTTTGAATAAGAATCTTGCTGAGATAGTATCGCCACCCGTTAAATCTTTAACAAGACTTTCGTTTAATCTCTTTCCATTTTCTATTTCTGATAGCACAACAAACCTTGCTCCATTTAATCTTGCAATATCATTACGTACAGCTTCATTTCTATTGAAAGTTATTAATTCATAATTAGCTTTTTTATAGTAATCACCAAAAAGAAGTTTCAGGATTTCAACAAATGTTGTTTTTCCATTAGCTCCAAACCCATACATAAAAAATAAGCAATCTTCAGTGGTGTAGCCCGTTAAGGAGTAACCTACAGCCCTCTGAATGAATTCTATAAGATTTAAATCTGCCTTAAAAATGATTTGTAAAAATTCTAACCAGTTTGGACACAAGGCGTTTTCATTATACGCAATATTTGTTATTTGGGTTAAGAGGTTTTCTCTTTCATGCTTATTGAAGGAAAAATCTTTTTCGTTAAAATATATTGTACCATTAGCACAGTTGAATAAAAAAGGTCTGTTATCAAATTCATCAATAGTAATTCTGGTTTTAATGTTAGTCTCAGCAAGAGCAAGGAAATTTTTTTGATTGAAATATTTTTCTGAATAAGAGATATGCTTAAGTAATGCCTTCCTTTTTTCTTCAACAACTTCCTGTGAGGCTTCTTCATAGAGTAACTGAATAACTTTTCTGACAAAATCATAAATAGCTCCAGTTAAATCCGCTTCCCAAACATTGCCCTGCCACAAATACCATTTGCCATTTGTTTTACAAAATTTTATGTCGTCTCCAAAATAAAAAGCAAATCTTTCAGCATTACCTGAATCGGATAACCTGAAATTATTTTTTGTCGTACTATATCTTTTTACTAAATCCTTAACTTGTTTGATAATTTCTTTTTCGTCCTCCGGAGGCTGATTATTTTTATTCCAGTTCTGTATGTTAGCAATAATGAATCCTTCAGATAAGCCTTGTTTTATATACACACCAACCAGACTTGTTAAGGCAGTGTGCCTGTTTCCTTCAGTGGTACCATTAGTGATTAAGTGCAAAACCTCATCTTGCTTTGGACTTATTTTTAAATTGGATACTGCTATTGAATTTTTATTATAGTTGAAATTATTCCACTTATTATATAAATCGTTTAAAGGTTTGATTAAAGTAAGCTCAGAAACAGGAAAGGTTTCAATATATCTTGGTTTTTCAGCAAGCTTCTTTATTTCGTCAATAGGGAGGCAATCGAGTTCATCAAGCAACAAGGGAATCTTGTACAATCCTGTTTTGCTATGCTGGGTGTTGATAATTCTTAGAAGTCTTTTGCTCTCATAGATGGAATAATCTACAAATTTAAAACCATCAGCTAATTCTTTAACAATGTTTTTAATTACCAAGTAAAAATCATTTCTTGGTTGAGGGTTTGACGCTATTATTTCAAATGGTATTGCAACATGGAAGCCTTTATTCCCAGAAAAAGATATTCGTAAATATTCCGGTGCAACTTCATAATTATAATAAAGATGCTGAGTGAAATTAAAGACTTCTTTTTTTACTTCATCTAAATCTTCACCATCAAAATCAAAGAGCAATGAATCTGAAATATGTTTACCGGAATAGCCTGACACTGATCTGGTTCTTTCAACATAATATTTGAGATCTTCATTATGTAAGAATAAAGATCGATAGCAATCAGTTTCGGTTCCGTTAAGCTTAAACTCTTTTATGTTATAAATTTCATTCCGATTCCAAATTCCACCAGTTACGAATTCAGCATAGCAATAATCTTTTAATTCTTTCATTATTCAATTGCCTTTCGCAAATCATCGATGTTGAGGTGAGTGTAAATCTGGGTTGTTAAAATTGATTGATGACCGAGGATCTCTTTTATAGCAAATATATTGGAACCTTTTGAAACTAAATGAGAAGCTGCAGAATGCCTGGTTGAATACAGATGAATTGAATCATCCATTCCTAATTCCCGGACAGCTTTTTTAAAAGATTTGCTAACCCAATCAACAGTTAATTTTTTCTTATTCTTTTTTGAAAAAACATATTCATCATCAATTTTTTTATTGTTGCTTAATTTGGATTTAAGATCATTAAGCAAATTGTAAACAACATCATTCATCGGGATTACACGAGTACGTTTTGTTTTTGTAACAAAAGTTTCTCCTACAATTATTAATCTTTCTTTAAGATTTATGCTTCTCCATTTTAAATTTGTAAGTTCGCCGAAACGCATTCCTGTGAAGAAAGCAACTATCATTATATTTTTTATTATAACTTTACCCATTTCCTCCAATTTATTCCATATTAATTGAGCTTCCTGAAGGCAAAAGAATGCGGGTTTTTTTATTTGACGTTTTGGTAATTCGATACCAATAAAAGGATTCTGGCGCAGATAGTTTTGTTTGATAAGCCAATTAAAAAATGTTCTTCCAATTCGATAATAATTTTCGACTGCTAAAGGTGCATTCTTTCTTAAACTGGAAAGGAATACTTGAATATCTTTCTGCTTAATTGTTTCTAACTTTCTAAGTTGTGAAAAATATTTGAACAGGTGGTTTATAAAAGTTCTTACACCAATGTAAGTTTTATATGCTTTATTCAATTTAACGTATGCTAAATATTCTTCAGCAGCTTCCTTCAAAATAATTGGGATTAATGGACCTAAAAGTTGAACAGTTAGCAAATCGGCGATTTGTTTAGCAAAGTTTTTACCTGTATTTGGGAGTCTCTTATTCACGCTTAACTTACTTTTTGATTGTTAAGAGTATTTGTTATTTCATATTCATCAACAGAGTTTTCAATCTCATTTAATAGATCATTTATTACTAATAAGCTGAGGACGCAACTATTAATCTGCTCACTCAAAATCCACTTTAGTTGTTTTTCAAAATCTTTTACCTCTTTAAGCTTTAATATTTTCTGTCGGATTTCTTCAACTTTCCAAAGGATTTCACGAACATTAAAATTAAGGGCTGCTAATTCTTCCATTTTATCTCCTGTCTATTATTTCCATTTAAAATAAAAAACCGTGCTAACCTGTTACTCAATTTGTCCTTAATCGAGTGTTAGCACGGTTATAGAAGATAAACCGTCTTAGCCGAGTAACTTAAACTCAACTAAGGACGGTATGAAAATTATGATCTAAACATCGCTGAAACGTTTGAAATGTTCTAAGAAATTACTTGCGTATTAATTCTTCCCCAAATCCCATAATTCTCAATGTTACTGCAACACTTTGCTCCTTTGCATTCCACCCATCTTCTTTTAATTTTCTTGTTATTAAGTTCACCTTTTTACTTTCTACAGTTACGCCTTCTTTTAAACCATATTCCTTTATATATTTTTTTAATTCTTTCTTTAATTCACCGCGTCTAAAATTTTTGAATTTTTTGAAATCTTTTTCATTTTCATTTTCTAAAACTAACATTTGAAAAGTTTCATATTTATTCCCTTCTTGGAGAATAAATTCTCTATACTGTTTCATTTCTTTTTTAATATTCCAAAGGTGTTTTCTGTATGCAATAAATCTTTTATCAAATGTATCATCTTTGTTATTATTTATAATATTATCTAATATCAAACTTGTTATGTTTTTATTACTAAATTTTTTTATTAACAATTCTACAAAACCATAATAAAGGTTAGTTACTTGTTTTTGTTTTTTTGAATATACTCTTTTAAAAAGATCATTTAATTCTCTTTCAGAAAGTTTTTCTTTTTCAAATTGATTTATTGATGCAATCAAATCATCTTTCATTATTTTAGGCACAAATTCTGGTTCTATTTCTCTAATTTTTTTATTTTTTATATTTATTAGCCTTATTATAGCGTCAATTTTTAAACCAATTTCCCTAATCTTTTTATAAACTATTTCTAAATGAGTTATTTTTTCCTTATTAGTGTTATACTTTTCTAATTGTTTTTTTAATATCTCTTCCTCGTAACCATAGTTTTTTATGATTGAGTACTTCTCGACTGAAGTAATATTATTCTCCAAACAGAAATCTCCTGAATTTAGTTAATTCTATATTTTACGAATTGAGAGTTTAAACTTTTTATTTCGCTCAAATTAAGCCATACTTATTTAAACATTCCTGAGTTTAATTCTTCAAAGTCAGAAGGATGAAGTTGTTCAAATTCTTTCTGTGGAACTTTAAGGTAATTCCATTGCTTACCAGTTAAGAGTGTTGAATTTTCACACCATAATATTGCTGCGGAATCTTTTAACTGAACTTCTATATCCACTCTACCTTTTGTTTCAATTAACCAATAAGTATCATCAGATAGTTTTGCAATAAAATCAGGATAGTAATGTCTTATGTTAGCAAGCTTGTCTGTGTATTGAATGCAAAAACCAAATTGCTCTGGAAGTTTAGCGAAGGAAACAACATCTGAAGATGCCTGGAGAAACTTCGCAAATGTTCTTTCAAATTCATTATCACAAGTGACATACTTAAAAATTGATTTTGAAGCTTCATATAAAAGTTTTGAATAAGGGAATGGTGGAGTAGAAGATAAAAATCTGGCTTCTGAAATTAATTCAGGTACTCGTTCTTCAACAATAATTTCTCTTAATGCTTTCTCAAATTCTTTAATAACAATAAAGTTGGCAATATTACTACCGATTGCTTTTATAATTTTCTTATCCTCTAAATCAATTTCTTTTCCGAAAGCTTTTCTCTGAAAGAACTCTCTTATCTTAGGAGTAAGTGCTGCAAACTGAGATGGCAGTTTTATATCGTGAGCAATCCTTCTTGCATAATATCCTATTACTTCTTCTGCTGTTTGAGCAGGGGGAATTGAATATTCTCTTTCGAGAAGTTTTTCATCTGTTAAAATATCAAATCCTTCATATATAAAAGTTTTAGTATCAGCAATATCTTTTTCTTTCAATGGAAGTGGATTGACATTAAACTTCATTACATCGAGTGAAGCAATTTCCTCTGCTAAGGATTTTTTCCTGGATAATATGGGAGTTAAATCAGGTATTCCTAAATCGTGTTGATTTTTATTTCCATCCGGTGTTATAGTTACAATCTTTAGTTTATCTTTGCCGAGTTCAAATGTATCAAGCTTTAGATCTTCCAGCTTTTCAAGGTCTTTAACGAACTCAAGGAAAGCTCTATTTCCAATTATATCAACTCTCTCCTGAAAAGCAGTCCCTTCTTTCCTGAACATTAATCTTAAACCCCTGCCTATTGTTTGCTCAGGAAGAATATTAGCTTTAGCAGAATAAGGTCTTAAACCAAGAACAACAGTAACATTCTGTACGTCCCATCCTTCCCGAAGCATGAGAACACTTATGATTGCATTAACACTTGATTTTTCCAAGTCAACCTCACGTGCAGCTTTTCGAGCATCGTCCAAATCTTTCTTTGAAACTTCACCGGCTCTATCTGTATGAATAATTAAAGTTTTATCACCACCAAAAAATTCAGGATACTTTGTTCTTAACCAATCACCAATATCATCTGCTTCTTCAGTACTATTCATCATATAGGAGCAATCATTAAAAAAGTCTTTGCATATTCTTCATCATTTTCTCTAACCGAATTAAAATATTGCCATGCTATTTTAGGAAATTATTTTAGTAAATAAATGTTCTGTTATTTTATCAACAGAAAGTAATTTATCTTGTATATTATATAACTTTCTGTATTCTGAAATTATTCCTAATTGTTCCTCAATAATCGGAATATCTATTTTAACATTCCTAAAAAATCCAGTCATATTCCACGTTCCATTATCTGATAAAGACGAATATTCATAAAATAAATTCCTATATTGAATCTGCAACCACTCCAATAATATTTCATATTTACAATTTTCTTTTAAATAAAGAATATACGCATCATCAGTTAAAGTATATTTCCCCTTATTTAAAAAAGTAGTATGTCCCGCTTTTCCTTTTCTTACAACCAATATTCCTTCCTGATTATCAAATACCCTAATTGTCTTCCCATTTAATTTAAACTTAGAAACTTTTCCAAGTCCTGTATCAGAGGAAACTGAGCCTGATAATACTTCATATTTTATTCCATCCAACAAAATTTTCTGATAAATTTCTTCCTCTGTCAATCCAGAATTACCACTTATATAATCTAAAATTTCAGAAATAGGAATATTGGTTGCTTGAAAATTATTGTATAAATGAGATAAGGTTTTATTTTGTATTGATATTGACTTATAATAAAGAGAATGGATCTCATTTATTTTTATTAAAGTTGGTTTTAATTGAATCATTAATTCCAATTGAGTTTCTTTTTTGGGAATTTCTATTTCATAAGATTCAATCAATTCTTTATTAAGGTAACTTACCCCTTCTTTACTGGTTGAAATATGATGAAAAATATTTTGTAGTTTAAATGCAAACCAATGTAAATCGATTTTATTTCGCCATTCATCGTTTTTGGGAATTAGTACCGCTGTATTATTGGCATCAAAAATATTGTACTGTACATAAGCGTTTCCAGCATTGGCTTTTGTGGGATAGGTTATACAAGGCAAGTCATCTATAGTTATTAATGATTTATCCCAATATCCTTTTAACTCATTGCGCCCACTAAATACAGGTATTTCTCCCTCTGTATAATATAATTCTTCGTCCGTAATTTGATGCCCCTGAATAATATTAAAAGCAATATCAATTCTCATAAATAATATTTTTCATTTCGTCATTTATTTTTGTCAATTCATCTTTAAATTGGTCAAATGTAATGTAATTAGGCTCAAATGGTCTAAGATAATATTCGGGAAGTAAACAAAAATATGACTGAGAAATAATCTGGGGAATGAAAGTAAAAGAGGCTTTCTTGAGGTTTACTTTTTCGCCTTTCTCATCTATCCATTCTGTTCCAGTTTCATTGTCTTCATATTTTAGCCATCTTTCTTCTAATAATCCTGGCATTTCTTCACCAGTTGTTGACACCCATCCTGAGATTTCGTCATGCATCCATCCATTCATATTGTTTCTCAATTTAGTGTGAAACCGTTTATCTGAATTTGCCAAGCCATCATTATCTATAATATACATCCATATTGGGGTGGACTGCATTTTAGTGTTTTCTTTATTCTTTTTTCTTAAATATACAGCATAAGTTTTTTCCTTTGTATAAGGGGCAAAGGCAAACTTCGGTAAAGATATAATTGCATATATTTCACATTTCTCAATTAGTTCTTCTCTAAGTTTCATCAAACTTGGATTTTCAAGAACACCATCTGGTAAAACTATACAGGCCTTCCCACCATCTTTTAGTAATTTGATTATCCTAAATAAGAAAGCTATCTCAGTACGATTAGAAGTAACTGATGAAGTCTCGGCTTTAATTGTTCCAGAACCATAAGGAGGATTAGTAATTATATAATCCCATTTTTCATCACCGAAATCCCGTGAAAGAGTATCGTCATCAACCATATTTGTATGCCCGTCTCCAACTAAAAACATATTCAATTTTGTTCTTGAAATGTTTTCTGGTCTGACATCCATACCATAAAAACATTCTTTTTCTAAAAATTGTTTTGCATCTTTCGTTAGAGTTTTATTTTGAGCATAAAAAGAATTTAATACTTTAAATCCTTCTGTAAGAAAACCACCCGTACCACAGGCAGGATCAAATAATTTAAACTTTCTATCTTTATTAAAAAATCGTTCTTCATAAAGTAATAATTTTGATAATATGCCGGCATATTGTCTTCTGGTAAAATATTCTCCAAAGTCTCTTTTTTCTTTATTATTTGCAAACATTTCATAAACAGCACCAAACAAATCAAACCCACAACCATGAAGTGGCTTCATAGAATCAATAACATTATATATGGCTTTAACATCTTTTGATGAAACTAATGGTGTTTCGTCATTCTTCCCTATTATTCCTATACTTACCTTATTTATAAAATCCTTAAATTCCTTAAACTGCGACTCTCTTATTAAACGTTTAATATATTGAGAAAGATTTGCAACTATTTTCTCTGCCGAGAAATTTTCAGTTCCATCGGTACAATTAGACCAGTATATTTTATTTAAATCTTTCTTGCCCGATTTATTTTCTTTCTCCTCAAAAAATTCAAGAGAAACAAACCCTATAGTAAAATCAATTTTCTGGACATTATTCTCAAACTTGATATTTCTGTAAATTTTTTGAAGTTCCCAAAGTTTATTATTAAAAACCGCTTCTGATATTTTAGATAATGAATCTACATTAGTTATTATGTTCTCTAACAATTCATCTTTTTTTAATTTGTTTTTTATAAGACGAAATATGTCAATGGTTTGAAACTCGCGGATAGGGTTACCATTAAGTTTTATTTCTTTATTGGTTTTTGCGTTGTAGAAAATACTTGTCTTACAATTAGTTACAATAAAGAAGGGCAACCCCAATTTTATGACTTTTGCTTTTCCATCTCTTTTAGCTTTTTTCCAATCTACATCATTGATTGCACAATTATCTTTTACCTCTGCATAGGCAACAAGATTTGATATAAATTGGTCTTCGTTTTCCCCATCAAAATCAAACTCTGAAATTAATAAGTCTGGTCGTTTAATGCCTGTATATTTTTTAAATGTAGTATCATTAACTATCTGATGGAGAGGAATGGATAATTGTGAAACAAGTACTTCGTGAATAAGGCGAGTAACTGCTAACGCTTCTCTTTTTATTTTAAAATCATTTCGTTTCTTTATTTGTTCTAATCTTGGCAATTTATTTAAGCTACCTTTCTTTGCTTACTAATACCTAATAAGTTTTCCCAACTCCAAATAGTTTTAGTAATTCCCGCTTCCATAGCTGGTGTAACTCTCAAAGTTTGGTGAATACGCATAAAGTTATAATGGAAAAAATGTAATGCAACAGCACACTGCAAGTTATATAATTTTTTGGAAAAAGCATTGGTTAATCTGGTTAATCTTCTCATTTGCATTCTCATTGTTAAGTTCTGTCTCTCTACATAACTTATTGAGATTTTAGCTACATCGGCATAACCTAACATTTGTTTCTTTGATACACGTATTATATGAGCTGGTAAATATCTCTTTGTACCTTCGGGAGTATTTTGGAAATGCTTATGAATTTGTGCATAGTCAATTCCTCTTCCCCAGAACACTAAATCCACAGCATCAAAATATCCGGGAAAAGAATCAGTGGATAACTGGAAACGATTCTTAACTCTCTTGTGAAGTTCTTCCATCATTTCTAAGGCTCTTGATGATGTCCTTTTACCGATTGAAAAGTAAGGGACTAATTTTGTGTTTGCATCAAGTGCAACAAAAATCCAAAAATCATCCTTCAACTGTGCTAATTTCTTTAGGTAAATGCCTTTACAAAAACTAATTATTTACATACTATTATAACAAATTGACTGCTTGAAAAAGATTCTCCTTTTGTAAGTGAGAATAAATCTGAGTTGTCTTTATATCTTCGTGGCCTAACAATTCTTTGATTGCATAAAGCGAAACACCTTTCTGAACCAACACAGAGCTAAACGAATGCCTTAGCGTGTGGAAGTGAATATCATCATTCAGCTTTGCATCTCTAACAGCCTGCTTAAAACTTTTACTTACAAAATCTTCAATGAGTTTAACTCCTGAGAAGCGACAAAAAACAAAATCATTTTTAAATGGAATAGGAATTCTTTTCTTTAACACTACCTGAACTGTTTGATTCATAGGAACTATTCTTTCCTTCTTCCCTTTAGTTGTGAATGTATTTGAGTTTTTAACAGTGATTATTTTTTGTTCAAAGTTAATCCAATCCCATTTCATATTGAGCAATTCACCTAAACGCATACCGGTGTTAAAAGCTACTGTGAATACATCTTGAAGAAAACTATGATTTGTATGAGATAAAATCTCATTGAATTCAGATTGAGTAATAAACAGCGGATAGTTTTTAATAACCTTTGGAGATTTTATTTTAGCAAAAGGATTTTCTTTGATGTAATCCCATGCTAAAGCTTTGTTGAATGCTGCCTTCAAAGTTCTATGATATAAAGAAGCTGCGCTTCTGGAATAAGCTATAATAGAAGAAATAAACTGATCAACATTTTTTGAAGAAATAGTTTCAAGGTTAACATCAGGAAGAAAGTTTTGTAATTTATTAAAGGAGGGCACAACTGCCCTTTCAAGATATGCTTTAGAATATGTGTTGGAAATATATTCTTCATATTCTTTTCTAAAAGTACTTAACCTAATTGATTTTTCTTTTATAGGCTTATCAATAGTTTGAGGGACAAAAAACTTTTTAAATTTTTCTGCTTCTCTTTTATCTGTTGTCCCTGTTGAGACTGTTGTTCTTTTACTATTAACAAAATAAATGAGCTGATAAAAAGGCGATTTTTTGTTTTTTACTAAATACATACTGAGATTCCTTTCTTCTCAGTATGGAGTATGTATGGAGTGAAGAAAATCCTTTAATCTCTGGGATTATGATTAAAAATCCCTCTCTCTTACAAGCAGAGGGTCCGCGGTTCGAATCCGTGAACGCCCACTTAAAAAGCTTCAATTCTAATCCAATTGAGGCTTTTTTATTTTGTAGGTTTTCGAGAATCCCTCTCTTTTTGTATGGAGATTGTATGGACTTTGTATGGAGTGACACCATAGTGAGAAATGTTTTTTGTGTGAAGAAATATTGATTATTTATTTTTATCATTGTTTTATAAGTGTGACTTTAAATTAAACCTTCTGCTCTTCCTTTGCAACAAGTACCAAAGTAATTTTACCAGGCTGATATACTACGGCAAATTCTTTTCCAATTTCAAAACCTGAATTAAGCAGCAAATCATTTTTAATTTTAATCTGAGGGACTTCTTTAGAATCCCTATTATTCAGATTATAACTTTTATAAACTTTCATCTTAAACCTCTTGGGTCATAGGCTTCAAAAATCTTTGAACAGATTTTGCATCTAAAATAACGACCGATAACTACATTACGGGAATTGACAAAAGAATGAGTTTCTTCAGTAATACGTAAATGTTCTTTACAATTATGCTGAGGAAACATTTCAGTTTTAACGATAACACCTGATATTATTACTTCCTTCATTTGGCACTACTCCTTACTATTAGGTCAAAAGCACAAAGGCACTATGCCCCTGTAAAAAACAGTTTTTGCCCCGTAAACAACTTTCTTTTTGATTTACTGAGATAAGGCAAGGCGAAAAAGACTGCCGATTACAATAGATGAAAGCGAAGCGAATAAGATAAAAATGGCTGGTATTTTTTGCCTTGCTGATGTTTAGATAGCAAAACAAACAAAATGTGAATGATTATGTTAAGAGAAGATGATTAATAGCAAATTGAATTGAGGGGCAAAAACTTTTTCTTCTTTCTGTAAGAAGATTTTAGTGAAGAAGATAATTTATAATAATGAAATGAAAAATGGCTTGTTGTGTAGAGGATGTCAAAAACGGCGGATACTTTAGTAATGAGATTTGAGTAGTGAGTAATGAGACAAAAGAAAATTAAATAATAAACTTCATAACAATAGCCGGATTTTGGAGAAGCGAAACAATAAGCCATTTAATAAGATAGCAGTATTTAGTAATGGGTAAAGAGTTGTCTATTCTACCCGTTGCATTTCAGAGATAAGATATTCACCATTAGAGACTTTATAAATAAAATAATACTTTGAGGTATTAGTGTCTTGTATGATACTAATGAAACCTTCCGGGGATGTGTCGAATACTTCTAATTCAGAAATAACAGGAGGATCAGAAAGATTAAGTCCTTGAATTATTCCAGGTATTGATAAGGAATTAGTAATTAAATTAGTTGTTCTAACCTCGTTATCATCAATCGATAGATACACATTATTTGAATAACCAGTGTAATCACCTAAGGAGATACTTAAACCAAAACCAGCAGCACCTGTAATCAACCCTATGTTATTTCCATTTTGATCTTTAAGAGTTAAAGAACTGGTTATAGATAAATTACGATTACCGGAAAAATTTAAATTGCCAGATAGACCAAGATCACCTGTTAAGTTTAGGGCGCCATTAGTTATACTTACATTGCCGTGAGTCCAAAGAAGATTGCCACCTGAAACCCACCATTGGCTGTAGGAAAGAGGAGAAACGAGAAACGAAAGAAGAAAAACAATTTTAAATAATTTCATTTTTAACTCCTTAAATAAGTTTAACACGAATAAGCTGGTCAGCACCTGTTGCGGCATCCAGGGCGTAGCCGTTTGCTTCACCTGAAGAGAATGTGATGGCTTTACCTGAAGCGTTGGACTGAATCTTTGCACCTGCAGATAAGGAAGCACCTGAGAGAACTAATGCAATGCCTGAGACCATTACAGGGGCTTGTTCGTTCTGATCAGAATAGGTATTGAGTACACCGAGTGCTTTGTCACCATTACCGCAAGTATTGCCATCAAAGCCTATGAAGATGTTTTTAATACTGCTGAAATTTGCTGCTGCTGTGATTGATGTTAGTAAAACCGGCTGTTCTGTTTTCATTTGTTACCTCTTTTGGATTTAGTTTCTTTTTCTTTTGATTGAGATCCCTCGACTTTGCTCGGGATGACAGTTGGAGATTCTTCTCCCGATAAATCGGGATCAGAATGACACTGCTCTAAAAAATTTTCTATTCCTTTCGTTTCTTCTTCAGATAAATCAACTTCAGAGTTTTCAGGGATTAGTTTTCCTTTAAGGAATAAGTCAGAGTTGATTATTTTGTATTTCATAAGAACCTCACCCTTGCCCTCTCCTTATTAAGGAGAGGGAATTTATTATGTTAAGCGTTTGTATCATTGATTAAATAACCTGCATCAGGTCCTACAACTTTTGAAACGAATAAATCTGTATTCCTGATTATTTCAACTTTACCCGCTTCAGTGTAGGTATCTACCATTGGATTATTTCTCTTTCTGAGTGTATAACCAAATGCCGGTTCATAGAATGATCTGGGTATGTCTTTGTTGGTTTTAGGGACATAGGCTATTACTACATTATCCTGCCAAATATCCTGGAATGCTCCTGCATCTGTTGCATAGACTGCATCGCCTACATAAAGCTGCTCGAAATCAAGAAGCTGCCTGAGAAGTTCAGGGGTTACAACTGCTGACTGAGTGTATTTAATTCTATCAAGTACTGCAGGATGTTCTTTTAATGCACTGTAAGCCGAAGCCCCAATGATACAAACATTAGGTCGCTGTGCAATCTTACCTCTTATTGCTTCTTTTGCAGTTTCAAAAATTATAAAGGGATTGGAAGATGAGTTTGTAAATTTATCACCTGTAGCAAGTGTTACTTTGTTACCTGTAGGAAATGTTGCCAAAGTCTGAACAACATCAGCAGCCATCTTCTCTAACCTGAGTGATATTCCATCAGTTACAACTGTGGTCGCGTGAAGTCTTGAAGGGAATATATCTTCATCCTGTTCCCGGTAATCAATGGGATATTCAAGATCGTGTTCAGTAAGAACAAAATCAATCTCAGTTCTGCTTTCAGGATTTATCCTGTTAGACTTAGCACGGATTGCTCTTTCAGTATTGTAAATCTTAAATGATTCTTTTGTGAATTCAGGTATCTTACCGCCTTCCTTAGAAACAGGAACGATAGGAAAGAGATGCTCAGCGATATGAGAAGCGTTTTTGAAACCACGGGCTATGTTGGTTAGTACCGGATCAACAACTCTTTTCTTTTTAAGTGTGCTCATTATACTTTCTCCATTAATTTTTTAACTGCACTGATGTAATTGATATTATCTTTTTTCATAAGAGATAATGCTTTTTTGTGAAGTGACTTTGACTGCTCATCAACTGAGAAATCGCCGTAATCCTCATCCTTGATTTCCTCAACTGTATCAGGTTTTTCAGCAAAGTTTTCGAAGTGAATAATCTGAGGGAAAGAATCAGATAAATCTTTAATGAGATTATTTACATCCGACTGGAATTTGGTTTCAGAGAAAGCAGAAGAAAAATTCTGAGAAGTAATGAATGATGAAACATTGAGGAGTTTGTCTTTAATAGCAGGAGTTAAGTTGCCGGAACTGACTTTATCATCAAGATAATTACTTAATTCATTCTGAGTAATCTTAGAGCGTAAAGAATTAACCTGAGATAAGACATCATTTAATCTTTCCTTTGTTGAAGATGATTCAGAATAATTGAGACTGAGAGTATCAAGAGAAGTTTTAAGTTCATCTACTTTCAGGGATAAAGAATTTAATTCTTCATTTGATTTATGCTCAAGCTCAAATTCAAAAACAGAAGATGATGGCTGCGAGAATTGAATATCAGCAAGACCTTTAACTGCAGGAGCTGCACCACCAAGAAAGCCTACGTGGCGAAGTTTACCATCAGATGTTAAAGAGATACTTCTTTTCTTGTATAGTCCTTGTTTTAAGGAATCGAGAAAGTCGGGCTGAAGTTTATCATCAGGAACATCGGCAACAAGCTTTCCATCTTCTGTAACCTCAAGGGAAGATACCCAGCCGAAAGCCGGGGAGCTATCAACCGGATGCCCGATTACAATTGGAGCTTCATCATCTTCAGGATTATATGAATCAGCAATAAAGTTAAGATCGTCAAGAGAATAATCTTTTGTTATTCCCTTATCACTTATGTGTGAACCAGTCTTAAATATTTCAAATTTCATTTCTTTTTATCCTTTGACCTTAATTATTTAAGAAGTCATACTTCTAAGACCTTAGAAGATAAGGCAATATAATGATATTTTATTATATTACAAAGGTATTGGATAAAAATTCTTTAAATAATTAGATACTGAGGGGTTTATACCTAAATAATTAAGGCAGAGAAAATGAAAAGTAAGAAGGAAGTAAAAGTAGAAAAGCAGATTGAAAAGCTTGCTTCATTTGGGTTGAATAACATTGAAATTGGTGAAGTGGTTGGGTATGACGACTCTACACTAAAACGCAACTTTGAGAAATTTCTTATAAAAGGGAGGGCTGTTCTCAAACAGAAGTTAAAACGGAAACAAATACAGGTAGCGTTAACAGGAAATGTATCAATGCTGATATGGCTTGGTAAGCAGTATCTTGAACAAAAGGATAAGATGGAAGAAACCGGAGATTACAATTTAAATGTAACAAGAACCAGGCTGGAGGATAAACTGAAAGAGGAAAGAGAAAAAGATGCGCAGCGCAAGCTTTGAGATTACATATCACGCTAAACAGGAGAAGATATTCCTTGACACCGAGGCAAGGTTTAAGGTAATTGCCAAAGGGAGAAGATTCGGGCTAACCAGGGGTTTTGCAAATTTTGTAATAGACAAAATGATTGATGGTGTGAGTCCTGTTCTGTGGGTGGATACTATTTACGGGAACATTGACAGATATGTTGAAAGATACTTTATGCCTGTGCTTAAGAAGATACCGAAGACTCTCTGGAAATACAGAAGCAATAAAATTGATTTGAAAATTGGAAACTCTGTCTGTGATTTTAAGAGTGCGGACAATCCTGAGAACATTGAAGGTTTTGGATATGCTTTAATAGTTATCAATGAAGCAGGGATAGTATTGAAAAACAGAAACCTATGGAATGAAAGCATCCTGCCAATGATACTTGATCATAAAGCGGATGTGCTGATTGGAGGTACACCTAAAGGGAAGACTGTTAAGAGGACTAATGAGAAACATCTATTCTACGAGCTGTATGAACGTTGTGAAACGGGAGACGAAAAACGTAAAACGGAATGGAGGTCATTCAACTTTTCATCTTATGATAATCCTTTATTGGACCCGAATGAAATTGATGAATTGGCTAAAGAAATTCCTCCTGGGTTAAGGGAGCAAGAAATATTTGGGAAGTTTGTGGATACCGACAGGAAAGGAATCATTAAATCTGAGTGGTAGCAGTATTACCTAAACGAATCAGATTTATATACCCAAAGAGTGTTTAAGAAAGTCCAGTCCTGGGACACTGCGTTTAAGAAAAATCAGGAGAATGATTATTCTGTTTGTACTACCTGGTTGGTTGGACAAAATGGATATTATTTATTGGATTTATGGAAAGATAGAGTTGAATTTCCTGAACTGAAAAGGAAAGTTGTAGAGTTAAGCGAAAAGCATAATGCAAATGAAATCCTGATTGAAGATAAAGCTTCCGGGCAAAGCTTAATACAGGAATTGCAAAGGGAAACACGATTACCAATAAAAGCTATTAAAGTTGAACAAGATAAGATTGCAAGGGTTCACGCGGTTACTCCTCTGATTGAAGCGGGCAGAGTTTTTCTTCCAAAAGAAAAATATCCGCCGGAAGGGCGGACAAGTTGGTTAAAAGATTTTATTGACGAATGTTCTGATTTCCCTAATGGTGAATTTGATGATGTTGTTGATAGTATGTCCCAGTTTTTGCTGAATGTTAAAGGAACTAATGCTGGTGATTATAAAGGGATGGTGCACATAAAGAGGCGAGAAGTAAGAGGCAAGAGGTTAAAAGTGAGAAGGCTCAACAAGAGGCGGATAAAATAAAAAAAGACTGACCAATCATACGTAGGTTCTAACTACATTTAATCAGCCAGTCTTAAATTCTGATAATTAAACTAATAACTATCAAAACTAAGAGAATAATTTCTTAATCTCTCACTGACAATATAGCATTGAAAATATGGAAAACAAGGCAGTGTATTAATAAACAGGAAATAGACAATGAAAAGTAAATTAAATCTTCTGAAAGAGTTTGCGACAAGGAAACGAACTGGTTTTCTTGATTCGATTTATAAAGCTTTACCTGATCCGGATAAAATTTTGGAAGATAATAATTATGATTTTGAGATTTACAGGGATTTGCTAACAGATCCTCATTTGATGGCTACAATTCAGCAACGCAAAATGCAAGTTTCACAGATGGGATGGGAGTTGACTTGTGAGGAAGAAACAGAAAATAAAATAAAAGATAATGTATATGAGATGATGAGAAAACTTCCTATCGGTAAAATTATGAGTGATACGCTTGATGCAATCTTCTTCGGTTACAGTGTAGGTGAAATTGAATACAGAAAGATTGGAAAACAAATTGAGCCTGTTGATGTAATTGGTAAACCGCAGGAATGGTTCATCTTCTCTAAAGATAATGAGCTGAGATTGAGAAAATTTGATAATGGTATTTATCTGTTTGAGGAAGGTGAAAGACTGCCTGAGTTTAAGTTTATACTTACCCAATATAATCCTACATATGTTAATCCGTACGGGCAGAGGGTGCTGAGCCGGTGTTACTGGCCTGTACAGCTTAAGCGTGGAGGGATCGAGTTATTGGCAGTTGATGATGGAAAGATATGGAATGCCTTACCTTATTGGGAGATACCCTAATACTTTTACTGAAGTGCAGAAAGCTGAATTCCTGGAAGAGCTGCAGGCGATGGTTGAGGATAACATAACCATATTTGAGGAAGGGCTTGGAATTGAAATAAAGGAATCACCACAATACGATATTGGACAGTTGTATGAAAATCTTTTGAAGTTCCACAATAAGGAAATAAGTAAAGCTGTACTGACTGTAACACTCACAATAGAACTTGAGGGAACCGGTTCTTATAATGCAAGCGATATACACAGAGAGATGCTTTCATATCTTGGTGTGAGTGATAAGAAGCTTGTTGAACGAGCTTTGAATAAACTGATTGAATATTATGTAAAGATAAACTTTGGAGATGCATCTCTTCCTAAAGTAAAGCTGAATAAAAAAGAAGCTGTTGTTGAAGAGAGTGCTGAACGAGATAAGATATTAAAAGATATGGGAGTGAATTTTACGAAGGAATATTTTATGAAAAGATATAATTTGACTGAAGCGGATTTTGAGCTGAATAAAAATTTTAATCGGGTAATTTAAATTTTATAGGAATAGACATTGGCGTGGTAATAAATTTTAATCTGGTTACAGCTGGAAAAAAATTAGTACTCATAACAAGCCGGATAGCTTCCTCATCGCAACCATAACCTAAACCTTTTATAACTTTTGGACAAAATGGTTTGCCTGTAGAATCTATTAAAACCAAAATATAAACTTTACCTTCAATTTTATTTTTTAGTGCTTGTTCCGGAAAAATAATTCTGCCGTATATAGAATCTAAGCCACCAATAATTTCAGCTGGTTTTTCAATTATGATATGTTGTGTTTGATAAAAAAGTTGATCACAATCTATAGAGTCAGATTGAGGGAAAGAAAAAATAGAAAGTAATAGAAATAGAAATAAAGTTTTCAATACTTAATTAGATTTTAGTAATTAAACAATAAAGAATTAAAATTGTTCCTTCCTAAATTTTGAATTAAATGGTAAAGCTTAAAATTTTGAGTTTTGAATTTTGAATTATGAATTAGTAATTTGCACGTGCTTCGGTACTCGGGTCTCCCCCATCCCCGGTGCATAACGAAGTATAGCTCCATATCGCCAGATATGTGGGCTATTTTTATTTCCTCTTATTTGGTACTTGTTGAGCCTGAATTGCTATTGAGGTTATTGTAAAGGCGAAACAGGTACACTCAAATGACGCCAAATGTAAAGCTATATGATAGCCTTTTGTGTGGGAATGGAATGTGTGTCGGCAAAGCCGTCACTAAATGGAATGACGGAACAAATGGCGGAGGGAAGGAAAGAAATTATAAATGTTAAGTGTTGAATGATGAATTCCTGTAGGTGTTTACTTCATTGAGCTAAAAGCTTCGCAAGTAAACAGCTACATCTTTTTGATGATAATAAAATGTTTAACTGAGAGCCGTGTTGAATGAGTGGAGTGAACGTACATCGTGAAAGCAGTATTGAATGAGGTAATTTTTGTTTAGGTTCTTGTAATAGTTTTAGTAAAACAAAAAGCCGAATGAAATAACTGCAAGATGTTGGAAAGTGAACGGAGCGAATGAAAACAGGGCGAGGTGAAGAAAGAATAACAGATATAAGTTTTATGATTATATGGATGTAGTCGCTAATGTAAGCTGAATGAGGCTGTGCCGGAATCGGCGAGCCGGAATGAAGCGAAGTTAAATTGAATAGGTGAATGACTGAATGATTATTTATGTTTAATTGATGTTCTAAGAGTTGTGTTCAATGGTAGAACAATGTAAGTGAAGTGAAGGTATGTTGCATCCTGTACCTGAACGAAACGAAAGATGAACTGATTAGGATTCGTGCCGAGTTTACATAAGACAATTTTATAGGCAGACGGAAGAAAGATTATTAAATGTAAAGATGATTAGCCTG
>Ga0326597_10003140_pt1 | contig 24086 bp, 21 predicted proteins | sample RVTome_12_FD_203789 | JGI IMG/M metagenome (GOLD analysis project Ga0326597, IMG submission 203789) | Soil microbial communities from uranium-contaminated site in the Upper Colorado River Basin, Wyoming, United States - RVT100D185 | ecosystem: Environmental > Terrestrial > Soil > Contaminated >... | reverse complement strand
GGATTTCTGCGCGCTCTCGGAGACGTGCTTGGCCTTCTGGCTGGAGACCTGGGCGGTCTGTTTGACCTCCTCGACCGTGCTGGTGGTCTGGCTCACCGCCGTAGCGGTCTCGGCGGCCCCGGAGGCTACCTGGGTGGTGGAGGCCAGAATCTCGCTCGCCGAGGCGGCCAGCACGTTCATCCCCTCCCGGATCTCTGTTGTTACCTCACGCAGGTTCTTCACCATGAATGCAAAAGCGTTGCCCAGAACGTCTTTCTCGGATTTGGGGGTTACCTGCACTTTCAGGTTCCCTACCGAAATCTGTCCTGCAATTGCGGTTTTTTCCTGAAGAGATTGGATCATTCCGCGGAATGCCTGCGCCAGGGCTCCCACTTCATCTCTGCGATGGTTGGAGGGAACAGCGACGGATACGTCTCCGGCAGCGATTTGTTCAGCAGCGCCGGAAATTTCCTTCAGCGGATTGGCGATGATTCGGTTCAGGGAGGCGCTCATCACGATGCTGACCAGCAGCGCCAGAAACCCCACCGATAAGAACACGCGAATGGATCGGTCTGCAGTCTGCTCGGCCTGTGCAACTACACTTTGGACACTTTCCTCGGACTCTTGTATCAGTTCATCCGCAATGGACCGCATCCGCTGGTTCCTCTCCTCTTGAATCCCGAGGATCAGCCCTTGCGCTGCTTCGTTCTTCCCTTGGTAGATCAGGGGAATCACCTGCGCGTCTCGCGTCTGCTCAAATTCGTCCTGACGAGAATTGAATTCCTCCAGCCTGGACAGAAATCTCGCATCCGTCCGTTTGAGATCCTGAAGGGTTCGCAGGATCGCATTGTTTTCCTCGGTCCGCGCTTGAATATCCATCTCCACAGCCTCTTGCTCTTGCCGTTCGGTCAACAGCCCCATCGCTAACAAATCGGCCCTGATGCCGTTCTGATTGGACCGTACATCCCGGAGATTTAGGGCACTCCGCAACTCTTCTTGCACCGCCCGCTGAGCCAGTCCGGTCTCGCGGATGCCCCGGTAGGCTTCTAGTACCGCAGCAGCTAAGAACAGAATTAATAAACCAAAGGAGAAAAAGAGCTTGGCTCGTGTGGATAGATTGAGAAACCATTTCATGGCCTTATCCCCCGATTTGTTACGTCCGCCTACTTCTGAACTTCCTCGTGAACGACAATATTCTTGTCGGAAAGAATCCTCCCAACATCGAGAACGACCAGGCGGTCTCTTGTTACCCCGCGAAGATACTCTTCCCGAATACCGGTTAGGGTTGGAAGAGGGCCTTGAACATCCTGGACCGGAATGGAGCGAACCCCCAGGATGACATCGGCAAGGATGCCGAGTTGCATGGCGCCGGATTGAACGAGGATCACCTTGTTGAGATCCGTCAGACCTTTTTCGGGAAGGTCGAACAATTTCTTAAGGTCGATCACGGAAAGGATTTGCCCCCGGACGTTAATGATGCCTAATACAAAAGGAGGTGTGCACGGCAGGGGCGTGAGTTCCTTCAAGGGATACACTTCGCGAACATAGCTCGACTCGAGAGCGTAGCGTTCATACGCCAAAAGAAATTCCACGACCTCGATCGGTTCCTGAACCGGCGCTTCTCGCTCTCTCCTCCGCGCCAGCGCCTTGGCTCTTGCTTTCAGGATGGTGCGTTTTTCCGCAGGCTGCGGCGCCCATCCGCTCTCCAGGACCAAGTGGGAAATTTCTAGCCGTCGGCGCAACTCTCCCCAATCAATGACGCCGGTCATCTCTTGTTTCGCAACTTCTCTCGTCTTCTTCATGAGAACGGCACTCCGTGAACCGTGGACCGGATGATTTCCATGAGACGCCCTGCTGTCATGCCATCCGATTCCGGCAATATGTCCTCTGTCCGATGCGCCTGGAGTAGGGACAACGCATTCTCAAAGTGTTTCTCGGCTTCTTTGGTTCTTCTCTGGCGCAATGCAAGGTTCCCTAGGGAGAAGTGAGCCACCACAAACCGCGGGTCCAGATACAGAGTTCGCTGAAGAGACACCTTAGCTTCTTCCAGCGCGCCTTGCTCCTGCAGGATCATCGCGCGCAGATAATGACAACCGGCATTCAGTTTGTCCACAGTGAAAGCTTTTTCACACCATTCGAGCGCCCTCACGAGGTGACCTGCGTTGGCATACGCCCGGGCCAGAAGGCACGTTGCAGTTGTGTCGTCCGGGTGCTGCGACAACCAGGAAGTAAGCTTTTCCACCGCTTCCACAAAACGCCCTTCCTGGTAGCGCGGCAGCGCCTTCTCGTAGAGGCTGGCTTGCGGTTCCGCTTGCCCGGGCCCTTCCGTGACTACTGGGAACGATTCCGAGACCCCCGGGTCGAAAACGGCCGGCGGCTCAGGATCGGGAGGAAGAAAAGTTGTTGTTGGCAATTCCAGGACCGGTTCCTCACGCAAGCAGGGAACAAGGTCGAGGTTTGGCGTATTTTCACTGTCTTTCAGGTAAAGGGTTGCGGACGGGAAATGGACTGTACGAAATTGTGAAAAGAGGATGTGCGAGACCTCGCTAGGGCTAACCATCAGCCATCCGCCCTCCACCAGGGCGCGGTGAAGATGGCCGGCAACTTTTTTCTGCCGCTCCGGGGCAAAGTACATCAGGACGTTTCGACAGAAGATTACGTCCATAGCATTGGTGTCGGTCGGGAGCGACGGATAGGCATCTTCCGCCATGTTCAAGTATGAAAACGAAACCAGCTTCTGGATTGAAGGAATGATTTGAACCCGATTTCCCGCAGCCCTGGAGAAATACGCTTCTCGGACCCAGCATGGGGTGTCTCGGAACGACCAGTCTGCGTAGACCCCTTCCGCAGCTTTATGAAGCCCCCGAGCGTTGATGTCGGTGGCTAGGATGGTGAGGTTCCAGTCCTCAAGATCAGGAATCAGCTTATGGAGCAAGATAGCGATGGAGTACGGTTCCTCTCCTGAAGCGCAGCCAGCGCTCCAGATCCTGAGTCGCTGGCTTGTCGCTCTCCGCGAACGAATCAGTTCCGGAAGGATCTGCCCCTCTAAGAGCTCAAATGTTTTCCTGTCCCTGAAAAAGTATGTCTCCCCGATGGTCAAATGGGCCGCCAGCACCTCAATCTGGTTCCTCGTTAGCGGCGAGGCCAGCAGCCATTGGATGCACGCGTCGGTATTGTCAAAGCCAAACTCCCGACCGGCGGCTCCGATACCCCGTCCCAGGTCTCGCCATCGCTCCCGGGGGTAATGAAGGCCGATCTGAGCCCCGAGGAACTCACTGAGGCGGGAAAGTAGTATTTCAGACATGGGGTGAATCAACCCAAGCTTTGGGCTTCTACCAATGCCCTGTCCAGGACCGCCTCCTCTTCGAAGGAAAGAAATTTGTCCAAATCGTGAATGAGAATCATGCCGTCTTCGAGCCTGGCCACACCTTGCACGTACTCCAGCCCTGGCAGAATCTTCTGTGCTGTAATCACCTCTCTCTCAGGGCACTCCACGACGGGGCTCACTTCGTCCACAACCAACGCCACCATCCGGCGCTCGGCCTGGGCAAGAATGAGTTGGTCCCTTAGGTCAATTTCTCTTTCAGGCAAGCGGAAGCGTCTGCGAACATTGCAGACTGGGAAAATGCGCCCTCCAATATTCACAATGCCTAGTACAATCGGGGGAGCTTTTGGTAAAGGGGTGATTTCACCGATGCGAACGATTCGTTCGACTGCGGTCAGCGGCAGGGCATAACGGTGGTTATCCAAATCGAACGGAACCAATAGAGTTGTATTGAAGGAATTCCCTGGAGCATCCAACATCGGAACGGCCTCCCAACGATCAACGTTATCCACCTATTTCATTCCACAAGTTCACCGTTTTTGGAGGTCTTCATGGATATGCCCCGTAAACCACGCAGGCTTATCCTTGAGGCTGTGCCGCGCTTCAGGCAGACCGATACGCGTGTGGCAAAAAAGGCTCTTTACAGCAAGGCCAAGTAGGCTTTTCCTAAGGCACACCCAGGCCCATCAAGATCTCCCATCGTTCTCATCGTCCATGCTGATCGGTTACAAGAGCCCTAAATTGCACGACTCCAATGGAATAGGGGACTGTGCGATAAGGGCGAGGCCCGAAGGAGCCCGGAAATGGGGTTGCCCTTCGAATTGTAAAGCGGTTCGAATTGGATCCACTTGTTGTTCAATGAATTATAAGGATCATACCATGGCCGCAGAACGAGGTCCTCCTGGGGAGGGCGGTGCTAGTGTGCTTGGTGTAGAGGCTAGTTCCGTCCGCTTGCCCGGCGTTTCCCCGCGATGGGGACACTCTTGGCATCCTTGAGAAACAGCTATGAGCCGCCCGCGGTCGTGTCTTGCATGATTATCGGAAAGATTGCCGTGCCGAACCTATCCTTCTCAAACCACAACCCCTAACGCCGGAAGAGCGCAAGACAATGGAGGAACATCCCAAGGATACGGACCAATCATAGCTGACCGATCCAAGGGACGGATGAAGACCGCAGCGGTAAACTTCTTGTGCAGGAAGCAAGGCGCATCATTAAAGTCAACAAGACTCCTGTTTCTTTTTGTTGCCACTCCCTGGTTTTCCTTCCCTGTGGACCTTCCGTGTGTCTGGGAGGAACCGGCCCGCCGCTGAGAATTTACATCCGCAATCAGCAGATCGTCTTCGATGCGGATGTGGCCTAAAATCGTATTGTCCCAACTGGCAATCATCGTGTTCCCCTTCTTGGCCCACGGAATCTCAACCCGTCGCATTTTCCCGTCCTTGCCGAATTCAGGGTGTTACGGGATTTGACCGCCAACATTATCCATTGACCCTGTTCAGCCACGCTATTTCTGCAGGTAGCTGGCTCCAGAACCAGTTCAAACATCAGTGGCTTCCGCTCCGGTGCGGAGGCGAATCAGGATCAACACGGGCACCAGACCGGCCGCAACGATCAGCAGCGCGGCGATGGCAGCATCTTCGTAGGTGCCGCGCACGGCTTCGCCGTACAAGTGGGTGGAGAGCGTTTCAAACCCAAGCGGACGCAATAGCAACGTCGCCGGCAGTTCCTTCATACAGTCCACAAACACGAGCAAGGCGCCCGCCGTGATTGCGGGACGCGTCAACGGCAGGTGTATGCGCCACAGCGTGCCGCTGGCCGACTGGCCCAGCGTGCGCGCCGAAGCATCGAGCGACGGCGACACCCGACTGAATCCTGCCTCGATGCTGCCAGCCGCGACGGCCAGAAATCGGATCGTGTAGGCATACACAATAGCCCCTCCGGACCCAAGCAGGAACAGACCCGTCGAGACACCCCAGAGACGCATCGCAACCGAGTCGACTGCTGCTTCGACACCTGTAACGATCGGCAACATGCCAATCGCGAGCACCGTTCCGGGGAGGGTGTATCCGAGCGAACTTGCGTGCACAAGGAACGGCCCCAGGGTTCCGCGGCGGAGGCGAGACGCATAAACGACGATCAACGCAAGGGCTACCGCGAGAATCGTGGCGATAACGGACAGCGTAACCGTATTCAATGCTTCGGAGACGAGAGTGGGTGAAGCGCCCACGCGGCGAATGCGCGCGAAAGACTGGTCGGCCAGATACGTCGCGGGAAACAGGAATCCGACGGCCACTGGCAACGCGCACGCCGTCATGGCCGCGCCCGCGGCGGCGCCCCGCAAGCGGTGGCGGGCCAGCGGACGAGGGTTGCTGGCGCCATTCGTGTACCGGCGATGCCGACGTCCCATGCGCTCGAAAAGGATGATGCCTACCACAACGAAGAGCATGACGAGCGCGATCTGCGCGGCTCCAGGTAGATCCGATCGCGTGACCCAGGTGGTGTAAACCGACACGGTCAAGGTTCGCACGCCGAGGAATTCGGAGGCGCCGATATCATTGAGGGCCTCGAGCAATGCCAGACTGACGCCGATTACGACGGCAGGTCTAGCCAGCGGCAATACCACGCGACGAAATACAGCCCCGCGGGCCAGTCCGAGCGTGCGGGCTGCATCAATCAGGTTGGCGGATTGCATCAGGAAGAGCGCGCGCGTTGTGAGGTAAACGTACGGATAGAGGACGAACCCAAGCAGCACGATGCAGCCCGCCAGCGACCGGATATCCGGTAGGCGGAAATCACGCGGACTGTCGAAGCCGAGAATGGCCCGCAGCGCCGCCTGCACCGGTCCGACCGGGTGCAGCAGGTCCAAATACGCATACGCGATGATGTAAGTTGGAACAGCAAGCGGCAGCAGCAATGCCCAGTCGAATATCTTCCGGCCCGGAAAATCATGAGCCGCGACGAGCCATGCAGTGCCTGTGCCGATGAGCGCCGTGACGATACCGACACCTGCCAGCAGGGCGACGGTGTCGCGCAATGCCGCCGGCAGCACATAGGCGAGCAGGTGACTCCACAGATCTTCCGATCCGGCAGCCGCAACCGCGATCAGGGCGAAGATCGGAGCCATCACCGCCGAGGCGATGGCGACGGAGCCGGGAATCCAAAGACTCCACCGCCGCGCGGCTGGCGCCGCTACGATCACCGGTCGAAACCGACCTTATCCACCAGCTTGCTCGCGGCGGCACGCGCGCGCGCAATATCAGATAGGCGGATGGAGTCGACCTTGAGGGGGCCGAGCGCGGCGATAATCGGATGGACGGCCACACCGGCCTTGACGGGATACTCGAAGTTTACTTCGGCGTAGAGCTTCTGCGCGGCGTCCGATACCAGATACTCGAGCAGCTTCACGGCTTGGTCTTTGTTCGGAGCGTGACGGGCGACGGCGGCGCCGGAGACGTTGACGTGAGTTCCTCCACCTGCAAACGTCGGCAAAATGACCTTGATGGCGGCGCCCCACTTCTCCTGCTCGGGCCCGCCGGCTCCGCTGCGCATCAGGCCGACATAGTAGGAGTTCGCAATACCAATATCGCAGATGCCGCCCAGGATGTCTCTGGCATTGTCCCGATCTCCGCCCGTGGCGGCGCGGCCGAGGTTGGCCTTGACGCCGCGGAGCCAGGTTTCCGCAGCCGCCTCACCATGACGCACAATGTAGGCAGCAATCAGCGCCGTATTGTAAGGGTGCTGGCCGGCGCGAATGCAGACCTTCCCGCGCCATTGGGGGTCATCCAGTTGCTCGTAGTTGAATGCGGTCAAAGGGAGATTCTTCTCCGCATAGAGCACGCGCGCGCGCAGCGACAGGGAGTACCAGTCACCCTTCTCGCCGCGCAGATTGGCCGGAATGGCGGCATTCAGCACGGCGGATTGAACAGGCTGGGTGAGATTCTTGTCGACCAAAAGCATCAGGTCGCCAATATCGACGGTCATCAAGACATCGGCGGGGGAGCGCGTTCCCTCGGCCGCGACACGCTCGGCCAGACCGTCCCTGACAAAAATGCTGTTTACCTTGACTCCGCTCTGCTTGGAAAAGGCGTCCAGCAGCGGCTGAATCAGTCCCGGCTCGCGAGTGGTATAGAGATTAACTTCCTGCGCTGCGGCTCTGGGCGGCACCAAGCCGACGATCAATATCGCTAGGTACAGACCATTCCGTAGAACTTTGCTGCGCATAGATGGACTCCTTGTTGTGTTGACTGATGGGGACGACGGGCACGTCATCCACATTGATTTCAAGATGGATCGTCATGCCGGGCCGAATGGTTCCATGCCCGTTCGCGCTTTGCTCGGATTGACGCAGAACCACGGGCGCCTCCAAGGCCTCGACTTTCACGAGGAAACAGCGGTTCTCGCCGCAAAACTCCGAGCTGAGGACACTCGCCGGAATGGGGGTCGGCCACGATGCTACGCGCAAATGCTGCGGCCGGATGCAGGCGATCGCCCGGGTTCCAGAGGCGAAGGACGGCGCGGGGAAACTGCCCAGTGGCGTTTCGAGCCGGCCGTTCTGGCATGTGCCGGGCAATGCAGCGACGTCGCTAAAGAAACGCGCGGCAAGCAGCGTGTTGGGATGGGAATAAAGCTCGTTGGGCGTACCGAATTGCACCAAACGTCCAGCGTCGAGCAGCGCGATACGGTCTCCGACCCTCATGGCCTCGTCCGGGTCATGCGTGACCATCACAGTCGTCGTTTCGGATTCGCGGACGAAATCGAACGTGTGCCGCCGGACATCGTCGCGCAAGCGGCTGTCGAGGCTGGAGAAGGGCTCATCCATCAGCAACATACGCGGCTTGGGGGCCATGGCGCGAGCGAGGGCGACGCGTTGGCACTCGCCGCCGGACAGCATATGCGGATAGCTTTCCGCAAGCCGTTCGAGCCCCAGGCGGATGAGCAGGTTTCTGATGGTCTCGCGGGCTTGACGCAGACCCGAAGCCTGGCGCAGCCCAAACGCGATGTTGGCTGCCACCGTGAGGTGGGGAAACAGCGCGTAGTCCTGAAACACCATGCCGACGTGGCGATTTTCCGGCTCGACGAAGGCCCGTGGATTTGAAACGTCGATGTCGTCCATGATGACTTGCCCACTCGCGGGGCGTTCGATCCCGGCCACAACGCGCAGCAGGGTCGATTTGCCGGAACCGGACGGCCCGAGCAGACAAACAACTTCGCCGCGCAGCACTTCGAGCGACACGCCATCGAGCGCCAGCGTTTTACCGAACCGTACCGTCACGTCCTTGACGATCAACATGAAACACCGCTTGGGTCAAATACAAACACAGCCGAAATGCTTTTCCAGGGCAAACGCCCCGAGTTCCGCTAAAATCGTGCCGTCAATCCCAGGCGCAACGCGCGCGAGGAGCCCGGATAAATGTTCGAGTTACTATGTGCGTTGGCATAGTATCTCCTGTCGAACAGGTTCTCGATATTCGCCTGAAGGCGCACGCGCTCGGTGAGCGAGAAAAACACCGCTCCGTCAGCCCGGACGTAGCCCGGCAAGATGACAGTGTTATCGACCCCAGCGTACATCTCGGTCTGGTGAAGGATGCCCAGGCCGACGCCGACCCTCGGCATGATCCGATAGTTGTTCCAGAGCGAGAAAGAGTGATGGGGGACCTGGGCGACTAGCGCGCCCGCACGCGCGGCAGTGGTGGCGCTGCTGATAAATGCATCCTGATAGGCATACCCTCCGGCTATTTGCCAGTCCGGTGTGATACTGCCGTTAATCCCGATCTCAAACCCATTGGTGCGCTGGCTGCCGGTTTGCAGGATTCGAGTCGGGTCGTTCGGGTCAGTGGCCCTGGTGTTGATGCGATCCATGCGGTAGGCCGCGATGGTCAGCAACAGATAGCGGCTGATATTCCACTTCACACCGGCTTCGTAGTTGTTGAACCTCTCCGGCTTGACTTGCTGCGTGATCGTCGTCAGTGACGAGAACTGATCTCCGGAGCTGGGCAGATACGACACGCTGTAGCTGCCGTAGACCGACAACGGGCCGACGGGCTTGAGCACAATACCCGCGCGCGGAGAGACCAGGTGATCGATGCGGCGTAATTCCGCGCCGGTTCGGTTGTCTTCGAAGTTGAGGTCGAAATAGTCGAACCGCACACCGGCAACCAGTTGCACATGGCGGGTCAGACTGACCTGGTCCTGCAGGTAGACGGCGGCTAGGTTCGTTCGGATGTGATTGTCCGCATCGGTGGCGTTTTGTCGGAAAGTCATCGGCGTGCTGATGACCGGGTCGGCGTGCGCCACGGAAATGGAGGTCGCGCTGTTATTGAAGTAACCGGTATTTCGAAAGTTGCCCGTCATCTGGCGGCCGACTTCCACGCCGGTCAAAAGCGCGTGGCGGATCGGCCCGGTCGAAACCGTGTAGATCAAATCTGTCTGGTTGAAAACGTTCCGCCGAACCGTTGTATTGTTGTACGCGGAAAGAGCAACCTGGGATCGGTCAGCGGTCACCGCACCGGGCACAAAGTTCTGGTAGAACTTGTCGTAATCGCCGATCAGCGTCCGGTTGCGAATGTTGAGGCCGCCCATCTGGTGATCGACGGATACCAGTCCTAGATTGACGTCGGCCCTGGCATCGCTTTCATCCGGGTTTCCGAAAAAGGTGGAGATTCCGATGTCATCCGGCTTCCCCTGAAACGAAGGGATGCCGCGGTCCGCTAAACGGTTGTCATGGAAGTATTCGTAGCTCAGGTTGACCTTCGTCCGCGCCCCCGGCTCAATCGTGAGAGCAGGACTGATGCCATAACGCTCGAGACCGACGTGATCCCGGAAGCTCTCGGCGTTTTCGTATAGGCCGTTGAAACGGAATGCAAGCTTATCGCCGAGCGGACGATCAAAATCAGTTGAGAACCGCTTGTTCCCGTGGGTGCCACCCTGCAGCGTAATCTCACTGAAAGGCGTGAAGCCTGCTTCCTTGGTCACTCGGTTGATCACGCCCCCGGCGCCGCCGCGACCAAAGATGAGGGCATTGGGACCTTTCAGCGCCTCGACCTGTTCCAGATTGTACAGGTCGCGATAGTACTGCACGTCATCGCGCAATCCATTGACGAAGAAGTCAGCGGTCGAGTTGTTGCCGCGAATAATCACCGCGTCGCGATTGCCCTCTCCGGGGTTCGTGTTAAGGCCGGGCACATACCGCACAACGTCCCCGATGCTCTGCATGGACTGATCTCGAATCAACTCTCGAGTCACGACCGTCACAGATTGCGGGACGTCGCGCAACGGCGTCTGCGTCTTCGTCGCGCTGAGGATGGCCACGGTCTGATAGTCCACTGTTTCTGTAACCACGATCGTGTCACGACGCGGAGCGACCTGCAAGATAACCTCTTGGAATTGGGCGCTCGTCTCCGCAAGGCGCAACGGCTGGGAAGCTTCCTGAAAGCCTTCCGCGATGATTGTGAGCGTGTAGACGCCCGGTTCCAGCGTCAGCGAAAACTCGCCGTTGGATTCGGAAAGCGTGGAAGCGCTGGAGGGACGGCCTTCCGGAACTGCCGCAATCCGAGCGCCTGCGATGGCGGCTCGCGTGGAATCGAGCACTCTTCCCTGCAGAGTCAGTTGCCCCGCGCCGGTGCCTGAACTTCCCAACGAAACGGGGGGTTGCTGACCCAATGCGAGTAGCCCCAGGCATAGCCAAACCGCCGATGTCAAACTGATCAATCTCATGTCCGATCCTCTCTTCTGCATCCTGCCGATGTGGTTGCAATGCGAGGTGGATTGGACTACAGTAAAAACGGCAATCCACCAGGGTTGCTGTGCGGGAGCGGGCGGTTGCAAGCTGAGCAGGCGCGCGGCCACTCGCTCCTCAAATTGTCTGCCGGGCTTCGGAGTCCGGGATCTTCTGTCCCTTGCGGGAAGACGCTTCGCTTTCCCGGTTCTTGCGGCACTCCGCGCAGTATCCTCCAATCTCGATTCGGGAAAAGGAAACTTCAAAGCCACATTCTTTCGCCAAGGCCCGATCGATCCGCTTCATCGCCGGCGTGTAAAACTCAAAAACCTTCCCGCAGCTCAGGCAGGCGACATGGGAGTGAGCGCGAACTTGGCGGGCTTCGTAATAGTGCTGGTCTCCTTGAAGATGTAAGAGATCGAGCTCGTCCACCACGCCCAGCCGCTTGAGCAAGGCTAGATTTCTATAAATCGTCACCTGATCGATGCCCGGATCCACCTTCTGGGCTTCTTCGAGAAGTTGCTTGGCGTTCAGATGGGTCTGGGCCGCTTCCAGGATTGAAAAAATCACCCGGCGCTGCCGGGTTAAACGGAGACCGTTCTGCTTGGCGAGCGAAGCGAGGCCACCCTGACGACGGACTTGGCGGACGAGAGGCATATCCTTATTGCAAGTCAAAGGCGACTCTTATTGCAAGTCGGTTGCATTTAACTTGGCATCTCAATTTATACGTTCGCGCTCCCGATCTTGTCAAGCGAAAAATATTTCCGGTGTGGGACACTGGGAAAGTAGGGAACTGAGAAATAGAGGGAAAGAGAGGCTCCGGTAGACCGTCGCTCGGTTCCAAGGTTTCCCGGTTGCTTCACGAGGTATCATCCCCTCGCGAACGCCATGTTAACCAGAGCGCGCCTTCCTAATAGGGGTTGCTCCCAGCCGCACACTCCCACCGATCCCGAACGGGCCAGGCTTTCCCCGATCCGCAACGAGGACAGCAGAAACCCGCCGGCCACCGCAGTCGCGCCAGGTACGCTCGGCATGCCTCCTCGGTACCGAAGTTCAATTCCAACTCCATCACATTGCGAGGGTATTCTTCAATCACACCGGCATACTACATATTGGAGCTACCTGAGTCAAGCAGATACCCAGCTCAACCTATTTTAAGTACGCAACACTAGTTTGTTTGCTCTGGTCACAGCAGTCCCCCAAGCCTAATGATCGTCAGGAGAACAACTATGAGTAAAACATTGTTTCTTGCGCCACTGGCATTGGCACTGCTGGCAACTCCAGGGAGCCTGTGAAGTGGACAGGCGGGGCAGGAGCCAGCTCAAGCCCCAAGGCAAGCGCCCGCTGCTCCTCAGACCGCGGTAGGAGAACTTGCCAAGGTAGATCCGGGAAGCCAGACGCTTTGGATCAAGGCTGCCGACGGACGTGAGATGGAGTTCAAATACACCGACAAAACCCTGGTAACAGGGGCAGCCGAAAGATGAGCGGGAGCAGGGTCAGTGTTCAATTCGAGAAGCACGCTGTCGGTTCCGTTGCTCAGCACGGGACAGATCGAGGCCCTCGGGGTCATCATCGCGTTGGCGATTTGCACTACGGTTGTCGATGCGACACCGTACTCAACCGTCGGAGCGCTCGTTGTGGCAAACTGCTCGGAAAAAGAAGTGGATTGGGTTTATCGCGGGTTGCTCTTGTGGGGCTTCAGCATGGTGCTGACCGCCCCTATTGCGACGTGGCTGTTGTTCATTCTCCCCAGTTCGTAGGGCTGGAACGGTGCGCGGAACTTCGCGCACTGTCCACAGGTCAGTTCTGCTGACCAGTTGGATTGACGTCATTCCGAACGGAAAACGTTACCGGAAGTCCCGCCGAACAGTTCGCGGAAAAAGTCGTTCAGAAGACGGTTCCCAGGGTCAACTTCCGCTCGCTTGGCGGCCATTGCGTCAAGCCGTGCTCCCAGCGCCTTCTGTCCCTGTGCCCGCGTGAATCCGTATGTCTGGTTGGGTAGCGGTACTCCGTTCCGGCTGCTGCACCATTCATTGTAATCTGCAAGAAACTGCTTCCAGCCTGGGTTGCCGGTCGACACCGGATCAATCGTCATCACGTTGCCGTCGTAGGAATACGACAGCAGCGATTGCTGATCCTCCGCAATGCGGTAACCCACATGGAGCATATTGGTCCGATAGCCCTTCGTTTTGTAATAATTCTTCACCCACTTCGTATACTGCTGCAGAATTTTCCCGTAAGTTTCCTCGGGAAATGCCCATAAGCTGAACGTATAGCGGCTGTCATCAGAAACGTCAGGGTACCGGATGATTTGATCGGTTGCCGTCGTATTCTTGCTCCTGATTAAGTTCTCCAGCTTGAAGCGCCATAGCGCTCCGAAACCGTCGATGAATTTGTACCGTACGACCTTGTCCTGAATGTCACGTTCGGCCTGTGCGCAGGTCCGCGGGCCAGCCTGCGACCACAGATAGTTGCGCAGCGGCCACACGATCTCGTCGGGCGTGCCTTTCGCCTTTGGGTTGTACCTCCGAAATTCAACGGTAACCAGTTCATCGAACAGAAACATGTAATACATCATTGAGTAACCGCGATCCCAAAGCTCTGGTAACTGCTTGGCAAAGTCTCGCACCGCAAACGTCTCGTGAAACACCTCCATAGGCTGAATCCGGCGGATGCGGAACGTGGCTTCCGTCACGATACCGAACGTGCCGTAACTGCACCGCAGCATCTTCATGAATTCGGGATCGCTTTCTTCACTCGCTTCCAGCATCTGCCCAGACGGCAACACCATCTTGACCCGTGTGCAGTATGAACTCACCTGCCCGTACTCCCCCGGCATCGACCCGTCTTTAGTTCCGGCGCATGCTGCCGAGCCGATCGAGAGGTTCCCGATCTCGGTGTTGACGTAAAACTGCAAGCCGCGCTTCTTCAGCTCGTGCGCCACGTCGATCAGAATCGCGCCCGCTTCCACCGTCACCGTCTCATCGGCGATGTTCAGAATGCGATTCATTCCCCGCGTCTTGATCATCGTTCCCCCATCCGCCGCCCCGCAGGGTGCGGTGGAGTGGTTCGATCCGACGGCACGTACGGGCGAGGGGTATTTGGTCGTATCCTGTAGGATCGCGGTGATCCCCGCTGCGGAATTCGCTTCGACGACGACCTTGGGATGTGAAACGACGTCTCCAAACCAGTTCGGAACGGATAACTGAGCCATGGTGGTTTCTCCCTCCGAGAAATTATATGGGAGCACACGTGTCAATTGAATAACCGGCGCAATGTTTCTGATTTCCCAGTCCCCTTCGTCATAACTCATCTTGGCTAGTCCGTTTGGATAATTGACATCAGAGAGCATCGCCGATAATGTGCCAATTTGTCTGTCCAGCGTCCCATCGCTGGTTCGTCAGAAAACAGGCATCCATTTAGGAGCAAGCCTTACCGCAAGATCGCAATTACTTAGAGCAAGGGGACCACATCCATGCCACAACTCTCCTATCCCGGCGTTTACATCGAGGAAGTGCCGAGCGGCGTACGAACCATCACGGCGGTACCAACCTCCATCGGCGCATTCGTGGACTTTTTCCCGGAAGGTCCTTTGAATGAAGCGGTTCTAGTTCAAGGGATGACGGATTTCACGCGCATTTTCGGCGGTCTGGACCGTCGCAGCGCGGCCAGCTATGAAATTGCGCAGTTCTTCCTGAACGGTGGACAGGAGTGCTACGTCGTGCGGGTAACGAATGCGACGACGCCGGCAGCAGTGGCAACCGCAGAGGTCGAAGACGAAGCCGCAGCTTCCAACTTATTAACCATTTCCGCAGCAGACGCCGGGGAATGGGGCAATAGTCTGCGGGTGGATCTGGACCACGACACGGATGATCCGGACACGACGTTCAACCTCTACGTCCGTCGCTACGATGATGACGGCGAAACCCTTCTGACTGAAGAAAGCTTCTTGAATCTGTCGGTAGACAATGCCAGCACGCGTTACGTGCAGAACATTGTCAACGACGGCTCGGTCCTGATCCAGGTAGTGCACACGCCGACTGGCGTAGCCCCGGAGCCGCTGCCTGCATCCACCGGTACTATCGGCGACGACATCTCTGCTCTGACGCAGGCGCAGCTCGACGGATTGGCCGGGGGAGACATTGATATCACGATCGGTGGTGTGACGGAGACGGGAACACTTGATAGCTGGGCTCCTGGGGATGTCACAACCCTGACGCAGCTCAGGGCCCGGGTGGAAAAGGCGGTTCACAGCGCCGACAGCCTGAATCCGGCGTTTGCGGGGGTTACTGTGGACCTGGTGGACGGTCGGCTGGTTGTACGTTCGGGCAAGAATGCGGACACCTACGTGGCCACCGAGATCGTCGCGATCGCAAACTCGGGTGGGGATACTTCGGCGACCACGCTGGGGTTTGGCGCAAACACCGTGTTGGCCAACGTGCAGGAATACCAGGTCGGGACAGCCGCTGTGGCAAACGCCGGCGCCTGGAATCGAGGAACGTCGGGAAGCGACGGGGACCTGCCTACGGCAGCAGAAATCATCGGGTCACAGGCGTTGGATCCCCCAACCGGGATGTTCGCTCTGGACAAAGCCGACCTGTTCAACATCCTGTGTCTGCCGGCCGCCGCCGATCTGGGGGATTCGGAGATGGTCGCGGTGGTGAGCAACGCGCTGAAGTATTGCGCGGACCGGCGGGCGTTCATGATCATCGATATCCCGGAAACAGTGAACACCATCCAGGACATGAAGGATTGGATGGATGACCATGCCGATTTTCGCGACAAGAACGCGGCCACGTATTTCCCCCGGCTGAATATCCCGGATCCCCTGGACGGTTTCCGGCTGAGAAATGTTGCGGCGAGCGGAACGGTGGCTGGCATTTATGCGCGCACTGACGCCGAACGCGGCGTGTGGAAGGCCCCGGCCGGTATCGAGGCGGGGCTGGAAGGCGTTTCCGAGCTCGTGTTCAAGATGACCGACAAACAGAACGGGACGCTGAACGTGCTGGGAATCAATTGCCTGCGCGTCTTCCCGATCAACGGGAAGGTCGTGTGGGGCGCGCGCACGCTGGATGGGGCCGACGCCATCGGCTCGGAATGGAAGTATGTTCCGATCCGCAGGCTGGCGCTGAACTTGGAGGAGTCGCTGTTTCGCGGAACCAAGTGGGTGGTGTTTGAGCCAAATGACGAACCCCTGTGGGCCAACATCCGGCTGAACATCAACGCCTTCATGAACTCTCTGTTCCGGCAGGGGGCGTTTCAGGGAACCGATCCAAAAGACGCCTACTTTGTGAAGGTGGACTCGGAGACCACCACGCAGGACGACCGCAACAAGGGCATTGTCAACATTGTGGTCGGATTCGCGCCACTGAAGCCGGCGGAATTCGTGGTGATTCGGATTCAGCAGATGAAGGGCGATTTGTGATCGCGGGTGGAACCCCGGAAAGGATTAATATGCCATGGCGAACGGTTTTGTAGTCAACGCAACCCGATTTGATCCTTACAAGAACTTCAAGTTTACTTTGGAATGGGACGGCAAAGAGGTGTTGGGGGTCAGCAAGGTGGGCGCTATCAAGCGGACCACGGAAGTTGTGAAGCACCGCGCGGGCGGCGAAAACAGCTACTCCCACAAATCTCCCGGGCGAACCGAATACGACGCCATTACGATGGAACGGGGATTGACCCACGACACGGCGTTTGCCAAATGGGCGGCGCAGGTGAGCAACCCGGAAGGCGACGCTCTGATGGACCTGAATGGGTTCCGCAAGAATGTCACGGTCAACTTCAAGAATGAGCGCGGACAGACGGCTCTGCGCTACTTCCTGTTCGATGCCTGGGTGAGCGAGTGGACGGCGATGCCGGACTTGGATGCCAATGCCAACGCCGTCGCAGTGGAAAGCATTAAGCTGGAATTCGAGTACTACACGGTCGAGAACATCGAACCCGACCAGGCGGCCTAAGCTATGCAAACGGCGAGCACATGCGGAAGTCTGTTCCGCTGGCCGCTGCACGAGCCTGAGGCGCCTGCCGTCCATGACCGCGCGCTTTTCGCCCGTCCTTTTGGGCAACCCGAAGATATTGACGTGGATTTCCGTGGCGTACCGCGGCCCGTTGTGGTGACGGCAGTGCTATCGCATTGTTTGCGGACCCGGGAAGAATCGCAGTTTGATGAAAGGGACCTATGGCGATGGCCGGTCACGAAGCGCATGCAGGGCCTGCTGGCTGTTGCCGAAGCGACGGCGGGAGAGATATGGCGAACCACAGGCCGGTGTCACAATGCGGCGTGTGGCGAGTGGATGGAAATCCCTCTGCAGTTGGGGATATTTCGGGCAGCCGCCGAGGAGGTATCGTTTCGCTGGTTTCCCGCAGACAGCCCCGAGTTTGAAGTACGTATACCGACCGGCGAGGATCAAATGCGCCTGGCCGCTGAGTTTGTAGAGGATCCCATGTCGCTGGCTCGAGGTCTTATCAACGGCGGTGAAGCCGTACGGATGCGCGACGAATGGCTGCCGGAACTGGAAAGATCGTTGGCCGAACGCGACCGGCTGACGGATGTCCGACTCGCGGCCAAGTGCCCATACTGCGGGCAGGCGTGCGAGTTGGACTTCGATCTCGAGGCCTTTCTGCTGGCTGAATTGGAGCGTCGGCAGGCGGCGCAACTTGATTTCGTGCACCGCCTGGCAGCCGGGTATCACTGGAGCGAAGCGGAGATTCTGGTGCTGCCGGCCTGGAGGCGGGAATACTATCTGGACGCTCTGGAGCGGGAGGGGCTAAGGTGAGAGGGTACTTCGCGCGCCTGGCCACCCGAAGCCGCCCGTTGCCGGGCCGACGGATAGCGCGGGACGTTCCGCTGGGGTCCGTAGCGCAGCCGCCCGCGTCCCCTTGGTCCCCAACTCAGACTCCGCCGCCCGCGGCGACTCGTCAGACCGCACCTGTTGCAGCGCCGCCAGCCGTACCGGCTCTTGCGGCTCCGGTGGTCCAGCAGGCGCAGGAATTCACGCTACGGGAAGCTTCGTCCCACTCGTTCGGCACCGAACTGCGCAACCGGTTTGAGAGACCAGCGCACCCAATTATTCGGGAAGACACCCAGGCTCGACGGGGAGGTGTAGAATCCGATGCGTCACGCATACCAGTGCAGATCGCGCGCGAAGCGTTTCCTCCGATGCGCCTGGCTGACGGTTCGCCCCCTCCGACGCAGCCGCCGGCAGAGGCGCCAAGTCCAATCGTCCCACATAGAATGCCTCCCCCCCTGCGTGTATCAAAGGCCGAATCAGATGAAATAGTTGTTCCAGAAACGGCGACCCCGCGTCGAGAGCCCAAGACGCCCGACGAGTTCCAGCAAGCGGCCCCGGAACAGTCCCGTCCAGCGGCAAGCTCATCCGTTGTGCGGGTTCCTGAAAAGGCGGGGCGGGCGACCCAACTGCTGCCGATCAGCGTTTCAGCGCCGTTGCGCGCGGAGATTCCGCGTGGACGCGGTCCACAGCGCGTGGACGTACGGATCGGCTCCATTTCGATTGAAGTGCGCAGGCCTGAGCCGCCCATTGCTCCGCCGGTTCCACGGCGAGTAAGCGGGATACCCGCGGTTGCGCCCGCGCTTCCGCACCTGAGCCGCTTTTACGTGAGGGAGAGCTAGTCCGTCATGCCCCTGGCATCTACGCGCCAAGCCATCGGTGCCGTCGCCGAGCTGCTGCGTTCAGAGCTCACCACGCGCACCTCAGCGGTGACAGTGGACGTGGGGCGCCCCGAGGCGGCGGCGGGCAATGCCGGACCGAAGTTCAACCTGTTCTTGTATCAGGTTAACTTCGACGGTTCGCTTCGCAATCATCCGCTGGATCGGGGGCAGCCCCCGCCGTTGTGGCTGGTGGCGCGCTTTCTTCTGACGGCCTTCGATGCGACGGGGGAAAGTGATACTAGCGATGCGCTTCGCCTGCTGGGAGAAGGCATGATTGCGCTTCAGGAGCTGAACTTCCTGGAACCGGCGACGCCGCCGTTGGTGGACAATCCAGAGCCATTGAAGGTCACCTTCGATCAAGCGGACGCCGAGCTGCTATCGAAGATCATGCAGGGACAAAATGAGCGTTATCGGATGTCGGTGGCGTTCCAGGTGCGGCCGGTGATGCTGGCGTTCACGTCGCCTGCCTCACAAGCGCCCCTGGTCCTGACTGTGGGTCCGCCCGGGCAAGAAGGCGTCGTGGTCCTGCCCTCGCTGGGACCGATGGTGTACTCGGTCAAACCTGAAAAATTTGAAGTGGGACAACAATTGACGATCACAGGCCGTGACCTTTCCTCGGATCTCGTGGAAGTGACTTTCGATGACGCGGGGGTGGCGCCGGACGACGTCCGCCAAGATCAGGCGCTGGTGACCGTGCCGGCAACGTTGTCCGCCAAGGCCTACTTGATCCGCGTCACGTATGTGCTTCCGGCGAGCCATCGCTTCGCGAGCAACCCTGTGCTGGGGCATCTGTTGCCAACGGTGACTGCCGCCAACATTCCGGCCCCGCTGGGCGTTTCAGGCCCCAACCGCTTCGGAACGCTGCAACTGTCTGGAAGCCGCTTGGGCGGGCCGACAGACACGATCTTCGTTTCGTTCTTTGGCGGGAGTGGCGTGGCGCTGACGATCGAAGCGACCGGGACCGCTCCGCAAACCACGCTGAGTGTCACCGTACCGGCGGACCGGGCGATCCTTGCCGGAGCTTATTTGATTCTCGTGCGTGTGAACGGCGAACAAGCTCTCAACGCACCGCAGGTGAATTGGGTATGAGCATCGCAACGTTCGGTCCTGCACGCGTGACTCCCGGCCTCGCGGTCCGCGATGAGCATGCCGCATATTGGATCGCGCGGGTGATCCTGACGTTGCGCCGTGAGATGTGCTGGTGCTGGCGGCTCCGCGATCCACTGAGCGAAAACGCGGGCGCGCTGCCTCCTGTAGTTGATTCCGCTTCCGAGTATCTCGACCTGATCCGTTACGAAAGCGATAAGGCTCGCTTTTTCGAGACCGACCCGGCTGCGCGCTATTTGACCGAGCAAATGGAAATTCTGCGGCGTCCTGACAAATCGCTCGCGCCGAGGGGAGGATGGGCCTGGACCGCCAAAACGCTGGAGCTGGACGATACTGCACAGTTTGTCTTGGCCCTGGCGCTGTCGGCGCGGATCGACGCGGGCATTGGGCCGGTTCTAGCGGCGTGCATGAATGACCGCAGCCGCCCCTTTCCCACCCTGGCTCTCGCGCAACGAATCGGGCCTGACCCGCTGGCCATCGCTGCCTGTGCGGACACGGCGCATCCGTTGTTCCGCGCCGGATTGCTGCGATCTGGCGAGGCGAACGGCGAAGTGAACTGGCTGTCGCCGCTCGATCTTCATCCGGCTGTAGCCTTGCAATTGGCTGCTCCTGACCGAGAGCCGGAGCATCGGCTGCGGGTACTATCGCGCGGTGTCTCGCGGCCTCTGGATGGAAGAGCCTCGGCACTCGCGGATCGCCTGCGTACTCTCCAACCGAAGGCGCTCGAAGTGGTCCCGCTGATCGGCCCAGCCGGAGCGGATTACGAGGAATGGGCTGCGAGCCTGGCCGCCGCGGCAGGCCGCCCGGCGGCGGCGGTGGATCCTTCGGCGGCGGCGGACGCAGGATTGTTGCAGGCCGTCGCTGTGGTGGCCTGGCTGCGCGATTTAGACTTGGTGCTTCCGGAATGGTGGGCGGAGCGCATCGGAGAGAAGCAGTGGGGACGCTTTTTGGGGCCGGTTGTGGCTACTGCAACACGATGGTACATGCCCGCGCTCAACCGAGAGGCCCTGGCCTTCGTTCCGACATCGGTGCTGACTCCCGCGCTTCACGTTCCGCCGTTGCAATTCGAAGAGCGGGTCGCGCGATATCGCACGTTGTTTGGTGATTCGGCCGAAAGTCTAGAAGGGGCGATCGAGGAGTGCAGCCGCCGATTCCGTTTTCAGGAATCGGCAATCGAACGGGTTGCAACCACGCTGCGCCATGGCAGGCACACACCAGACCTGGCTTCGCTGATCACGGTGTGCCGGAACGAAGCGGCCACCAGCATGGGGACGCTGGCGCAAGCAGTGACGCCCCGCTTTGCTCCAGCGGACCTCGTGCTGCCGCCGCGGCAGAAGCGACAGTTCGAAGAAATCCTGACCGCCATGGGGGCTCTTACCGAAGTTCACTACCAGTGGGGAACGGCGCGCGTGTGGAACGAAAGCGGCCTCGCAGTGCTGTTTTCCGGATCTCCCGGCACCGGGAAAACGATGGCGGCCGAGGTGCTGGCCAACGCACTGAACTTGCCCATGTTCCGGATCGATCTTTCCCAGGTTGTGAACAAATACATCGGTGAGACGGAAAAGAACTTGCGCCGTATCTTTGACGCCGCTGAGCTCAGCGATTGCATTCTGTTTTTCGATGAGGCCGACGCCTTGTTCGGAAAGCGCACGGAGGTGAAGGACGCTCACGACCGCTTCGCCAACATCGAGGTCAGCTACCTGCTGGAACGCATGGAACGATTCAAGGGGCTGGCAATTCTGGCCACCAACCGACGCAAGGATATTGATGAAGCATTCGTGAGGAGGTTGCGTTACCTGATCGAGTTCCCATTGCCTGAAATCGCCGAGCGGGAACAGATCTGGCGCCAGGTGTTTCCCGCGGAAGTGGACGTTAGTGAGGTGGATTTCTCGTTTCTGGCCCGGCAATTCACGCTGAGCGGGGGCCACATCCGATCCATCGCGTTCGCTGCATGCCTGCAAATGGCGGGATCGGGAGACCGAACGGGAGAACGAGGGATGGATATGGAAACCGTGCTGGTTGCCGTCAAACGGGAACTGGAAAAAATGAATCGCGCCGCCGGAGAGGAGATTTTCGGCGAGCACGGGAAAACCATTCGGGAGCGCACGGCATGAGAACGCTGCAGGTGGAGGTGGAACGTCTGTACCTGTTGCTGGAGGGCCTGCCGCAGAGCACCGTCGAAGAGGCCCTGGATGGGCTGGGAGTCGAGTTGCGCGTACGGCTTTTGCGCGCGCGCCTTGCTTCCGGGATCGGGATGCCGGTGGAAGTGGAGCGAGTCGCGATCACGGCGAATCCGGACCGACTGGATGCGGCCTCGCTGCGCACCATGATTGCCGAGCAGTTGGTGGAGCAGATTGAGCGCGCGGTCAGTGGGGAGGAGAGACGCTGATGCCGGGGTTTCTGCTGCGCGGCGCGCTGGTCGAATACGGAACGGATGTTTTGGGGCCTCTTCCCAACATCGTGGTGTTCCAGTTTAACCCGGATCAGATGTCCCGCACATTCGAAATCCCGGAGCGCCATGCCGACCCGAGCGAGAGCACGCGCCAGAGGGAACGCGGGCAGACCAGCGCGCCGCCCACCGAGTCCTTCTCCATTACAGCTCAATTCAACGCAGTGGACGATCTGGGCGACGGCGGGGCGCTCGCGGCGATTCCGCTGGCCTTTGGCGTGGGGCCGGCGCTGGCGGCTCTGGAGAAGATGGTGTATCCCTCGGCGGGCTTCTTAAGCCAACTGATCGGAGCGGCGGTGGACGCGGTCGGCGATGCGCTGGGCCTGGGCGGCGAGGACGATGCGCCTTCACGCGCGGTACCGCGCGAGCCGCTGCCGCGCATCTTGTTCATCTGGGGACCGACGCGCGTGCTGCCGGTGGAAATCCGATCCATGTCCATCACGGAAATGCAATACGACGCGCTCCTCAATCCAGTACGCGCTGACGTGCAGATCGGCATGGCCGTCGTGCAGGTGGCTGCCAGTTCCGATGACACCGTCGGAAAGGGTGCGCTGGCGTACACGAACGCAGTGAAGGAAGTGCATGTAGCGGCCAATTTGGTGAAGGCGGTGGAACTGGCGCTGGACATCATTCCCTTCTAGGGTTCCTCTCTAGGGACCGTTCAGCGAGGGTGATTCAGTTTGCATCGTGGAACCGGAACTTCCAATTCCCGGCGTTGGTTTTGAACGGGCAGCGGATGTTGGACGCTAGGGTCTAAATCCTTATGTTCTTGAAGAACTCACGGTATTACGGGATCGAAACAGTGGAGGCCAAGGATCGCAGCGGCCGGACGGTGACCGCGGTGAAACTGCGCAAGCTGCAGGCGGCGCACGGCGATCTGGTGACCATCAGCGAAGGCTATCAGATGGATGTCACGTCGGAGCGGAACTACAAGGATCCGACACGTTACTGGCATATTGCCGATGCCAATACGGAGCTGGAAGCGAATGAACTGGTTAGGAAACCGGGCCGGACGATACGGGTGCCTCGGAGTTGACGGATGCCGATTTCCGAATTCAGAGTGTTCATCAACAATGAAGCGGCCGACTCCGCGATGCTGGACCGGTTTACCGAGATTCATGTGGATCAGGCCATCGGCATGGCGTGGGAAGCCGAGTTGAAGCTGGACCTGGTGGCCGATGAACAGGGCAACTGGTCGGATTCGAGCGAAGAACTGGCGGAGCCGATGGAGCGGGTGCGGGTGGAGGTGAAAATCGGCACAGGTTCGTTCGTTCCATTGATTGATGGTCCGGTGGTGAACCAGAAGTTCGACTTCAGCTCGAGCCCGGGCCGCAGCGCGTTGACGCTGATGGTGCAGGACGATAGCGTCCTGCTGAATCAAGACGAGACGGTGGAAGTGTTTGAGGACCTGACCCCCGATGAAATCGCGGCCACTCTCATGGAGGCTGCGGGCCTTGAGGTGGAGGCGGATCCGGTCCCCGACGCAGGCAGTGACCTGGAACGCTTCGTGGTGCAGAGGGGCAGTGCGATGCGGTTGCTGCGGCGCCTGGCCCGGCAACACGGCATGTTCGTTTACGTGCGCCCCGGCTCGCAGCCGGGAAAGAGCATCGGCGTGTTCGCCAAGCCCGATCTTTCTCCGAGCGATCTTCCGGAGATGGTGCTGATGGGGGCAGATCGCAACGTGAATTACGTGACCGTGGAGTTCGATGCGCTGCGGCCGATGGCTGCTTCGGCCGGCTCCGTGCGAATTTCAGACGTAACCAGTCTGAACTCGGAAATTGATGCATCCGATGATACGCCGTTGGGCGATTCTCCGGTGCACAGTTTGCTGACCCCGGC
>Ga0326597_10003139_pt1 | contig 24089 bp, 31 predicted proteins | sample RVTome_12_FD_203789 | JGI IMG/M metagenome (GOLD analysis project Ga0326597, IMG submission 203789) | Soil microbial communities from uranium-contaminated site in the Upper Colorado River Basin, Wyoming, United States - RVT100D185 | ecosystem: Environmental > Terrestrial > Soil > Contaminated >... | reverse complement strand
TATCGAGGGGTACATGGAAGGGCTGATCGACGGAGTGGTGCCCGCCGATGCAGAAACCTTCGCCTCCGTGGCCGATGAAGCCGCCCGCCTCAAGCGGCTCGCCTCCGACTTGTCGACCCTATCCCGGGTCCAGGAGGATGCCGGTCCGGCGCAGCACGTAGAGGTCGATCTGGGGGCATTAGCTGCCGCGGTCGCCATCCGGCTCCGTCCCCAGTACGACGACCAGCATGTCGAACTCTCGGTCGACGGTGGCAAGCTCCCGGTGACCGGCGATCCCGATCGTCTCACTCAGGTGATAGTCAACCTGCTCGGCAACGCCCTCAGCCACACCCCGGCCGGGGGGAGAGTGGAAGTCTCCGGCCGCCAAACCAGTAACGTGACCGAGCTGTCCGTCCGGGACAATGGAAAAGGCATCGACCCAGCCGACCTGCCCCGGATCTTCGACCGCTTCTACCGGGTCAACCCGTCGATTCCCGGCGGGAGCGGGGTGGGTCTCACCATCGCCCGGGCCATTGCCCGTGCCCATGGCGGGGATGTCACCGCCCACTCCGACGGGCTCGGCGCCGGAGCGGTCTTCATCCTGCAGCTGCCTGCTGGTTAGCCAGGATCGGCCCCCTTCATTAGAGACTTTCTTCCCTACCTACCCCATTGGGGGTGGGGATAGGGTTGTGCCTGAGGTGATGAACATGTGGTACTGGCACGGAATGGGTATTTGGGGGTGGGCGATGATGGTCGCCTTCTGGGTGCTGGTCGTCATCCTGATCGTATGGGCAGTGCGCTCGACCGCAGCACCCAGGCCTCCGGAGGACAAGGGTGCCCTTCGCATCCTCGACGAGCGTCTCGCTAAAGGCGAGATCGATCCCGCCGAGTACGAAGAGCGCCGGGCCATACTCGAACGCCGGCGATGAGGGCTGAGGCGGCCTCGGTTGGATTCCGGCTCCGTTCGGCCAAGGGTCATCTCGACGCCGTGATCCGCATGGCCGACGATGATCGTTACTGCGTCGATGTGCTCCATCAGCTGTCGGCGGTGCAGGGTGCCTTGGACCATGTTCGCCGTGACATCCTCGAGGCACATCTGCGGGGATGTCTTCCCCAAGCCGTGACCGAGGCCAGCACCGACGACCTGGTCGAAGAACTCCTGGCTGCCGCGTTCGGTACGACACCCGGAAGCCATTCCCATGCTGACCATTGCAGTACCGGTGACGGTGCCTGCGGTCATCGGCGCTGAGGATGGAACCGATTCGGATCGTTCTGGTAACGGCGAAGGGATGCCATTTCTGTGACGAAGCCCTTGAGATGCTGAACGCGCTCGGCGGAAGCTTTGCGCTGTCGGTCGAGACTATCCCCCTGGCCTCCGATACCGGTCGTGCGCTGGTGGTCAAGCATCGGGTCCCGTTTCCTCCCCTCCTAATCGTCGATGGTGCGTTCTTCGGCCATGGCCGTGTGTCGCGGCGGCGGCTCAAGCAGCGGCTGACCCAGTTGGCTGGGTTGAGGTCGGTGGGCTAGGTGGAGGGTCTGTTTCTGGGGGGCACGCTATTGGCCGCGTTCATGGCCGGGGCAGTCGCCCTCTTCGCCCCTTGCTGCATCGTGGTTATGTTCCCTGCCTACCTGGCCGCAGCGGTGCGCCATAACCGCTGGCGGCTGGTTCCGCTGGCGTTCGTCTTCGCCGCTGGGGTGGCGACGGTACTCGTACCGGTCACCCTGGGGCTCGGGGTTCTCACCGCCGGGCTGCTTCGGTACCACTCGGTGCTCTACGCGGCAGGGGCCGTACTCCTCTTAGCGCTGGCCGGGATCGCCGCCACCGGACGGACCTGGTCGCTTCCCTTTCTGCGGAGCTCCCCCGACCTTTCTCGCACCGACTCGGCCGGGGTGTACACCCTCGGTGTCTTCTCCGGGGCGGCCAGCGCCTGCTGCGCTCCTGTCCTGGCTGGAGTGCTGACTCTCTCCGCCGTCTCCCCCAGCCTGGTCGCCTCGCTGGGTATAGGTCTAAGCTACGTGTTCGGGATGGTCTTCCCAATGGTGGCGTTGACGCTGGTCTGGGACCGGTTCCGGCCGGATGGTTTCAACCCCGGCAGCCGGCCGGTCACGTGGGAAATCGGCTCCCGGCGATTCACCACCACCGTCGCCGGATTGGTCACCGCTTCCATGTTTACGATGATGGGAGCGATCCTTGTGGTGATTGCTGCCAGCGGATCATCACTCGCCTCTCCTCTGCAGGCCAGGGTCGGGACGGGGCTCGAGGATGCCCTTGCCCCGGCGATCGATCGTACGGCCTGGATTCCAGACCCGGTGATCGGTCTCGTTCTTATCGCCATCGCCGTGGGTGCGGTGGTTCTGTCCAGGCACCCTTCGAAGCACACGGCCAAGGCTCTCGAAAGGAGTTGTCATGAGTAGAACCTTGGGTCATCGATCCGATAACCGTCCGAACCCGAGAAGCCGTTCAACTTGGCGATGGGTCGGGTTCGCCGCACCCGTCCTCTTCCTGGCGGGGCTGGCAGCCTTATCAATCATAAACGAGCCTCGCTCAGAGGGGCCTGTAGTGGCGCCCGATTTCGAGCTGGCCACCACCGATGGAGAGACAGTGTCGCTCGTCGAGACATTGGCCCGGGGCGACACCCTGCTCTACTTCTCGATGGGAGTGGGTTGTGACGGTTGCTTCGCTCAGATCCCCGAGATCGAGGCCGCAATCACCCAGCGGGGAATGACCCTGCTCCCGATAATGGTTGACCCCGCCCCAATGGTCGCCTCCGAAGCGGCTCGGTTCGGGATCGACACGCCCATCCTGATCGATCCCGGAGCCCGCGTGGCGGAGGCGTATGGCATGGTGGGGATCTACGGTCATAGCGACCGCCCAAGCCACAGCTTCGCCCTGGTCAGCCAAGATGGCACCATCGGGTGGGTGCGCCACTACGCCGAGATGTTCGTCCCGTCCGCCGCCCTTTTCGAGGAACTCGACCCGGCGACTGGCGCATGACCACTACCACCTCGATCGCACCGCTCGGACGTCTCCGCCATCTGGCCACGGTCGGATGGGGAGCCGTGACAGGAATCGCACCCCACGTGCTCCACCATGTGGGGCCCTTGGCGGGAGCGGCCATCCTTGCCGGGACCGGCGGCCGGGTGCTCTTCTTTGCAATAGGATTGGCGGCGGCCACCCCGATGCTGATCCGGCTTTACCGGAGGTTCAGTAGCTGGGCGGCGCCAGCCATCGCCATCGCCGTGTTCGGCGTCACCTACGCGCTTTCCTCGGTCTTCATCGGACCGCTGATCTCGGGTGACACGGATACTCCCACCCCGGCAGCAACCTCCATCACCACCACCACCGACGAACATGGCCACTGAAGCATGCCGGGTCTGACGCCGGAACACACACTCTCCAGTCTTCGTTACGGATCACTCCAATGTGAATGCGTCCTTGCCAGGCACCAGCTTCGCCTCGTTGCAGTGACTGGGGGACCGGGCGCCGGAGAGACGGCAGTCCTCGAACTGGCGGCCCGCTCCTTCTGCCGCCATGTTGCCGTGCTCCCCGAGGCGGCATCGATCGTGTTCGGTGGCGGATTTCCTCGCCATTCCACCGGGCCGGGTAGACGGGCCGCGCAGCGGGCCATCTACCGCGTACAGCGGGAGGTCGAGCGCCTCATCGCCGAAGAGGAGGAGGTGGCGATTGCTCTTTGCGATCGGGGGACCGTCGACGGACTCGCCTACTGGCCCGACCCGGCGGAAACTTTCTGGAAGGATGTCGACTCCGATCTGCCAGCCGAACTGGGCCGGTACAGGGCCATCATCAATCTCGGCACCCCTACCGTCGACGAGGGTTACATCGCCGGTCCGATTCGGGTCGAGTCGGCCTGGCGGCTCTCGAACTGATCCGCTCACAGCTCCCCACCTGCTGCCTTTCCCACAGGCTCGACATCGAAGGATCCTCGAATCGAGGAGAGTCGCGGTCAGGTGGCTCGCAGCCTGGCTAGCGGCGGGCGAGCATCCGATCGATCTGCGCCTGGTTCTGCTCCATCAGCGTGACCATGTCGGCGTCGAGGGTGGTCCTCATGAGATCGGCCGGCATCAGCGTCAACATCTGCGGTGTCAACGACACACGCATCTGCTCCATCATCGGCTGGTGGCTGTCGGCCATCTCGTTCTGAGAGACGTTGGACACCACTCGCCAGGGATCCGACACTGCCGGCTCGGTCTCCGGTGCGCCAACAACTACCGCCACCACCGAGGTGAGGGCCAGGGCCGCAGCAAGAGTGAGGATTGCTTTCAAATGTCACCTCCAACCTGGGCCTCCCTGCTAAGGCGTGAGCCCGAGCTTGTGTCAAGCAGGGCCGCTCCCTTCGCTTCAGATCCGGCCTGGAGAAAGAGGTAGATGGCGATCAGCGCCAGCCACAGGTTGCCGATCAGCCCGATGATGGCCATCACCACCGCCATCACCTGTCCAGTCCGGGCCGCCAGCACCGTCGCTCGCCGTGCACCGAGGCGCCTCTCGAAAACTGCCTGAAGCAACCGTCCACCATCCATCGGGAAAACCGGCAGCAAGTTGAAGAGTCCAAGGATGATGTTGAGCCAGAAGATACGGCTCGTGAGGTTGCCGTGGTGGAGGTCGACCGGTAGCAGTGGAGATTCGGCGGCAACGGCCAGCAGTGCGAAGAAGGCGGCCAATCCAAGGCTGGTGAGGGGTCCGGCTGCGGTCATCACCAGCCGGGCGCCTGTTCCCTCGGGTGGCCGGTTGAGGCGGGTGGCGCCGCCCACTGGGAGCAGGACGATGTCCTCGACCCCGGCACCGACCTTACTGCCCACCAGGGCGTGGGCTAGCTCGTGGACCAGGACCGATCCGAACACTAGGGCGAGCCATCCGGCGGTGCCGATCAGGCCCCTGACTCCGTATCCGAGTCCGTCCATGGCCAGCCACACCGCCAATAGAAAAAACGTCCAATGAAGGCGCAAAGGGATCCCGAATAGCCGTCCGACGGTCAGCTCCCCCTCCGAACTGGCAGGTCCGGGTCTCGTTGCTGACGTCGAACTCCTCATGGCCGCAACCTATCCCGCCCCTGGTGAGGTTCATTAGGGTCGAAGGTCCCTATCCCTCCCCACCCTGGGTGGGGATACAAATAGCGTGGCGTAAGAAATTGAAGATCCGGTCCCTGTTCGGAACCCGCCGAGGGCGGACAGCTCAGAAGAAGGGTGGTGAGACGGTGAGATCAACAAAGAAGCCCGAGCCGGGCCGTCTCCATCTGATGTGGGCATGGGTCGGCGTCGTCGTGATGACTGTGGTGGCCGTCACCGTGTTCTGGCTCGATGAGGGCGTTACCCAGGTCGTGGTTGCTGCGGCCCTGACCGTATGCCTGGCCATGGTGGCGGTGGCGAGGTGGCTCGACCGACGCGCTGGTCGCAGCGTGGAGCGGGTAGATCAACGAGACTGAGGAAGGAGCGAATCGTGTTGGGACGGGTGCCCGCGGCGAGACGAATGGCAACCGCCGATCCCCGGCGGTTGCTAGTGAGCCTGCTGGGGGTGGGTGCGGCGATCGGGCTGGTGATGTTGCTGCAGGGGATGTGGAACGGGCAGCTGGTCCAGATCACCGCCTACGAGGACCGGGTGGGCGCCGATCTGTTCGTGGCTCAACGCGGCACCGAAAGTCTGCTCGGCGACACCTCGCTGGTGCCTTTGACAGCATTAGAAGAGATACGTGGCCTTCCCGCGGTCCGCCGGGCCGACCCGGTCTATCTACACACCACCGTCTCCGAGCTGCATGGAAGCAAGGAATTTGTGTTTCTCGCTGGCTCGTCGCCCACCGGGCTGGGTGGCCCATGGGAGGTGGCAGCGGGCCGTCCGCCACAAGCCGGTGGGGAAGCGGTGGTCGACAGCATCCTGGCCGAGGAGCACAGTCTGACCCTCGGTGACTCATTTGAGATGAAGGGCAAGGAGTTCGAGGTGGTGGGTCTTTCCGAGAACACCCGATCGTGGATGGCCGCCTTCATCTTCGTCACCGACGAGTCGGCGCGTCTTCTCGCCGGGAGCGGGGAAACCGCCTCCTACATTCTGGTTCAGACCGATCAGGTGGTCCAGGTGGCGGCGGCCATCGAGGAGAGCACCGGGTTAGTCGCCCTCGACCCCTCACTCTTGGCCGAGAACGACCGCCAGGTCTTGGCCGGGATCCTCAAGTCGCCGGTGACGTTAATGATCCTCATTGCCTTCGCCGCAGGAACCCTGGTCATCGCCCTCACCGTGTATTCGGGGCTGGTGGACCGAGTCCGCGAGTACGGGATCGCAAAGGCGATGGGAGCCGGCCCGTTAAGGGTGTTCGCCATCGTCCTCGGTCAGACCATGATTCTGGCCGTCACTGGTTCGGCAGTCGGCTACCTGATGTACCTGGGCGCTGCCTGGCTCGTCAGCCGGTTGCGCCCCCAGTTTTGGTTCGCCCTCGAGCCTCGCCATCTGGTAGCTGTGGTAGCTGGGTCGATTGTGATGGCGGCGGCTGCTGCCATCATTCCCACCCGACAAGTGGTCCGTCTCGACCCCGCTTCGGTTTATCAGGGGTGGTGAAGATGATTCCGGTCGCCCGCCGCATGCTATTCGCCAACCGGCGCCGGGCGTTGCTCGGAGTACTGGGGGTGGCGGTGGCGCTGGTGATGGCCCTCGCTCTCGACGCCATCTTCGCCGGCGCCACCCGCCAGGTGTCCCGCTATATCGATTCCTCGCCGGCCGACGTGATTGTCTCCGAGGAGGGGGTCCGCACAATCCACATGTCGATGTCAGTGCTGGCCCTGTCGGTGGTGGAGACCGTGGCCGACCTTCCCGGCGTGGCCTGGGCAGAACCCATACTCTTTACCAGCGACTCGGTCGAATCCACTTCCGGTTCACGGCGTCTCAGTTACGTCTTTGGCTACCAGCCGCAAGGCCGTGGTGGGCCGATGAAACTGATGGCGGGAGCAGCGCCCAGGCGAGGCGAACTGGTACTCGACGAATCCGCCGCCACCGCCCTCCAGGTGACACTGGGCGACGAGGTGTCGACCCTGGGACAGTCCTGGCGGGTCTCAGGGCTGACCACCGGGATGACCTCGATCGTCAATACCACCACCTACGTCCAGTACGACGACCTGGCGGAGGTGCTGGGACGGCAGGGAACGGCCAGTTATGTACTGGTCGGCTCCGAGGGGGACCCCGACCGGGTGGCCGAAGAGATCGCGAGAGTTACCGGCCTCACCGCCCAGACCCGGGCGCAGTTCTCCGCCGAAGAGCGTGCCATCGTCCAAGAAATGAGCACCGACCTGATGTTGATCATGTCAGTGGCCGCCTTCGTGGTCGCCTTGGCGGTCATCGGGCTCACCCTCTATGCCTCGGTGCTCTCCCGGCTGCGTGACATCGGGGTGATGAAAGCCCTCGGCTCCAGCGGAGCCCGTATCACCCGGCTCGTCCTCGTCCAAGCCGCATGGACCACTTTCATTGCCCTGGTCCTCGCCGTCGCCCTCAGCTACCTGATCGGCGCCATCATCGCTGCGCTGGCTCCGGACATCGACCTGGTAGTGGCGGCCCAGTCGGTGGTACGGATCGGCGTTACAGCGGTGGTCATCAGCCTGGTGGGGGCTATCGCCCCCCTCTTCAGAGTGTGGAGAGTCGATCCGGCGTCGGTATTTAGGAGAGCATCATGAGCGACATTGCCCTGGCCGCTGAACATGTGGAGAAGACCTTCGGCGAAGGAGAAACCCAGGTGCGGGCGGTACGAGGTGTCGACCTCGAAGTCCCTTCCGGCGAGGTAGTCCTCATCATGGGGCCCTCGGGGAGCGGCAAGACCACGCTCTTGTCGATGTTGGGGGCCATGCTCCGACCGACCTCCGGCCGGGTGATGGCGGCCGGGTCCGACATCACCGCCCTTCCCGAGTCGAAGCTGCCGCGTTTCCGAGCCGGCACTTTCGGGTTCGTATTCCAAGACTTCAACCTGTTGGGCGCACTCAGCGCCCGAGAGAATGTCGAGTTCGCCCTCAACCTGGCGGGAGTCACCGGCAAGCCGGCCCGCCGCCGCGCCGAGGAACTGCTCGATGGGTTCGGCCTCACCGACCGCCTCGACTTCAAGCCTCACAAGCTATCGGGAGGAGAGAAACAGCGGATCGCCCTCGCCCGCGCTCTGGCCAACAGGCCGCCGGTGATCCTCGCCGACGAACCCACCGCCAACCTTGACTCCAAGATCGGCCACGAGATCGCCCGGCTGCTGCGTACGACCGCCACCGAAGAGAAACGGGCCGTGGTGATAGTTAGCCATGACAACCGGCTCAAAGAGGTGGCCGACCGGATACTCTGGCTGGAGGACGGGGCGTTCCGGGCCCTGGAAGGGATGGCAACCGATCCGGTATGCGGCATGTCGGTCGACCGCCTCGACACACCCCACTACCAGGTCGACGGTATTACCCACTACTTCTGCTCCACCGGCTGTCGCGACGAGTTCGCGGCCAATCCCGCTCACGGACGACCTACGGCAGGGGCAGTTCCCGGTGAATCTTGATGGTCGAGCGGCAACCCTGCATCGGCTCAGATCACACCGAACCGGTGTGATAGAGTAGGGGCTACCCACCCTCCGTGGGGTGGGGCACGAGGAGAAGAAGAGATGAAAGAAATTCACAAACGTGGAGCGCTCAATCGGCTAAAGACCGTGCGAGGTCACATCGACGCCGTTATTGCCATGGTGGATGAGGAGCGCTATTGCCCGGAGGTGATGAAACAAGTGTCCGCTCTTCAATCTTCGCTCGAGAGGGTTAACCGGATCCTCTTGCAGAATCACTTAGAGACCTGCGTGCCTGACGCGGTTGCCGAGGGACGTTCGGCCCAGATCGTCGACGAATTGATGGAGACGCTGCGTTACACCGATGCGGTCACCGGACCGTCGACCACAACCCAAGTTACCGAGGAGGTAGTTTCATGACCAACCGTACCCTGACCGTTCCTGAGATTCACTGCGACCATTGCGCGTCTTCGATTGAGGGCGCAGTCGGCGCCCTAACCGGAGTGGATGACGTGAAGGTTGATATCGACCGCCGGACCGTCGAGGTCGCTTACGACGAGTCCTCGGTGAACCTCGACGACATCGTCAACGCCATCGAAGGCCAGGGCTACGAGGTTCCCGCCCCATCGTGACCAAGACCCTCGACCAGACCCAAGAAGAAGCCCGCTTCGACGTCGAGGGCATGAGTTGTGCATCGTGCGCCCTCCGGATCGAGCGGATCCTCTCCAAGCAGCCCGGAGTCTCGGAGGCGACGGTCAACTTCGCCGGCGCCGAGGCCCGGGTGGTTTTCGATGAGACCGAGATCGATCCGCAGTCGCTGCAGCAGGCGGTGCGCAAGATCGGTTACGAGATCAGCGAGATCGTTCCCGAAGCGGTCGAGGAGCGACAGCCCGTAGCCAAGCGTTACGCCGAGGAGGCTCGCGCCCAGCGACGCAATGTGATCGGCGCCGCCATCCTCACCATCCCGGTGGCGGTCCTGGCCATGGCCGGGATCGACACCACTTGGAGCCGTCTCCTGCAATGGGTGTTGAGCACTCCGGTCCTGTTCGTCTTCGGGTGGCAGTTCCACCGCGCCGCGGTGCTTAGGGCCCGATCCTTCGACGCCAGCATGGACACCCTGGTGTCACTGGGGACCGTGGCCGCCTATGTGTTCTCGGTGTGGTCACTGTTTCAGCGAGACCATCTCTACTTCGAGACCGCGGCGATCATCACCACCTTCATCCTCCTCGGCCGCTTTTTCGAGGCAGTGGCCAAAGGCCGTGCCTCGGGCGCCATCGCCCGGCTGCTTGAGCTGGGGGCCAAGGAGGCCCGCGTCATACGTGAAGACCGCGAGATCATGATCCCCATCGACACGGTGATCGTCGGCGACCTGCTGGTCGTCAAGCCCGGGGAGAAAATCCCTGTCGATGGCGTGGTGGTCGAAGGGCAGTCATCGGTCGACGAGAGCATGCTCACCGGCGAGTCGGTCCCGGTAGACCATGACCCCGGTGACCGGGTGTATGGCGCCACCATCAACCAGCAGGGCCGCCTGGTGATAAAGGCCACTCGGATCGGCGGGGAGACCGCCCTGGCCCAGATCGTGCGCATGGTGGAAGAGGCGCAGTCTTCCAAAGCGCCAGTCCAGCGGCTGGCCGACCGGGTATCGCGGTTCTTCGTACCCATAGTGATGTTCATCGCCGCCGGGACCTTCGCCGTCTGGATGCTGCAGGGCTCCGATTTGACACCCGCTTTTACCGCGGCGGTGGCCGTGCTGATCATCGCCTGCCCCTGCGCTCTGGGTCTGGCCACCCCGATCGGGATCATGGTGGGAAGCGGCCGCGGTGCCGAGATCGGGGTGTTCTTCAAACGAGCCGAGACCTTCGAACGGTCCCGCCGGATCGACGTGGTCGTCTTCGACAAGACCGGCACCCTCACCGAGGGGATGATGGCCCTGGCCGACGTCGTGACCAACGAGGACGAGAGCCGCTTTCTCTATCTCGTCGCCTCGGTGGAGGCGGCCAGTTCCCATCCAATCGGCAAGGCGGTGGCGCTCGGAGCTGAGGAAGGGGAGATCGAGCTGGGTTCAGTCGACGAGTTCGTCAACCACGCCGGGTTGGGAGTAAGTGGCACCATCGACAATGTCCGGGTGGTGGTCGGCAAGGCCAAGCTGGTGGCTGACGCCGGGATGCTCATCCCCGACATCTACTCCGAGGCCGTGGAACGGATCGAAGCACAGGCCAAGACCACCTTCCTGGCCGGATGGGATGGTGAGGTGCGTGGAGTCATCTCGGTGGCTGACACGGTCAAACCCAGCGCCGCCGGAGCGGTATCCGAGTTGAGAGGAATGGGTGTCGAGGTGGCGATGCTGACCGGTGACAACCAGCGCACCGCCGCCGCCATCGCCGCCCAACTGGGCATAACCAGAGTCCTGGCCGAGGTGATGCCCGAGCATAAAGTCGAAGAAATCCGGCGTCTCCAGGAACAGGGCCTGGTCGTGGCGTTCGTTGGAGACGGTGTCAACGACGCCCCTGCCCTCACCCAGGCTGATCTAGGAATCGCGGTCGGGACCGGGACCGATATCGCCATAGAGGCCGGGGACGTGGTGTTGATGTCGGGTGATCCGGCGCTGGTGGTGAGGGTGATGCGACTCGCACGACGCACCTTCCGCACCATCGTCGAGAACCTGTTCTGGGCCTTCTTCTACAACGTCGCCGCCATACCACTCGCCGCATTGGGACTGCTCAACCCCATGATCGCCGCCGGAGCCATGGCCTTCTCAAGCGTGTCGGTGGTGACCAACAGCCTCCGACTCCGCCGATTCGGCACCTGATAGGAGACCCGGCCAGGTGTGGAAACTCGGTCGAGCCGATTGGCGAGGTCGGAGCAGAAAGACGTAACCAGCGACATGGACCAGAACAAGCACAATCGCAGCAGGCAAGCGACCGTAGTCCTCGAAGTTAAGGGACTGCAATGGGCCACTCAGAAGGCGACCATCGAAGCAGTGCTGGGAAGACGCAACGGAGTGGTGGCCGTCGAAGCCAACCCCGTGGCGCAGACCGCCACCGTGACCATCGACACCGGACACACTTCCGTCGCCGAGCTTCAGAAATGGGTCGAGGAGTGTGGCTATCACTGCGCCGGCCAATCGGTGCCAGGCCATATCTGCGATCCATTGGCCGAGCCGCATCCCGCCAGTGAACACGCCGCTCATGGCACCGTTGCAACCGCTCCCCCACCAGTTGACCAGCATCGTCATGACGCCGACCCCTCCGCCCACCCCGAGGTCCCTCCCCAACCAGGACCCGCGGATCACGCCGGGCATCAAGAGGATCAGCGCTCTCCCCACGAAGTCATGGGTCACGGCGGTCACGGGGACATGTCGATGGCGGCGATGGTGGCCGACATGCGCAACCGCTTTTTGGTGGCGGTTCTCTTCTCCATCCCGATTCTCCTCTGGTCGCCGATCGGGCGGGACGTCATCGGCTTCGGCTTGGATGCACCCTTCGGGCTCCGCGACGACGTCTTTCAGTTCCTGCTGAGCCTGCCCGTGATCTTCTACTCGGGCTGGATCTTCTTCGACGGAGCCATCCGAGCCCTCCGGGCCCGGACCCTCGACATGATGGTGTTGGTGGCGGTGGCGATCGGGGCCGGCTGGGTATATTCGGGCGTGATCACCCTGACCGGGGGCGGGGAAGTTTTCTACGAGGCAGCCACTGTCCTCGCAGCTTTCGTGTTGTTGGGCCACTGGTTCGAAATGCGGGCCCGGGGAGGCGCCAACGAGGCGATTCGGACCCTCCTCGACCTGGCTCCCCCCATGGCGGTGGTGATGCGAGATGGCGTTCCGGTTGAGGTGCCCACCGCCGAGGTGCCGGTCGGCGATCTGGTCTTGGTCCGACCCGGGGCCAAGGTGCCGGTAGACGGGGTGGTCGAAGAAGGCGAGAGCGAGGTCGATGAGTCCACCGTCACCGGTGAGAGCCTCCCGGTACCCAAGAGCCCTGGATCACAGGTGATCGGGGCCACCGTCAATACCAACGGCACCTTGCGGGTGCGGGCCACCAAAGTGGGATCCGACACTGCCCTGGCGCAGATCGTCAAGCTGGTGCAGGAGGCGCAGAACTCCAAGGCGCCCGGTCAGCGACTGGCGGACCGCGCCGCCTTCTGGCTGGTGTTCGTCGCTTTGATCGGCGGCGGCGCCACCTTCGGGGTCTGGCTGGCGGCTGGGAGGTCGGTATCCGAGGCGATCCTGTTCGCCATCACCGTGGTGGTAATCACCTGTCCCGACGCTCTGGGATTGGCTACTCCCACGGCCATCATGGTTGGCTCCGGTCTCGGCGCCAAGCGGGGGGTGTTGTTCAAGAACGCCACTGCCATCGAGACTGCCGCCCGGATCGAGGTGGTGGTGATGGACAAGACCGGCACCCTCACCAAGGGTGAGCCCGAGGTCACCGACGTCATTGCCTACGGGCTCTCGGAGCACGACGTGCTCAGGCTGGCGGCCGCCCTCGAACAGGAGTCCGAGCACCCACTAGCCGAAGCGATCGTCCGCCACACCGAATCGCGCCATATCCCAAAGACCCGAGCGGAGGAGTTCGAGAACGTTCCGGGCCATGGGGCAACAGCCCGGGTCGACGGCCGCCGGGTGGCGGTGGGCAACGTGCGTTTGATGGAGCGCGAGGGAGTCGAGCTGAACGAGCTGAGCCGACAGCGACAAGAAATAGCCTCGAGCGGGCGGACCGCGGTGGTAGTTGCAGTCGACGGCAAGGCCGTCGGAATAATCGGCCTCGCCGACGCCCCGCGACCGACCGCCAGCGCGGCCGTGAAATCACTCCATGACGAGGGCATCGAAGTGGTGATGCTTACCGGCGACAACCAGGCAACCGCCCAACGGATCGCCGCCGAGCTCGGCATCGACACGGTGATCGCCGAAGTCCTCCCCGGAGACAAAGCGGCCAAGGTGGCCGAGCTCCAAGCAAGCGGCAAACGGGTAGCGATGGTCGGCGATGGAGTCAACGACGCCCCCGCCCTCGCCCAAGCCGACCTCGGAATCGCTATAGGGGCCGGCACCGATGTGGCGATCGAAACCGCCGACGTGGTGCTGATGCGCTCGGACCCACTCGACGTCCCGGTCGCTCTTTCCATAGGCAAAGGAACGCTGCGAAAGATGCGCCAGAACCTGGGCTGGGCGATCGGATACAACACGATCGCCCTCCCCATCGCTGCCGGAGTTTTCGAGCCCAGCCTGGGTCTTGTCCTCCGCCCCGAGATCGCCGCCCTCTCCATGTCAGGCTCCAGCTTCCTCGTGGCGGTGAACGCTCTCCTTCTCAAGCGCTTGCGACTCCCGGAGCAAGAGGGCCGGCTTTTGGGCAAACTTGAAGTCGATGGTCACGAAGAGGCCGGAAGACCCTGAGGGCGAGCCTCAAACGGGGGAACCGAGGACGCCTACGCGGGATCCGTTGCATGTGCGTACCCGCAGGCTCCTCTACTCCGCCGTGGCTCTGGCAATGGCTGTCCCGCTCCTCGCCTGGCAGCTGACGTTACGCGACACGCGAGAAAGCCTGCTGCACCGGGCAATCGAGATCGGCACGGAAGCCCCCGACTTCACCATCGACCTCCTCGACGGCGGCATCTTCACCCTTACCGATCACCTCGAGCGCGACGGACGGCCCGTACTGATGAACTTCTGGGCGTCTTGGTGCTTGCCCTGTCGTGAGGAGATGCCAGCGCTGGAAGCGGCCGCCGCCCGCTCTCGCTCAGATGTCTTCATCCTGGGAGTGGCTGTGAACGACACCGAAGCCGCTGTTAGGGAATTCGCCCGCCAGGTGGATGTCTCCTATGCGCTAGCGGTCGACTTCGACGGCTACCTGGTCGAGCGCTATCCCACTCCCGGACTTCCCACCACGTGGCTGATCACCCTGGATGGCACGATTGCTGCCCGATGGTTCGGCCAGCTAGACCAGAGTCAGCTCGCCGAGCTCGTCGATCGCTACCTCAACGGCTGCGACCAGTGTGAGAACGGCGCAGATCAGTGTTCGGATGGGTGTCCGTAGCGATGGGGATCGGCCAGGAACGCCCGGTGACAAGACTCGCTGCAGAAATAGAAGACGGCACCGTCGTGCTCTTCGCTGGCGACGGCCGCCTCTGGGTGAATCTCCATCCCACAAACGGGATCTCGAACGGTATCGGCCACCATCGCCACCTCCTCGGAGCCATGTTATGAGGTCCCTGCGCGCACCAATGGAAGCGGCCGGTTTCCTGATGTGAACGCTACGGGGAGAAGCCTGGCGCATTGAGGCGCGCCCCACCGATTTGGGAAACAAGTTGCGGTCCGTACGCGATGAGGATCAGCAGTCCTGCACCGACCAACCATGGGATCCAGCGGTCGAGCCAGGCGGGCGTGAGTTGCGGCGACCGCAACGACTCCGCCACCGGCACCTCCGGCACCTCGGTCGGGTCGGCCTTGGGGCCCAAGGCGGTACGGAGCATCACCACCAGGTAGATGATCAGGCTCACCAAAAGGATGGTCCCTCCGATGCTCACCTGCGCCAGCCGCGGGCCCCACTCTTCAGGTATGTATGGCGCCTCTCCCAACGGCGTGCGGCGGGGCGCACCGAGCAGGCCAAGAGTGTGCATGGCGTTCGAGAAGACCGCCATCCCGATCGCCCAAGTCCAAGCTTGTGCCAAGGCCCATCTTCTGCCCCACAGCCTCTTCCCGCTCAGGTAGGGCACCAGCCAGTACGTGATGCCCATGAATGACAGTGTCACGGCAGTCGCCACGGTTAGGTGGAAGTGTCCGGAGACCCAGGTCGTGTTGTGAAGGACGAGGTTCACGTTGTATGAGGCGTTGGCGATACCGCCGATCCCTCCGAAGATGAAGAGGATCCCCGCCAACAGTTGGGCCGCCACCGACGGATCGCCCCAGGGCAGAGCCCGCATCCAACCGAACAGCCCCTTGCCGCCCCGCCTTCGAGCCCCGTGCTCGAGCGAGGCGATGACGGTGAAGGCGGTCATCAGCGACGGAAAAGCAACCCCATAGGTGAGAGAGGCGTGGAGGGCCTTCCACCCGGCAGGGATGTTGGGATCGACGAACTGGTGATGGAATCCCACCGGAACCGACAGCAGCAGAAAGAGCCAGAAGGCCAGTCGGGCCAGGGAGTCACTGAAGAGCTTCCCCCCGACCTGGCGGGGCAACATCCCGTACCACGAGATATAGGCGGGAAGCAGCCAGAAATAGACCAAGGGGTGGCCGGTGAACCAGAAGTAGGTGCGAGCCAGCCCGGGGTCGGTGCCGTCGATCATTCCCAGTGACCAGGGAAGAAGCATGGTGAGGATCTCTGCCGCAACCCCCAAAGTGGCAATCTGCCAGAGAGCCATGGTGACCGCTCCCGCCAGGGAGATGAATGGTGTTCGCACTCCTGGGTTTTCTCTGGTCCAGGCTCGGAGGGTTAGGAAGATCCCCCAGCCCTCGATCCAGCTTCCCACCACCACCAAGGCGAGACCCAGATAGAAGGCCCAGCTGGCCTGCAGCGGCGGGTAGAACGTGTAAAGGATCGAGGCCTGATCCAAGAGTATGGGGACCGCGGTGGCGACCAGCCCGACCACCATCGTCAGGAAGCCGACTCGGTTGAGCCACGGATGGCTGAGCGAACGCCGGAGCCCGTAGATGACGGTGAACGTGATGAAGCCGGTGATGAAGAAGGTGGTCCACACCAGGGCGTTGAGTACACCGTGCAGGGTCAGGCCTTGGTAATACGATTTGAACAGGGGTTGCAGATAGGGGTAGAGGTCGATCCCGGACGCCTCCAAGGCCTGTAGTGGTCCGAACAGGCTTCCCAAACCGAGTGCGGATATCGCCACCACCAGGTGCCATCCCACAAAGCGCTTTTCGGCCCGAGTGGGCTGATAGGCACGGGCGGCGACGGCGACGGTCACCCTGGTCCTTCGACCAGCACCTGACCGAACATCCCCGCGTGGCCCAAACCGCAGAACTCGCTACAGATGAAGGGATAGACCCCGGGCTCGTCGAAGGTAGCGGTGAGCGTCGACACGTAACCAGGGACTACCTGGAGATTGACGTTGGTGTCCTGGATCTTCAGTCCATGCTGGACGTCCACCGAGGTGACGTAGAAGGTGACGGTGGAGCCCATGGGGACGGATATCTCCCGAGGCTCGAAGGCAAACTGGCGGGAGACGAGATATGCCTCATAGACGCCCGGTGCTATCTCGCGCAGTCCCGGGTTGGCGAACTCACCTTCACTGGCAACCGTCCGGGGATCGACCCGCATCTGCATGCCGGGCAACTCGAACCCGGTCCCAAGAGCACCGATCGCCACCGCCCCGGCGAACAGCAGCAGAACAACCAAGCCGACCAACATCCAGTTGCGCTCGGCGCGGTCGAGGCCCAACCCCTCGGGTTTGGGTTCGCTCACCCGGTCGGTCCTCGTGACAGCATCACCAGATACACCGACAGCCACAGGAGAACCAGAAGCACGGCGAACACCGCCAGCAGGGCGATGGTTCCTATCGGCCGGAAGGACTCGGTGTCTTCTGGTGTGCTGTCCTCCGGCGTCGTCACCGCGCCTCCTCACTAACGTCTGAGAAGCCGTTCGTGTGCCACACTACCAAGCGTCCCAGGAGAAGGAGGACCGCGACGTCCCGGCCGTCTGGTCGTCGGCATGTAATGCTGTTGCCCGCCTTGATCGGCGGCCTGTTGCTCTCCTCCTCGGTGATGCCGAGTTTCGCCCAGGAGGCGCAACCCACCGGCGAACCGGAGACCCTCGAGCTGGGGGTGGAAGTGTTCCGGACGGTCTGCTCCGCCTGCCATGGTCCGACCGGAGGAGGGGTGCCCGAACTGTTCCCGCCACTGCGTGACAACGAACGGGTGCTCGACCCAGCCTACGTCGAGTCGGTGGTCCGCGAAGGCCTCGCGGGCCCGATCGACGTCAACGGCGTCACCTACGACCGGGTGATGCCGCCCCCGGCGGGTCTTACCGATGAAGAGATTCAGGCGGTGGCCGCTTTCGTCTCCGCCGGACTTGAGGTCGGGGGCGGGAAAGCGCCACCTGACTCTGCCGGCGCGGGCACGGTGGCGGTGTCGCTTCCCGTCGCTACGGTTGTCACCTCGGGGCTCGCGATGCTGATCGCCATCGCCGTGGTAGCGGGGGTGATGGCACCCAGGCTTGTGGCGACGACCGACCGTCTAAACCTCACCTGGTTGGATGCCTGGCTGAAGACGTCGGTGATCGTCGCCTACTTCGTGCTGGGGACGGTGGTGGTGCCCTCCTTGATTCTCGAACTGGGGGCGATTGCCTCCCTTCCCAGGCTCGTCCGGGACGTCATCGGGTTGGGGGTGTGGGGCGGAGCGGTCGGACTGGGATTGTGGGGGCTGTGGTGGGCGCAGCGGAGGAGTCGGGTCTGATGACCACGCCTCTCACCTTCTACGACGAGAACATCCCCTGCCTCGCCGCTTGTCCTGTGCATACCAACGCTGGCATGTACGTTGCCGCCATTGCCGACGGTGACGACGAGCTGGCCTACCTGACCGCTCGACTCCCCAACCCTTTCGCCTCGGTGTGCGGCCGGGTGTGTGCCGCACCATGCGAAGATGCCTGCCGTCGAGGATTGATCGACGAGCCGATCGCCATCAGGGCCTTGAAGCGTTTCGTCACGGATCAATACGGCGTCGAATCGAGCCGGCCGGACACTTACCTGAAGGTGGCGACCCCTCCCCCTGACCAGAAACCACAGAGCATCGGAATAGTCGGAGGGGGCCCGGCCGGCCTGGCTGCGGCCCATGACCTGCGGCGTCACGGTTATGGAGTTACTTTGTACGAAGCCACCGATCGGTTGGGCGGGATGATGTGGCTCGGCATTCCCGAATACCGCCTCGACCGAACGCTCCTCGCATCCGAGATCGAATCGATCATCGACCTCGGTGTGGAGGTGCGCTTTCATACGCGGCTGGGCAGTGAGATCGCCCTGGCCGAGCTGCGCCGCCGCCACCACGCGATCTTCCTTGCCTTTGGAGCCACCCTGGGGCGGGGACTCGATATCGAGGGTCACCAGGCCGACGGAGTGTTTAGGGCCATCGAGTTCCTGATCAACATGAACCGTGGATTCGAGGTCGACATCGGTGGGAGAGTCATAGTGGTCGGGGGAGGTGACGTAGCCATGGACGCCGCCCGCACCGCCCTGCGGGCGGACGAATACGCCCGAGTCCGGGCTTCACTCCCCGATCGCTTCGACATCGCCGAGCAACGCTCGTCGATGACCGAAGCCCTCGACGTGGCTCGCAGCGCCGCCCGGGCCGGTGCCCGCAACGTGACCGTGATCTCTTTGGAATCGGCCGAGGAGATGCCAGCCCATCGCTTCGAGTTGGAGGAGGCGAAAAGAGAGGGAATCGAGTTCGTCCACCGCCGGGGTCCGGCTCGAATCTTGGTCGACGAGGGGAAGGTGGCGGGCCTGGAGACGATCGGGGTGGTGTCGGTGTTCGACGAGTCCGGCCGCTTCGCACCACAATTCGACCAGGAGGACCGCCAGAGCTATCCAGGTGACACCGTGATCCTCGCCATCGGTCAAGCCATCGATCTCGATGCGCTTGGGGACGAGGGCCCGACGATCTCGAACCGGAGGACCATCCAGGTGGATCCGGCGTCGGGCGCCACCTCGATTGAGGGAGTCTGGGCCGGAGGCGATGCCGCCAAGGGCCCACGCACCTTGATCGACGCCATTGCAGATGGACGGAGAACAGCCACCGACATCCATCGTTACTTCGGAGGTGGCGTTGATGACCTCCAACCTGGTCAGATGGTCCAACTCGAGCAGTTTCACCGGCTGGAAGACATCTACGACCGGATCGGACGAGTGGAGCCGCCCACCATTCCGACCGGGCGAAGGATCGGACTGGCGGAGGTGGAGTTGGGGTTCACACCCGATCAGGCCCGTTGTGAAGCGGCCCGTTGCCTGCGTTGTTTCGCCAACATCCAGCTGGATATCGGGCGTTGCGTGTTGTGCGCCCTCTGTGCCGATGTCTGTCCCTACGATCTGATCTCGCTGGTTCCTTCCGAAGAGGTCGACCCTGCCCGGCCCGGACACACCGCGCTGCTGCTCGATGAGTCGCGCTGCATCCGCTGCGCCCTGTGCATCGAGAGGTGTCCCACCGATGCCCTGTCGATGGGAGTTTGGACTGGGGTGGGTGTGCCGATGGTGGGAGCCACTACATGAAGATCATGGATCGGGTGCGAGCGAACCTGGTGGGTGGCTCGATCTTTCGCATCCCGGACCGGGTCACCCCGCGGGACCGGGCCGCCGGGCATTGGGCCAACTTCTTTCTCCACCTGTACCCGGTGAAGATGCGGCGCGCTGAGATCGGCTTCCGCTACTCCTGGTATCTGGGAGTGATTTCTGTGGTGCTGTTCGGGTCCCTGGTGGCTTCCGGCATTTACCTCATGTTCTTCTACGTGCCATCACCGGCCAGCGCATATGCTGACATCCAAACCATCCAGACCCAGGTGGCGTTCGGCCAGTACATCCGCAACGTCCACCGCTGGTCGGCCCACCTGATGGTGCTCTCGGTGGCAGCCCACATGGCGAGAGTCTTCTACCGCGGCGCCTACAAGATGCCACGCGAGTTCAATTGGGTGGTCGGTGTCGTGCTACTGATCATGACCCTTCTCCTCTCGTTCACGGGCTACCTACTCCCCTGGGATCAGCTCGCGTTCTGGGCGGTCACTGTCGGCACCGAGATGGCCGGATACGTACCACTGATCGGAGACCAGGTCCGGAAGATCCTCTTGGGCGGACCGATCGTGGCGTCGGCCGCGTTGCTCCGGTTCTACGTGTTACATGTGGTGGCCCTTCCCACCCTGCTGGTTCTGACCTTGGTCGTCCACCTCTGGCGCTGGCGCAAAGATGCGATGCTCAGCATCGACAGGAGTGATCCGGATGAGTGACCCGACTCCGAACCGTCCGCCCGACACTCCTCCCGTGATCGTCAACGAGCGCCGCCTGCTGGGGATCGTCCCCGGCAAGCCCGCCGTCGGCGAGCGCAAGGAGCTGGAGAAGGAGGACGCGGTCCTGGTTTGGCCGCATCTACTTGTTCGCCATGCGGTTGCAGCCATCGCCACATTGCTGGTGGTCTTGGTGTTGGCGGTGCTCTTCGATGCCCCCCTACGAGAGGTGGCGAACCCTAACCTCACCCCCAACCCGGAAAAGGCGCCCTGGTACTTTGCGGCCCTTCAGGAACTGCTTGCCCAGTTCCATCCTCTGGTGGCTGGAGTGCTGGTGCCGGGTGCGATCGTCATCGGTTTGCTGGCGCTTCCTTACATCGATCGCAGCCCGTACCTGAAGCCGCACAATCGCAAGGTGGCCGTCACCGCCTTCACCACGTTCCTCGTGATATGGGTGATTCTCACCCTTATCGGGTTTGCCTTCCGCGGACCCAACTGGTCCTGGGTGTGGCCCTGGGTCGAATGGCACGGTGAGTTGTGAGCAGCGAGATCGTCCTTCGCCGCGAGTTTCTGTCCAACGCCTGGAAATGGGGGGCGGCATTCATCGGAGCCGCCGGGGTCTGGACCAGCTGGGACCTCTTGCAGTCGACTCCAGCAGCCGGCTTCGGCGGGCTGGTGAGAACGGTCCCGGAGGAGGCGGTGCCCGACTCGGAGGTGCTAGCCATCGCCGCTGCCCGCAGCTACCTGACCAGGATCAACGGTGAAGTGGTGGCCCTCTACTGGAAGTGCACCCACCTCGGCTGCCGGGTCCCCTGGTGTGAGACCTCGGGTCAGTTCGAATGCCCCTGCCATGGGTCGGTCTTCAACCGTGCGGGCGACTATCGGGCCGGTCCCGCCCCGCGGGGAATGGACCGCTTTCCGGTGGAAACGGGAGACGACGGGCTGGTCTACGTCGATACCAGTCAGCCCCTCCTCGGCCCGCCGCCGGTGGGTGGTGAGACCATCGATGAGCCGGCGCGGGGGCCGTCTTGCCTGGAGGCGGGAACCTGATGGCGGGGTTCAGCCACGACCCGCAGCTGGAAGCCTCCACCGATAGGTGGATGCGGTGGGGCTTGGCCTTGATGGCGGCGATGGTCCTCGCCTTTCCCCTCTACAGGATTTGGGAGCCCGCCAACCGAGCGGAGAGCCGGGCGCTTCAGCAGGCCTCACTCGCCGCCCAGGGAGCCGAGATCTTCTCTCTCAACTGCAGCGCCTGCCATGGCCTGGCCGGAGAAGGGGTCGACGCTCCCGCCCTCAACTCCCAGCAGTTCCTCCGTTCCGCCACCGACGAGCAGATCCGGTTACTGGTTTCGGTGGGGGTCCCGGGCACAGGGATGAGCGCATACTCCCTTGACTTCGGGGGGCCACTCACGACCGAGCAGATCAGGGCCGTGGTCACCCACCTCCGCTCCTGGGAGCCGGATGCTCCCGACCGCCCCGACTGGCGTGCGCCCGGCACAGCTCCTGCCACAGTCACCACAATGGACGATCACGAGCCGTAGGCCACCGACCGAATGACCCAAACCAGGGGGAAATGGCCCATCAGCTCGGGACCAAAGTCCCTGGCACCGGAACGTTCCACAAGAGAACCTTGAATCCATGACTCAAGGAATCCGGAATCATCGGGCCCAGGCATGAGACTGGAGATCACTCGACGTTCTGACCTGGCGATCCGTGCCCTCAAGGAATTGGATGAGCGGGGAGTCACAGTGAAAGCGGCCGACCTGGCAGTCGCCACCAATTCCACAAACGGGTTTCTCCCACACGTCATGGCACCACTGGTCAAGGCAGGGTGGGTCACCTCAGATCCGGGGCGGAACGGTGGCTATCGGCTGGAGGTGCCCACCTCAACCATTTCTGTGCTCGACGTGATCGAAGCAGTGGAGGGCAGCCTCCCCGCCGACGTCTGTGTTCTACGCCACGGTCCCTGTCAGGCGGATGGTCCTTGCAGCCTGCACGCGGCCTGGAGTCATGCTCGCACCTCACTTCTCGACACCCTCGCCGCCACGGCGGTTGGGGCCCAAATCCCGGGAGGAACATATGACCACGACCGATGATCGCCAGCCGTCAACCGCAACCGAGCCTGCGCCAGAGCCGCCAAGCAGCGGAGTTCGGAGAGAAGAGGGCCTGGAGCGATTCTTCCGATGGGGCGCCATTTCGCTGGCCCTCCTGATGTCAATTGGGGCTTTGGTGGCGGCCACGCTTGTCGATCGCGATTCCGGAGGCACTCTCCCCGGCACAACCGGCGCGGCCACCGTCCAGGCCGACCCCAACGCCGTGCCTTACGTGTTGCGCGACCCGGTGGCTCCCGAACGTGGCGAGGGCCCTGGGATCAACCTCGTGCCCGGGGGCGCTCCTGGCGGCGGTGATCTGATCGAGGTCGAGCTACTAGTGGAAGAAAAGTTGATGACGGTCGCTGAGGGCTATAGCCAGAGAGTGTGGACCTTTGGAGGAACCGTGCCCGGCCCGGTGATCCGCACCCGGGTAGGCGACACGGTCCGGGTCCACCTCACCATCTCCGAGGATGCTGCTTTCCCCCACTCCATCGACTTCCACGCCTCACAAGTGGCGATGAATGAGAAGATGCGAACCATCAACCCTGGGGAGGACCTGGCGTATGAGTTCACCACCGACTACGCCGGGGTGTGGATGTATCACTGTGGTACCCCTCAGGTGCTGCATCACATCGCCAATGGCATGTACGGAATGGTGATCGTGGAACCCGCCGAGGGGCTGGCCCCGGTAGCCGAGGAGTTCGCCCTCGTCCAGTCGGAGTGGTACCTGGGGCCCCAGGGTGAGATCACAGACATCACCAAAGCCGACCAGGGGGCGCCCTCACCAGACTTCGTGCTCTTCAACGGTGTCGCCCGCCAATACGCCGACAATCCAATCCAGATCCCTACCGGGGAGGAAGTGCGGCTCTTCGTCCTCAATGCCGGCCCGTCGATCGATTCCGCTTTCCATGTCGTTGGCACGGTATTCGACACCGTGATCAAGGAGGGCTACCAGCTGGTCAGAGGCAACACCGGCAATTACGGTGCTCAGGTAGTCGACCTGGCGCCCGCACAAGGGGCCATCATCGAGATGAAAGCGGCGGAGGACGGGCGCTACGCGATGGTCACCCACGCCTTCAATTTCCCGGGAAGAGGGGCGCTGGGACTGTTCGTGGCAGGCGACGGGGATCCCAGCAACTGAGCGTCATGCCTCCACGTTGATCGTGAGGTGCATGCCGTCTTCGTAGTGCCCCGGCAGATGGCATGCGAACTCGAGAGGCTGTCCCACGGCATCTGACGGGAACGTGTAGTCGAATTCGACGGTCGCGCCGGGTGCCAGGTCTTCCTCTTCGACCACATACATGGCCATCTCGTCCATCTCCTCCATCTCCATCATTCCTGGCTCGACCGGCTCGATGATCATGAACTCGTGCTGAAGGGCACCCGCGTTCTCGACCACGAAGTGGTAGGTCTCCCCGGCCTTGAACGTGGTTACATCGCTCGTGAACGCCTGTCCGTCGGGACCCTCAGTAGCGGAGACTCGAACCTGATTAGCGCTTGTTGCGCCACCGCAGGCCGCCGCGGCGAGGCCCAGAACAGCCACCATGAGCGAAAGTTTGCGATACATCATCGTTCCTCCT
>Ga0326597_10003138_pt1 | contig 24090 bp, 18 predicted proteins | sample RVTome_12_FD_203789 | JGI IMG/M metagenome (GOLD analysis project Ga0326597, IMG submission 203789) | Soil microbial communities from uranium-contaminated site in the Upper Colorado River Basin, Wyoming, United States - RVT100D185 | ecosystem: Environmental > Terrestrial > Soil > Contaminated >... | reverse complement strand
GGGCGAAAGAAGAACTGCCTGACAGGAGCTCCACCTTCTCGACGGACTTCAGTCTCCGGTGCGGCAGCCCGGCCCAGGGCGAGGCCTGCTCCTCCGGTTCGAATGGCTCCCGACCGGTCTCGTCCACCGACGCTTCGCCCGATGGCCCTTGTCCCTGCTGCGCGAGATACTCGACACGTTGGCCGTCGCGAACATGCCAGAGCGCGAAGTGCCTGTCTTGGGAGACGCCGAGGATGGCGCCATTGGACTTGACCCTCCGCTCGATCTGCTTCTCGGCGCGTCGATCACCTTCTACGGTGTAGTCGTCCTCGAGATCGAGTCGCCACACCACGTCGGCCCGCTCGTCGACCAAGGTGAAGACGGCGCCTCGCAAGGACGATCCGCCGAACGGACTGCCCCAGTCGGACCTCCACCAGTGGACCAGGATCCAGGGTGTCCCGGGGAGCGGCCGGGCGTCGCGAAGGTAGCACTGGACTTCGTCGCTCGCCTGCATCGCCTTCCAGGGCTCGATCAGCCGCCGCCGGCCGTCCGACCCGATCGGGTAGCGCCACCAGACCTCCTTCTTGGCTCCGGGCCAGTCGAAGACTCGCACGGCGAACCACTTCCCTGCCGGATCGACCAGCAGTCCGCGAGGGTCGGGATCGTCCGGCAGGTCCGGACCGGAGGACCCCGTCCGCCGGGTCCGCTCTTCCAGCACGATCGAGCCGTCCGGCGCGACCACCGCCACGACGAACTCGCCGGCTCCAAAGTGCCAGTCGGTGCGTCCATGCCCCACCGCGAACCCCCGGTCGGTGATCGCGGCCTTCCGAAAGGTGAACGGCAGCTCCGCCTCGCCGCTCGCGTCCCCGTCGGTGAACCACGAGAGCCGCGACGGTCCGGTGCCGTGGCGATCTCCCGGTTCCACTTCGAGCCGCACGCGGCCGGACGGCGACTCCACGGCGAAGGGCTGAACGGCGCGGCCGGGCAGTACCTGGGCGCAAACGGTCGCGGCGACGGCGAGAATCAGGTGAGGCACCATGGATCCGTCCCTCCTCCGGACATCGGTCTCTCGGCTCCAACCAGTGTAGCCGCGCAGGCCCGTTCCTGTAACCTGATCCGAGCTGCTCGAAGGAACGGACGAATGACGAGACGGACGCGCGCGTCGTGGATCCTCCCGACCGTCCTCGCAACGCTCGAGGCGTCCGGCGAGGTCACTCTTCTTCCTCCAATGCGCCGAGGCCCTCGTCACTGCCCGGGTCGGGCGGCTCCGAGGGCCTCGTCACTGCCCGGGTCGGGCTCGGTCTCTACGGCACGTCCGCGCGCAGCGCGTTGCTCAGCGCGACGCCCTGCATCGCACCGGCGTCCTGGATGCCGCACTGGAAGTACAGGCTCGCGCCCGATAGCCCCGCCGGCACGGAGTTCCATGGGAGCGTAACGCCGCCCGGGCTGCCGAGCGTCGAGAAGCCGAGCGCGATCAAGACAGGCACAGTCGCCAGCGTGCCGCCCTTGAACGGGGTCGGCGTGCTGGACAACGAAACGAACAGGATCGCCGGCGCGCCCGGACCCGCGGCGTTGCTGAGCGTCAGCGAGCCGGCGCTGCCCGTCGTCAGCGCGCCGCTGCCGAGCAGGATCGGGTCGCCGTTCACGCCGGGCAGCGCGTAGCCGAGGCCGGTCCACGGACCCGACGCGATCGGCTCGTACACGTCGACGATGGGCGTGATCGAGCCACCACCGGCGTTGCCGCCCGCGAAGAACGCCTTGCCGTTGACGTCGGTGCGGACGATGCCGCCCCGCGCCAGGGAGAGCGCCGTCGCCGGGAGCCAGGTTCCCGTGCCGGCGTCGAAGACGTCCACGAGGTCGGTGACGCCGGCCAGCGCGTTCCCGCCGGCGAAGAGGATCGTGTTCCCCACCGCGGCCGTCGCGGAAAAGGAGCGCGCGACCGAGAGCGTGTCGGTCGTCCACTCGTCCGTCTGCGCGTCGTAGATGTCGATGACGTCGAACACGGGCACCGCCTGGGTGTGATCGAAGCCGCCGGCGAAGTAGGCGCGTGTGCCCACCGTGACCGCCGACTGCACCCCGACGAGGCGCGGCACGGACAGCTGGGCCGTGGACCAGAGACCCGTGGAGTCGTCGTAGATGTCCACGGCGTCCGTGTAGCCGGCGACGGTCACCCCGCCCGCGAAGATCGCGAGGTCCCCGACCGTCGTCGCCGCCGGCTGGGTGCGCGCTTCGCTGAGCGTCGCCGTGGACCATGTGCCGAGGTCGGCGTCGTAGATGTCGATGACATCCGAGAAGATGGGGCTGAAGATGTTCCCGGTGTACCCGCCGGCGAAGATCGCCTGGTTGCCGACGGTCGTCGCGCCCATGAACCAGCGCGGCACGGAGAGCGTGGTCACGGTCCACGTCATCGTCGGTACGTGGAGGATGTCCACGATCGCGCTGGCATCCTGGTTCACATCCCAACCGCCGGCGAAGATCGCGTAGTCGCCCACGGCCGCGGCCGCTGGGCCGGCGCGCGGCGTCGAGAGCGCGCTCGTCGACCAGGTGTCGGTGGCCTCGTCGTAGATGTCGACCAGGTCCGTCGGGACCAGGCCGTTGCTTCCGCCGGCGAAGATGGCCTTGCCGTCCACGCTGACGGCACCGAGGCCGCCGCGGGACTGCGAGAGGGATTCGACGGTCCACTGGGCCTGGACGTCGCTCGCCAGGACGGCGCCGAGGATGGCAGCGCACAGCGCGACCCTGGTCGTAAGGTTCAACATGGTTTCACTCCTTGAGGATGCGGGAGGATGCGGGAGGATTCGGCGCGACGGTCGCGCGGCTGCCCAGGGACACGAAGGAGGCCACACTGGCCATCCTGGTACCCTGGCGGCGTACTACGCGCAGTCCCCGCTTGGAGGCTGCAGCGGTTTCCGTTGCGCGAAATCGCCGAATTGCATTATCGTGGCGAGTGCCGCAAACAAACGACTCCCGATCGGGCTGGGCGTGTGCCCCAGGGACCGGTCGATTCCCCGGGGCAATCCGCCGCATGACCCACGATCCGGTCGATCCGGCTCATTCCGCGCCGCTCGACGCGCTCCTCTACGCCGAGCTCCGGGCCCTCGCGGCCGACTTCCTGCGGCGTGAGCGTTCGAACCACACCCTGCAGCCGACGGCGCTCGTGCACGAGGCGTGGATTCGCCTCTCGGACCAGGTCGGCTCGCCATGGGACAACCGGGCCCAGTTCTTCGCTATCGCGGCCCAGGCCATGCGCCGCATCCTGATCGACCACGCGCGTCGTCGCCAGGCCGACAAGCGCGGCGTAGGACGGCAGCGCATCACGCTGGCGTCCGACATCACGCCGCCGCTCGACGCGGCCGAGGTGGACCTGCTGGCCCTGGACGACGCGCTCGACCGTCTGGCCGCACTCGACGCCCGCCAGGCGAAAATCGTAGAGCTGCGCTTCTTCGCCGGCTTGACCGTGGACGAGGTGGCCGAGGCGATCGGGGTCTCGGCGCGCACGGTGGCGGGCGACTGGCGGCTGGCGCGCGCGTGGCTGTCGCGCGCGCTCGGCGACCATGGGAACGGCTGAATGGGCCGCGCGCGCCACCGGCGGATCGTGGAGCTGTTTCGCGTCGCGTGCGAGCTTCGCGCGACGGAGCGCGAGGTCTACCTCGCGCGCGAGTGCGAGGACGACGCGCTGGCCGCCGAGGTGCTCGAACTGCTGGCTCACGACGAGCGCCCACTCGCCGGGCTCTCGGAGAGCGGCCAGCAGCGTGCAGAGGTGATCCAGAAGGCGCTGGTGGCGGCGGACAGCGGGGAGACCGGGATCCGGCCGGAGCGCATCGGTCCCTACAGGCTGCTGGAGAAGATCGGCGAGGGCGGCATGGGCGAGGTCTACGCCGCCGACCAGCTCGAGCCCGTCCGCCGCCGCGTCGCGCTGAAGCTCATCAAGCGCGGGATGGACAGCGCCCAGGTCGTGGCCCGATTCGAGGCGGAGCGGCAGGCGCTCGCGCGGATGGGGCACCCCAACGTCGCGCAGGTCTTCGACGGGGGGGCGACCGACCAGGGGCGGCCGTACTTCGTGATGGAGTACGTGGCCGGCGAGCCGATCACCGAGTCTTCCGACCGGCGCAAGCTCTCGACGCGCGAACGCATCGAACTCTTCCTGGGGGTGTGCGAGGGAGTCCAGCATGCCCACCAGAAGGGCCTCATTCACCGCGACTTGAAGCCGTCCAACCTGCTGGTGACGCGGCACGACGGACGGGCCACGGTCAAGGTCATCGACTTCGGCGTGGCCCGCGCGACGACCGGCCGCCTGGTCGACCGCACGCTGCACACGATGGTGGGGCAGGTCGTGGGCACGCTCGACTACATGAGCCCCGAGCAGGCCAACCCCACCGGCCTGGACGTGGACACGCGCTCGGACATCTACTCGCTGGGCGTGGTCCTGTACGAACTGGTCAGCGGGCTCTTGCCTTTCGACTTCAGCACGCGCACGGGCCGGCCGCTCACCGAGGCCCAGCGCACGCTGCGCGAGCAGGATCCGCCCACGCCCAGCACGCGGCTGCGCCGCCAGTCGGGCACCGCGACATCGATCGCGATGCTGCGCGGGACCGACGAGCGCTCGCTGGTGCGCCAGCTCCACGGCGACCTCGACTGGATCTGCATGAAGGCGCTCGAGCGGGACCCGGCCCGACGCTACGCGTCGGCCTCTGAGCTGGCGGACGACCTGCGCCGCCACCTTGCCCACGAGCCCGTCCTGGCCGGCCGGCCCGGGGTCATCTACCGCGCGCGCAAGTTCGTGCGCCGTCACCGCATGAGCGTGGGGGCCTCCGTCGTCGCCGTGGCCGCGCTGGCCACCGCGGCCGCCGGCGTGATCTCCGGCCAGCTCGAGGCGGCCCGCAAGGGAGCGGAGCTGCTGCGCCTCTCCGACGGCGTCGGCCTCAAGCGACTCCTGGCACAGGTCGACGGGGACGAGCACTGGCCGGCCCATCCCGACCGGATCCCCGCCTTGGAGAGCTGGCTGGGCCGCGCGCGCGCGTTGCACGGCAACCTCGCGGACCATCGCCGGACGCTCGACGCGATGCGCGCGCGCGCGGCGAGCCGGGGCGAGGGCGAGGACGGGCCAACGTGGCGCTTCGACAGCGACCAGGAGCAGTGGCAGCACGACGAGCTGGCCAAGCTGGTGGCCGGACTGGATGCGCTCGCGGCGGGCCTGCTCGAGGCCGACGCGATCGCGCCCGGGCACGGCTGGAGTGTGCCGCGACGGATCGCCCGGGCCGAGGCGCTGGCGGGCGAGTTCGCCGCGGGCGGGGCGTCCGAAGCGGCATGGGCGCGGTCGCTGCCCGCGATCCGGGAGCGCTACCCGGAGATCGACCTGGCGCCACAGATGGGCCTGCTCCCGCTCGGTCCGGATCCGGAGTCGCACTTGTTTGAGTTCGCGCACCTGTTGTCGGGCGTGCCGGCGGAGCGCGGCGCCGATGGGAAACTCGTGCTGGGGGACGACACGGGCCTGGTGCTGGTCCTGCTCCCAGGAGGCGAGTTCCTGATGGGATCGCAGGGCGAGGACCCTGGCGCGGACAACTACGTCATGGGGGCGGACACGAACGAGGGCCCCGTGCGTCCGGTGACGCTGCCCCCCTTCTTCCTGTCGAAGTACGAGATGACCCAGGGTCAGTGGGAGCGCTCCGTCGGCGAGAATCCCGCGGAAGGCGATCGCGCCGCCGGCCATCCTGCGACGAGCGTGAGCTGGCGCGACTGTGCCACCGTGACCAGGCGGCTCGGTCTCGCGCTTCCCAGCGAGGAGGAGTGGGAGTACGCCAGCCGCGGCGGGACGCGCACTCCGTGGTGGACAGGCGACAACTGGGAGAGCGTGCGCGACACGGGGCGCGCGAACCTGCGCGACGGGGGCAACATCGACGACGGGCAGCCCACGCTCGCTCCGGTCGACTTCGAGGCCGCCAACCCGTTCGGTCTGGTCGGCCTGCTGGGCAACGTCACCGAGTGGACCTCGTCGATCCAGGTCGCCGATGCCGCACCGGCGGCATCCAGCGTGGTGCGCTACGTGGCCCGCGGCGGCAACTGGACCACGGGGCCACAGCCCGCGCGCTCCGCGTTTCGCCGCCTCACCAACGTCGAGGGCTATGCCGTGCCGTTTTTGGGGCTGCGACCCGCGCGGCCCGTCGAGCCCCGGTAGGCGGAACCCGACTCGACGCGCACGCGCGGGTTTGCTTCCTGTCCGTCGGAGAGGCGGCGAGGGTCCGTGGCCAAGGTTGCGCTCAGAACAAGAGCGGGTCGGAGCGCGCGGGGTGGATGTAGGGTGGCTCGACGGGCATGTGGCGGGCGCCGAGGATCTTCCGGATGACCTCCGGCTGCGAGATGGCGGAGACGATGACTCTTCGAGAGCCGCAGTGGTCACATGCGAGAACGTCAATCGAATAGACGCGCCGCATCAGGTCCGCCCACGGATGACCTCCGGAGCGTGGTGAAGACCTGGGCGAGTGACAACGTGATGAAATGAACCGGGTCTGGTTCATCACGTTCAGCCGCCGTCCTGCTCCTCTTCTTCTCCCGCTTCCGCCGGCACGTCCAGGTTCGGGCGGCGGAGGTGGTGATCGGTGGCTTGCTGGTAGGCGTGGGCGAGGAGCAGGGCGCCGTTGTCCTGATACAGGCCGCCCACGAAGGAGATGCTGGTCGGCATGCCGTCCTCGGAGAAGCCGTTCGGGACGACCACCGTGGGTTGGCCGGACAAGTTCGTCGGGCCGAGCACGCCGCCTGCGAAGGAGGGGGTGACGAAGACGTCGACCGAGCGGAGCGCTTCGGAGAGCAGGCGCATGTAGACCGTGCGGGCGCGGTTGGCCTGGATGTATTCGACCGCCGGAATGAAGCGCGCGGCCCGGAAGGTGTTGGGCCAGGCGAAGCGGTTCTGGCGGGTGAGGAGATCGTCGCGGCCGGAAAGCGTCAGCTCGTCGAAGGCCGCGGCCGCCTCGGCGGTCAGGATGAAGTCCATCGCCCCGGTCGGGAATTCCGGCAGTTCGACCTCGATCAGATCGAGCCCGAGCTCCTCCCGGAGCACCCGCAACACCTCACGATCGTGCGCCGGATCGCGCCCGCGCGCCTCGCCCGAGAAGCCGCTGTCGAGGAATCCCGCGCGCAGCTCCCGCACCGGGCGGTCGCCGTTCCAGTCGAACGGAACCGTCCGCGCCGCCGGATCGCGCCCGTCGGCCCCGTGGATCGCCGAGAACACCAGCGCGCAATCCTCGACGCTGCGGCACATCGGCCCGATCTTGTCCATGCTCCAGGAAAGCGCCATGGCGCCGTGCTTGCTGACCCGGCCGAACGTCGGGCGCAGGCTGCTGTTGCCGTTGCGCGTGCTCGGCGAAACGATGCTGCCCCGCGTCTCCGTGCCGATCGCGAAACCGACCAGCCCGGCGGCCGTCGCCGCGCCCGGACCCGCCGAGGAGCCGCTCGATCCGGCCGCGAGATTCCAGGGGCAGAGCGTCTGGCCGCCGAACCAGTAGTCGCCCATCGCCAGCGCCCCGAGCGCCAGCTTGGCCACCAGCACCGCGCCCGCCTGCTCCAGCCGTTTCACCACGGTGGCATCTTCGTAGATGACCTGGTTCTGATAAGGCGCCGCCCCCCAGGTGGTCTTGTAGTCCCGCGTGGCGAAGAGGTCCTTGGCCCCCCAGGGAATGCCATGCAGCGGGCCGCGGAATTTGCCCGCCGCGATCTCCTGATCGGCGCGCACCGCCTGCTTGAGGGCCAGCTCGCCGGTCAGCGAGACCACGCACTTCAACCGCGGCCCATACGTCTCGAGCCGCTTCAGATAGAGGTTGGTCAGCTCGTAGGAACTGATCGCCTTCGCGCGCAAAAGCCGCCCGAGCGCCGTCACCGGCAGGAACGCGATCTCCGCCTCGTCGGACGGCAGCATAGGCGCCGGCGCCCGCGACAGCCGCAAACGCTCGGTGCCCGCGGGCGGAACGGGGATCCCCGGTGGCGCCGGATCGAACACCAGGGCCGGCGCCACGTCGTTCTGGAGCTGCAGCCGGCGCAGCTCGACATAGCTCGCAACCTGGCGCTCGAGTCCGCGCGCGAGCTGCTCGCGCTCCTCCTCGGTGAACGCGAGCCCGGCGATCTCCTCGGCCGCCGCGATCGCCTCGAGCGTGATCTCCCGCCGGTCCTCTCCCGCCGGCCGCGCCTGGGCCCAGAGCGCGCCGGGAAACAGCGTGCCGGCCAGACCGGAAGCCGTGCAGAACCCCAGGAAGCGCCGGCGATCGATCTCCACCACCTTGCCTTTCGCGCGCGGTTCGACCGACCTCATGGCTGCTCTCCCTGCGTGCCGAGCGACTCCAGGAAGGAGAACACCGCCTGGTGGTAACGCACCTGGTTCTCGAACCCCCGGATGCCGTGCCCCTGCCCTTCGAACTCGATCAGCGTCAAGGGCTTCCCTCGCTCCTCCGCGGCGCGGGCGAAGCTGCGGCTCTCCTCCACCGGCACGCGCCAGTCATTGCTGCCGTGGGTCAGAAGCAGCGGCGCGCGCAGTCGATCGACGTGGCTGATCGGCGAACGATCGAGCAGCTTCTCGCGCTCGGTCACGGGGTCGCCGGCCTCCTGAATGACCCAGTCCGGGATGTTGCAGGAATCGTAGAAGCTGCAGATGTTCGAGAACCCCGCGTGGCTCCAGCCGAAGCCGTAGTCGAAGCTCTCGTTCCGGCCGTTCGTCTCCGGCGGAAAGGTCAGGCAGCGCATCGTGGCGTATCCGCCGTGGCTCGAGCCATGCACGCCGATCTGGGACGGCCGGTAGCCGCGCTCCCGGACCAGCCACTTCGCGGCGTAATGGATGTCGACGATCTCGTCGCCGCCCAGGTCGCCGTCGTTCAGCGCCGCGAACGCCGCGCCGAACCCCCGGCTGCCCCGCGGCGCCGGACTGAAGGTCGCGATGCCCATCGCGGCCAGGATCTGCGCGCCCATGTCGAAACGGTTCGAGCCGCCGTAGAACGAGGTGATCACAATCAAGCGATCCTCGTCGCGCTCGGGCGGGCGCAGCGGATTCAACAGGAACGCATGCAGCTCGCGCGGCGATCCATCCTCGAGCCGATCGAAGGTCGGATAGGAAACCCGCTCGGCGGCAAGCTGCTGCGTCTGCCGCCGCAGCAGTTGCGGGATCCCCGCGAACGGCGCGTCCTCGAACGACCAGCCCGAGCCGTTTCGCGCGACCCGGAAGCGGCGGGCCTCCCACTGCGACTCGATCGAACTCATTGAAAACAGGCCGCCGTCGCCGTATGCGTCCATCAGCGAGACCGTGGCGGGAATCACGCGCCGGGCGAGCGGTTCACCGGAGGCGGCGTCCACCAGTACGAGCTCCGATTCGGTCGGCCGCCCCAGCACGATCAGCGCGGCCGGCGGCTCGGTCTCCAGCAGTTCGCACGAGCGCAGCTCGTCCTGGAAATCGGTGAGCTGCGTCACCGAGCCGTCCTCCACGTTCATCCGGTAGAGGTTCTGGAAGCCGGCCTCCGACGAGAGGAACAGCAGCTCGTGCTCGGCCGGCCAGCCCTCCACCAGGGAGAGCGAAAAGCGCCGGACGCGGGTCTCGTGCAGGAATTCGAAACGCGCCGGCTGCTCCTCGAAACGGACGCGCGCCAGGCTCGTGGTGTTCCGGTTGCCGTCATGCTGCACCGCCAGCACCACGCCGCTGTCGTCCGGCGTGAACTGCACCCGGCTCCAGGTGAAGCGATCCGCGCCGCCCTCGTCGTTCAGGATCGCGCGGTCCTCCCCGGTTTCCAGATCGCGCAGCCGGAGCGTCGTCTCGAACGGCTCGGCCCGGCCGGCCCGCGAGAGGTAGGCCAGGAAGCGGCCGTCCTCCGAGAGATTCCAACCATAGGTGTAGTCGCTGTCGGTCACCTGCGCGAGCGCGCCGGTCTCGAGGTCGATCGAATAGACATTCAGGCGCTCATCGTTCTTCTCGTCCGAGGTGACGTAGAGCCGGTGGTTCGCCGCATGGAGCTGGATCCGGCCGAGGCTGCGCTTCGACCAGTCCACGTCGCAGACCCGGCGGCTGTCCACGAGGTCGACCGGACCCTCTTCACCTGGCGTGAGCTGGCGCAACCAGGTCCCCTCCGGCGTCCGCTCGAGGAAGAAGAGCGTGTCGTTCTCGAGATCCGCCATGAATCGGGAGTAGGGAAACCCGAGCAGGAACGGGGTCAGGTCTACGACCCGATCCCGAAATCGAACCGAGTTCGGAGGGATCGCGGCGGCCGGCTGGCCCGTAACGGCCTGCTTCAGGTCGGCCGCACACGCCGGCATGGAAATCGACACCAGCAGCGCCGCGAACATTCGTGCAAAGGGCATGGCGAACGTCCTCCAGGGGTCACGGAAAGCGCGCGCATCCTACGGCTTGTCGCCCCGGGCGCCCACTGAAAGGTCCTGGCACGACTCTTGCGATGCTACCGTTCCGTCGAACGGAGCTGCGAAAGGAGACAGCATGGACATGGAATATCATGAAGGCCATCTCTCGCCCGAAGCTCGCGAAATGCACCGCGCCCTGAAGAGCCTGCGGGAGGAGCTGGAAGCCGTCGACTGGTACCAGCAGCGCTTCGACGTGTCGGAAGACGACGAGTTGCGGGCGATCCTGGCGCACAATGAGGACGAGGAACTGGAGCACGCGGCGATGCTGCTCGAGTGGTTGCGCCGCCGCGCCCCCGGACTGGACGAGAAGCTCCAGACCATCCTGTTCTCCACGGGCCGGCCCGGCGAGCTGGCTCTCAGCGAGGAGGAAGAGCCCGCGAGTGTAGAAAGCGGACGGGGAGACCTCGGGATCGGATCGCTCCGCTGAATCGGGCCAGGAGAGCCGGGCAAGGACATCCTGAAACGAAACCTCGCTCCGTTTCCGGCTCATGCCTGGGAGCTCATCGATCATCAGGCGCGCGAGCAACTCAAGATCAGCCTGAGCGGCCGCAGGATCGTGGATGTCGACGGTCCGCATGGCTGGGAGCTGGCGTCCGTCAACCGTGGCCGGGTCGATCCACAAGACCGCGAAGTCGTTTCCGGTGTGTGCTGGGGATTGCGCCGGGTGCGGCCGCTGGTGGAAATCCGTGCCCGCTTCGGATTGAACATCTGGGCGCTCGATGACGTCCAAAGGGGAGCCCGGACGGTGGATCTGGAGCCGGTCCGCCGGGCTGCGTCGGCGGCCGCCCTGTTCGAAGAGCACACTCTCTATCACGGTTGCGCCGAGGAGGGTATTCCGGGAATCCTGTCCGAAAGCCCGTATGAGGCCGTTCCCTTCGGTGACGACCTCGAGAGCATCATGCGAAACGTGGAAGCCGCGGTCTTCACCCTCCGGGAGAACGGGATTCAAGGCCCCTATGCGCTGGTCCTCGGCAGCGAGCCGTACCGCCTCGTGACGGCTGCTGGACGGCTATCCCGTGAGGAGGCGGCTTCGCAGGTTGACGGGGCATGACGTCCTGTGGAGTCCGGCCCTCGAGCCCCTCGAGAAGGGCGTGCTGGTCAGCCTGCGCGGCGGCGATCTGGTGGAGACGCTCGGCGTCGACTACTCGATCGGGTATGAGCATCACGATCACGAGACGGTCCACTGCCATATCACGGCGTCCTTCTCGTTCGAGGTGCTGGAACCGGCCGCGGTCATTGCGATGTCGTAGAAGAGCCGAGCCGAGCCGTTTCTACAAAGCGCCCTCCCGCTCCCCGGGCGATCCTCGGCGGATGCAGCTTCTTCAATCTACCGGACGCCGGGCAACAGGCCCGCGCGCTCCAGGGCCCGGCCGATGACCACGGCGTAGCGCCTGTGGCCGGCGGGCGAGGGGTGCCAGGGATCGATGAACAGCGTCGACTCGACTCCGAGGTGTGGTTGTTCCAACAGGTCCGGCCCCAGAGCTTCCAGATCCCCCGCACGGAAGGATTCGCGGACGTCGGCCAGTGGCAGGTCCAGCTCGCGAGCCAGTCGGAGCAGAGCCTCGGTGTACTCGAGCGTCCTGGGAAACCGGGCCTCGCCGTCGAACCGGCGCGGGGGCGAGACCAGCACCAATTGTCCCCCGTCCGCCAGCACGGCCCGGTGCAGGTCCCTCAAGCACCGCTCGAAGTCCGCGAGCGGGACGCGACTCGCGAGCTGGTCCTGCTCGATCTCATGCTGGCCGTCCGACTCGCCCGCACGCAGCTGGTTGAGCAAGCGGATCGAGGCGTAGCGTTGCAAGAACTCGCGAATGCGGTATCGCAGGCGCGAGATCCGCGTGAGCTTCTTCTCGTCCACGAGGTCCGCAAGAGTCAGATGCTGGTCGTTCACCGCGCCGAACGCCGCGATCACGATGTCGGGCCGGTAGGTGCGGACGCGTCCTTCGTACAGGCGGAGGCCCTGGGCGATGGTGAACCCGATCACGCCGAAGTTCAGCACCTCGACCGAGCAATCCCGTTCGCGCAGCGCCGTTTCCAGCACCCGGGCGAACGACGCGTCCTCGGAGAGCTTGGTGGCGTAGGTGGAGGAGTCGCCCATCACCGCGATGCGGAGCCTGTCGCTCCTCTCCTCGGGGTAGTACGGTCCGCGATAGCCGCCCCGATTGATCGGAGCGCCGTAGACCATGGCGCCCGGCCGCGGTTCCCAGAGCCACTGGCGGCTGAAGCGAAACTCGCCTTTGGACTCGGTCAGCTCCTGGTCCCGGTGGGGATTCCAGAGCACCAGCGGGTCTTGTTCGGGCGGCGCGCTGCCCGTGGTGACAACCAGGAACTCGATCATCGAGAACAGCGCCAGCGGCAACAGGATGCCGAGTGCCAGTCCGCCGGCGATGCGGCGCGCCCGCTTCTGTGTGGCCGTCATGCGAGCGTCCAGTGCCTGTCCATCAAGTGCAGGAAGATGCCATTGGCGATCGCGAGCCGCGCGAACGCAGTGGCCCGCCGGTCATCGTCCGCCTCAGAAAGCAGCGTGACGTCGTGGTGGACGGACTCCTGGAAGGCGATCTCGAAGTGCGCCGGCGGCGGCACGAATCGACCGGCCGCCGCGAGCGGGCTCGTACGCATCGAATGCACTGCGGACAACGAGAGCCTTGAGCTCATCTTCTTCGAATCGGGTAGGGAACGGAGGCCCGTATTCTCCGCGAGAACGCCCGAGGGCGCAAGCAGTGAATTTCCGGCGGCCGGCGGCGCTCAGCCCATGAAGCGCTTCCAGTCCTCCAGGCTCCTGACCTGGAAGACCTGATTGGTGCGGCGGGTCTCGCCCAGGGTGCCAGAGGCCGCCGGGCCGTACAGGTGTCCGGGATAGAGCAGCGTGTCATCCGGGAGATGGGCCAGCCGCTGATGCAGGCTGCGATAGATCTCCTCGGAATCCCCGCCCGGCAGATCGGTGCGGCCGCACCCCTCGAGGAACAGCGTGTCGCCCGCCACCAGCCGGTTCTCGACCAGGAAGCACTGGCTGCCGGGCGTGTGCCCCGGCGTGTGGATCAACTGGACCTTGACCTCGCCGGCCACCGCCTCGTCGCCGCTCTCGTGGACCGCGAGGTCGGAGTCGGAAACGCCGGTGCACTTCTTGATCCACTCGACTTCCGCGTTCTGGCAGTGGACCTTGACGCCGCGCTGCTCGAGCAGTTCGCGGATGCCCTCGACCGTGGCCATGCCCATCAGGTCGCCGCCGATGTGGTCGGGGTGATAGTGCGTGGCCAGCACGCCGGTGACCCGCAGGCCGTCGGCCTGAACGATCTCGAGCAGCTCAGAGATCGCCCAGGCGGGGTCGACCATCAGGCACTCGCCGGTTTGCCGGTCGCCGATCAGATAGACGAAGTTCACCATCTGGGCCGCGATCGGGTGCTGCGTGGCGAAGTCCCGCCCGGCCAGCAGCTGGCGGAAGTAGAGGCGCTGATCCGTCATGTTCGCTCCTGATCGGTCACTCGGCGTAGATCTGCACCAGATTCAAGAGGGTGCAGGCGGACAGCGCCAGCGCGCGGGTCGAGATCCACTCGGTCGGTCCGTGGAAATTGACTCCGCCGGCGAAGATGTTCGGGGTGGGCAAGCCCCTGGCGGTCAAGGCCGAGCCATCGGTGCCGCCGCGGATCGGCTCGTTGCGCGGCTCGAGGCCCGCGGCCTGGATGGCGCGCTTCAGGTTCTCCGCGATCTCCGGGTGGCGGGCGAGTTCGTCGTGCAAGTTGCGGTACTGTCGCTCGATGACGACCGATACGGTCAGTTTGGGCTCTTCGGCCGAGAGCGCCGCGGCCATGCGCTCGAGCCGCTCGCCGCGTTCCTTCAAGACGCCGGCGTCGAAGTCGCGCAGGATCAGGCGGAGCCGGCAGGCCGCCGCGTCGCCCTGGACATCGGTCGGATGGTAGAAGCCCTCGCGCCCTTCGGTGCATTCCGGAGACTCGGCCATCGGCAGCCGCGCCAGGAACTTGCCCATGTAGGTCAGCGCGTTGACCAGCTTGCCCTTGGCGGTGCCGGGGTGCACCGCGACGCCCTGGAAATGGACCGTGGCGCGATCGGCGGAGAAGGTCTCGACGTTCATCTCGCCGGGAAAGCCGCCGTCCACCGTGAAGGCCACCGGCGCATCGAACGTCTCCAGCGGGAAATGGAGCGTGCCCTTGCCGATCTCCTCATCCGGGTTGAAGCAGAGCTTGAGCGTCGGGTGTCGAATCCCGGGCTCGGCGTTCAAGACCTCGAGCAGCGCCAGGATCGCCGCGATGCCGGCCTTGTCGTCGGCGCCCAGCAGAGTCGTCCCGTCGGCGGTGATGATCGTGTCGCCGAGGCACTGCAAAAGCTCCGGGCTGTCTTGCGGATCGATCACCACGCCGTTCTCGAGGCGGATCGCGCCGCCGTCGTAGCGCTCATGCATGCGGGGCTGCACGTTGGTCCCGGAGAAGCCGGGCGCGGTGTCCAGGTGGGCGCACAGGCCGATCGAGCCTTTTGCTGTGCCCGGCTTCTCGGCCAGCACATAGCCGTGCGCGTCCATCGCCGCGTTGCGCAGGCCGAGTTCCTTCAAGCGCGAGACCAGGTGGCGGCCCAGTTCGAACTGCTTGTCCGTGCTGGGACAGGTCGTGCTGTTTTCGTCCGAGCGGGTATCGAAGCGAACACAGTCGAGGAACTGCTCGACGATCCGGGTGCGCTCCAGGATCTCGGCGGGGGAATCGAACCGGCGCATGCTTCCATCCTTCCGGTGATGACAGATGACGGAGGAACGCGTGATTCTACTCCGGCCGAAACCGCTCCGCCACCCTAGGACGGTTCACGGCTGCTCGCTATGATCCCCGGCATGCGCGTGCGGATGAAGAGCTACGAATTCTACCGGAGCGAGTGCGTCACGAGGATCCCGTTCCGCTTCGGGATCAGCACCTTGACCCGCGCGCCGCAGCTCACGGCCCGGCTGGAACTCGACACCGAGGCCGGGCCGGCGACCGGGTATTCCGCCGACCTGCTGGTGCCCAAGTGGTTCGAGAAGGACCCGGACAAGAGTGTCGAGCAGGATCTGCAGGCGCTGCTCATGAGCGCGAGGGCGGCGTTTCAGGCCGCGGCGCACCCGGTCGAGGAGTCGCCTTTTGCGCTCTGGTGGCGGGTCTATCGCCAACGCGTCGAATCCCGTCCGGAGCGCGCCGCCGACCGGCTGGTGCGGGGCTTCGGCGTGGCGCTGTTCGAACGGGCGCTGCTCGACGCCGCCTGCCGGGCCGCCGGGAAGAGCTTCTTCGAGGCGCTCCAGACCGATCTGTTCGCGGTGCGCCCGGGCGCGGTGCTCTCCGAACTCGAAGGCTTCGATCTGGCCGCGAGCCTGCCGGAGGCGCCGCTGCAGCGGATCGAGCTGCGCCACACGATCGGGCTGCTCGACCCCTTGCGGGCGGCGCAGATCGAGCCGGAGCAGCGGGTCGACGACGGCCTGCCGCAGGCGCTCGACGAGGACATCCGCCGCTACGGCCTGACGCTGTTCAAGCTGAAGCTTGCCGGTGACGTCGAGCGGGACTTCGAGCGCTGGTTGGAGTTCAAGAGCGTGCTGGACGAACAGGTGAACGGAAAGGCTCGATTCACGGTGGACGGCAACGAACAGTTCGCCGAGCTCGGGCCGCTGATCGAGCTGCTGCGGCGCCTCGATGCCGAGCGGGGCGGACGGTCGCTGCTCGACGGCCTGCTCTACATCGAGCAGCCGCTGCCCCGGGCAGAGAGCCTGGACGAGCGGCATCGGACGCCGCTCTCGGCGCTGTCCGAGATCGCGCCGGTGATTCTGGATGAGGCGGACAGCGGCACCGGCAGCTTCAAGGCGGCGCTCGCCCTGGGCTACGGCGGGATCTCGGTCAAGAACTGCAAGGGCGTGCTGCGGGCGCTTTTGAACCACTGTCTGTGCGTTGCGCGCGGGGTCGGCTTCCAGTCCGCCGAGGATCTGACCAACCTGGGCGTGCTCGCGCTGCAGCAGGATCTGGCGACGGTGGCGGCGCTCGGGCTGACGCATGCGGAGCGCAACGGCCATCATTATTTCAGGGGCCTGGACCACCTGCCTCAGGCGGAGGCCCGCGACGCGCTCGCGGCGCATCCCGACCTGTATGAACCGCTTGGCGATTCGGTGGCGCTGCGGATCGAGCAGGGCGCCCTGTCGATCGGTTCGCTGCAGCGTCCAGGGTATGGTTACGATCTGCCGATTCGCATTGATCAACGCACGAAGGTTGCGACCTGATGGGATTCGTGACACCCGGCAAGTTCAAGGACGTGCGAGCCTTCCGCGAGGTCTGGCGCGAACGGGCGCCCGACCTGGGTTGCGACCTGGAGCTCGATCCGGCCGGCCCGCTCTCGCGCCCGCTCTGCTTCGGGTCGCGCGTGATCGGAAACCGCTTCGCGATCCATCCGATGGAGGGTTGGGACGGCACGCCCGAGGGGCTGCCGAGCGAACACACGCTGCGGCGCTGGGGCCGATTCGGAATGAGCGGCGCCAAGTTGATCTGGGGCGGCGAGGCGTTCGCGGTCGAGCCGGACGGGCGCGCCAATCCGAACCAGCTCCATTTGAACGAGGCGGCCGACAGCCGGGGCGGGCTTTCGCGCCTGCTCCTGGAGTTGAAGCGGGAGCACGAGCAGGCCTGCGGCGACACGTCGGATCTCTACGTCGGTCTGCAGTTGACCCATTCCGGCCGCTATGCGCGCCCGGACGAGCGCGGGCCGAGGCCGCGCATCGCGTTTCGCCATCCGCTGCTCGACCCGCGCCTGGGCATCGAGACGGACGCGCCGGTGCAGAGCGACGGCGAGCTCGAGGCGATCGGCGAGCAGTACGTGGCCGCGGCGAAGGTCGCGCAGCAGGTCGGGTTCGACTTCGTGGACGTGAAGTGCTGCCACGGCTACCTGCTGCATGAGCTGCTCGCGGCGCGCTCGCGGCCGGGACCGTACGGCGGCTCGCTCGAGAACCGCACGCGCCTGCTCTGCCGGATCATCGAGGAGATCCGGCGCGAGTGTGCAGGGCTCGAGATCGGCGTCCGGGTCTCGATCGGCGACATCTTTCCGTTCTCGGCGCGGCCGGAGGACGGCGTCGGCGAGGCGCTTCAGCTCGAGCGCTTCGTGCCGTACGAGTTCGGGTTCGGCGTCGATCCGCACGACCCGCTGCGCATCGATCTGACCGAACCGTTCGAGTTGCTGGAGCGGCTCGCGGGTCTCGGGATCCGGCTGGTGAACCTGTCGCTCGGGTCGCCCTACACCTGCCCGCATCTGCAGCGGCCGGCCGCCTTCCCGCCCAGCGACGGCTATCTCCCGCCGGAGGACCCGCTGCTTTCGGTGGCGGAGCATCTCCGGACGGCGAGGAAGTGCAGGCAGGCGCAGCCCGGGATGATCCTGGTCGGCACCGGCTACAGCTACCTGCAGGAATGGCTGCCGCACGTGGCGCAGCACGAGGTGGGTGCGGGGCACGTCGATTTCGTCGGGCTCGGCCGCATGGCGCTGTCCTATCCGGAACTGCCGCGGGACGTGCTGGCGGGCACCTTCCCCAACCGCAAACGGATCTGCCGGACGTTCAGCGACTGCACCAGCGCTCCGCGCGGCGGGATGATCAGCGGCTGTTATCCTCTCGATGAACATTACCGCGCGCGCCCGGAGGCGAAGGTGCTCTCGATCCGGCGAGGGAGGCGCGGCTGATGCCGGTCAGGAGCGATCTCGAACGCATCGAGGAGCTGGACCGGAAGCCGTTTTTGCGGAGGTCGTTCGGGTATCTGGCGTTGATGGGGCCGGGGTACATGCAGTCGGCCATGACGCTCGGCGGCGGGACGGCCTTCGCGTCGATCTTCGCCGGCGCGGCGTTCGGCTACGAGCTGCTCTGGGTGGCGCCGCTGGCGATGCTGTTCGGCGTCATCGTGTTGGCGGCGATCGCGCACCAGACGTTGTCGACCACCGAGAATCCGTTCCAGGCGATGAGGCGGCACGCGGGCCCGTTCTTCGCGTACGGCTGGGCGTTCAGCGGGATCCTCTCCTCGATCATCTGGCAGTTCGCCCAGTACGCACTGGCCGGCGCGATGCTCCAGGCGATCGCGCGGCACTCTGGGCTGGACGTCCCGGTCTGGTCGATGGGTCTGGTCGCGCTCGCCTGGTGCGTGACCGTGTCGATGCTGTACAACTCGCGGGGCCGGTTCGTGCGGCTGTATGAGCAGATCATCAAGGGGATGGTCTGGTTCATCATCCTCTGTTTCGGCTACGTCGTGTTCGAGACCGGCATCGCGCATCCGCAGGGACTGCTCGAGGGGCTGGTGCCGTTTCGGATTCCGGGGGAACACAAGGGCGTGGCGGGGACCACGCTGGTGGTCTCCGGCCTGGCGGCGGCGGTCGGCGCCAACATGGTCTTCGTCTATCCCTATACCTTGCGCCGGCGGGGTTGGGGCCGCGGGCACCGGCGGCTGGCCCGGTTCGACCTGGGGTTCGGCATGTACCTGCCGTACGCCGTCGCCGCCAGCCTGATGGTGATCGCGTCGGCCAACGTCTTCCACTTCGGCGATCCCGATCTGTTCACCGGCAAGCAGATCCCGCCCTGGCAAGTGGCGGAGATCCTGGCCGCGCCTGAGCGGTTGGGGCCGACGGCCGGGATCTGGATCTTCGGGCTCGGCATCGTGGCGATGGCGCTGTCCTCGATCACGATGCAGATGCTCTGTTCCGGCTTCGCGCTCTGCGAGATGTTCGGCTGGAAGGCGGAAGGGACGCGCTATCGGCTGGGGATGCTGTTGCCGGCGGTGGGGGTCCTCGGGACCGTGTTCTGGAACGACGTGCGCATGTGGCTGGCGGTGCCGACGAATGTGATCTGCGGGTTCCTGCTGCCGCTGGTGTACGTCGGGTTCATCCGCTTGCAGATGAGCCGCGCTTATCTTGGGAGCGACCGTCCCCGGGGAGCGCTCGGCGCCGCGTGGTTGCTCGGCATGATCACCAGCACGCTGGTGTTGTTGGTCTTCCTGGTGCGGTACGCCTTCGAGCAACTGCCGGCCTGGCTGGAGGGGCTGTTCTGACATGCGGCTCGAGATCCAGACCGCGCGCGGGCCGATCGTGCTCGATGACCAGGTGCTCGCGCCGGATCGGAAGGCGCTGGAGGCGCTGCCGAGGTTGCCCTGGAATCGGCTGGCCTTCGCCGCGGCTCATCTGGTCCTTAGGGACGAGTACGCCGGCATAAAGCATTCGCTGGATGCGCCGGGCAGCCACGAGGAGATCGGCGCGTTCATCGACTGGGAACGAACCGCGGCTCTGCGCACGCGGCTCGGGCGGCTGGGCTTCGGGATCGCCGAGGCGATGGACACCGCGCAGCGCTTCTTCATCGGCTGGGAGAACGCGCACAGGCTGATCCGGGAGTGCGGCCGGCTCGAGCTGAAAGGCGGCTTCATCGCCGGAGCCGGGGTCGACCATCTGTCGGAGCCTTCGAGTCGGAGCGAACTGATCGAGGGCGTGCTGTTCCAGATCGAGGCGATCCAGTCCGCGGGCGGATGGGCGATCATCCTGCCGCTGCCGCAGCTCTGCCGCTGGCGGTGCACCCCCGAGCAGTACGTGAAGGTGTACGGCGAGATCATCCGCCAGGCGCAGGGGCCGTTGTTCGTGCACTGGCTGGGGGAGCAGTTCCTGCCCGAGCTGGCCGGGTACTTTCCGGGCGATTCGTTCCAGCGGATCATGGCGCTGGATCCGTCGACACTGCGCGGCGTCAAGCTCTCATTGCTCGACCCAGAGTTCGAGATCCAGACCCGCCGCGAACTCCTGAAGCACGACCAGATCGTGCTGACCGGAGACGACCTCCATTTCTCCGAGCTGATGCTGGGCGCCGGCGCGGGCCGGCCCGCGCCCCCCAAACCGGTGGAGCGAACCACCCGCCTGCTCGACCGCGACGTTCCCCTCGGCGACTTCAGTCACGCCCTGCTGGGCGTGCTCGACGGCATCGCCGCACCGGCGGCCCTGGCGCTCGACTGGCTCGCGCACGGCGACGCCGAGCGCTACCTGGCCCGCATGGCCCCCTGCCAGCGCCTGAGCGAGACCCTGTTCGAACCGCCGACCCGACACTACAAGGTCGGCCTGGCCTACCTGTCCTGGCTCGCCGGCCACCAACCCAACCGCATGCTCGTCAACCACGAGGAGCGCGCCCGCCCACAACTCCACCTCCTCGACCTCCTCCAACGAGCTGCCCCCACCGGCCTCTTCGAAAACCTGGAAAGCGTACGCCACCACCTCTAACACCGGCAGTTTGCGTCGCACCATTTCCTCCGCTCTTCCCGCGAACACCGGCACACCAGCTACCTGACCGTAAGCGTCCGGTCGTCCACATCTGGCGCGATTTGTCGGGGCCGGTAGAACGGCGCTCCAAAGAAAGGAGCGCACGATGGCAAGGAACCATGGCCGGCGGGAAGGCTGGCCGGCAACGGATGAGGAACGTGAGGAACTACTTCGGGAGGTGGAGGCGAGTGGCCTGACGATCCGGCGGTGCGCCGAGGAACTCGGGATCTCTGCTCAGACGCTGTACTCGTGGCGGAGGCGGCTACGGCAACGTGCCAGATTCACGCTGGACGAAGGCATGGAGTTCATGGAGCTGAAGCTCCGGGATGCCAGCGGACCATCGGGAGGGGACCGGCCCCTGGCCGAGGTGGTATTCGACGGAGGGATCACCATCCGAGTGGCCCGTGGATTCTGTTGTGCGTAACGAAACCCTTTCCTCTTTGACGTAACCCCAGCACCGCCCACTCCATCGCCTCCCAGGCCCCGGGACCCCCCGGGGAGAGAGGAGCGATGATGGACGAGCAGAGAGACGAGAGCACGCGGAGGTCGCCTGAGGAAGCCCCGTACGGGGCTTCCTCAGGCGGGCGATCTCGCCGGCGTCCCCGGACGTCGCGGCGCTACACGGCGGCCGAGAAGAAGGCCTTGCTGGACGGCTACAAGCCGGGCGAGGAGACCGTGCGGGGGTACTGCGACCGGCACGAGATCACGTCGTCGAGCCTGTGCCTGTGGCGGCGGCAGTTCGCGGAGCGGGGCGCAGCCGGGCTCGAGCCCAAGCACAACCCCCGCAACCGGCAGAAGACGCATCGGCGCTACAGTCCGGAGGAGCGCCGGGCGGCGGTGGAGGCCTATTCGAAGTCCGGGCGCACGCTGCGGGACTTCAGCAAGGTCTGGGGGATCACCTCGCGCACGCTGTCGAGGTGGCGGGCGGTGTACGAGCAGGAGGGCCCCAAAGGCCTCGAGCCGAAACCGCCGGCGAAGCGGGACGGGCCCCCGATCCGGAAACGGCTTCCGCAGCCGGTCGTTGACGAGATCGTGCGGACCAAGCGGCGCTTCGCCCACTTCGGTCTGCGGCGCGTTCGGGATTTCCTGTGGCGCTTCCAGGGAGTCAAGGTGAGCACCGGCACGGTGTGCCGGGTGCTGCGCCAAGAGGGAATCAGCGGCCTGCCCGCGCCCGAGCAGCGGGCGTACCGGAAACGTCCGCTGCCGCGGCGCTTCGAACGGTCCAGGCCGGGGGAGCTCTGGCAGAGCGACATCACCAGCTTCGTGCTGGCGGGCTCGGGCCAGCGGGTCTACCTGACGGTCTATCTCGACGATTTCAGCCGCTACATCGTGAGCTTCGGCCTGAAGCTGCAGCAGCGCGCCGACCTGGTGATCGAGACGTTGTTGCTAGGCATCGGCCGGTTCGGGAAGCCAAGGGAGGTGCTGACCGACCAGGGAAGGCAGTACTTCGCCTGGCGCGGCAAGAGCGCGTTCCAGAGGCTTCTGCTGAAAGAAGGCATCCAGCACGTCGTGGCCCGCGCCCGGCACCCGGAGACGGTTGGCAAAACGGAGCGCTTCTGGGCCACGGTGAACCGGGAGTTTTGGGAGCGGGTGCGGCCTCGCGAGATCTCGGAAGCCCGGGAGCGGCTCTCTCATTTCATCGCGCATTACAATCACTTCCGGCCGCACCAGGGGATCGACGGGTTGGTCCCGGCCGATCGTTTTTTCCAGAGCGAGCAGGCCTTCCGGAAGACGCTCGAGCAGCAGCTTTCCAACAACGAGTTGGAGCAAGCGCTGCACCAGGTCGCGAGGAAGCCGCTCTACCTGTTCGGGCAGGTCGGTGACCAGCAGGTGGCGATCCACGGCGAGAAGGGGCGCGTGGTCATCCAGACGCCCGACGGCGGGCGGCAGGAATTGGATCTCTCCGAGCTCGGCATCCCCGGGCCACGAAAAGGAATCGAGAAAGGCGAGCAGCATGCAGGAATCGCAAACCGTGCAAACCCCTCAGGAAACGCCGAAACCGCACCGGAGGCGCCGTACGGGCAAGAAGCGGACGGTCTTCCAGGCGCCCAAGCGGTTTCCCGTGCCGGTCAAGGCGCTGTGGGAACAGGCGAGTCCCGAGCAGAAGCAAGTAGCGCACCAGCAGTGCGTGGTGATGCTGGAGTACTGGCTGGGGCGGATCGGGAAGGCGGAGGCGATGGAGAAGCTGCAACTCCCGGCGCTGCGGGTCTGGCAGCTGTCGCAGATGGCGCTCTCGGGTATGCTGGCGGGTCTGCTTCGACAACCCCGGTGGAGGCGAGGTGCAAAGATGCCGACCGATCCGGAAGAGGACCCGAGGAAGCTCAGGAAGCGCATCCGGGAGCTGGAAGACAAGCTGAAACGGACCGAGGACCTGGTGCACATCCTGCGCGATCTGCCGGGAAACCGGCTTGCGAGAGAGACGCCGGCACCACTGAAACCGGCCCGACCGAACAAGACGGGTCAGGGCGGAAAAAAAAGGCGGGCCAAGCGACCCCAGGCCTCTTCAAGCGATGGCTCGGCCGATCGTCGGGGAGTGGCTCCAGGTGATGAACCGGCTCCCCAAAGGTGAAAAGGGTCGAGTCGCCCTACTCCTCGGAGTCACCGGGCGGACGCTCTTGAACTGGGAAGGTCAGGTGGGCCGGGAGGCAAGACCTCCCGGCCGGCCGGGTCACGGGCCCGAGCACGTGCGCAGAGCGCTGATGCTCGTGCGGCGGGAGCTCAAGAGGCAGGGCTGGACGGCCGGATGGCGGGCGATCGTACAGGCACTGGGTGCGGTCCTCCCGGTCCGCCTCATCCAGCAGTGCGTCGCGCGCTGGAAGGCCTGGCGAACGCGCAGAATCAGAAAGCGGCGCCTGCGCCTGCGTCAGCGAGTGGAGGTCCACGCACGGGACGCGCTCTGGTGCCTGGACGCGACCCAGGTCGGCCGGAAGGATCTGGACCCGATCCTAGCGGAGATTCCGCGGGACGTGGGCAGCCACAAGACGCTCTGCCTGCAGGTCGGGCCGCACGCAACCGGGGAAGAGATCATCGACCTGCTCGAGTGCATCCGCAACGAGCGGGGCGGACTCCCGCTCGTGCTGGTCACCGACAACGGCCCCGCCTACACGTCCGAAGTGCTGCGGGCGTACCTGTGGCGCCACCAGGTCATCCACCTCCGGAGCCTGCCGCGAACTCCCCAGCACAACCCGTGGTCCGAGCACGGCAACAGCGAGATCAAGCAGGAGGCCGGGATCTCGAGTGACACCCCGATCGACAGCCTGGAAGCGACGACGGTGCGGCTGCTCGCCGCGATCCACCGGCTCGACGACCAGCGGCTCCGCCCGAGTCTCGGCACTACGAACACAGAGCGTGACAGAAGCCTGCCGCGCGCATACAATCGGATCGACCGCGGTCGCTTCTACGCGACGACTCGCGCTGCCATGCGGAAAGCCGTGGGCCGCCAGCAAGGGCGACGCGCGC
>Ga0326597_10003137_pt1 | contig 24094 bp, 23 predicted proteins | sample RVTome_12_FD_203789 | JGI IMG/M metagenome (GOLD analysis project Ga0326597, IMG submission 203789) | Soil microbial communities from uranium-contaminated site in the Upper Colorado River Basin, Wyoming, United States - RVT100D185 | ecosystem: Environmental > Terrestrial > Soil > Contaminated >... | reverse complement strand
GCCGCCAATCGTGATCGGAACCTTGTGCGCGACGCGCCGGACGTTCTCGACGATCTTGTTGAACGTGCCTTGGCCGCCGCGAAGTGGGCGCATGCGGTTGTGCGTGTCGTGGTCGCCGTCCAGGGTGATCTTGACGCCGTACAGTCCGTACGGCGTGAGGCGATCGACCACGTCCGGAGTGAGCAGAAGCCCGTTGGTGATGACGCTGATCCCCTGTTTCACGCCCCGTTTCGTACACGCGGCGTGGCATTGCTCGGCAAGGTAGTAGGCCACCGGGAGATTCAGCAGCGGCTCGCCGCCAAACAGCGTCAGCACGAACTTCTCCGGGCGCACCTCATCGAGCCGCTTCTCGACCCAGGCGACGACGTTGCGGGCCGATTCGAGCGACATCTTCTCGGCAAACTTGTTGTAGTCGCCGTGGTCGCCCTGGAAGCAGTAGTCGCACGCAAAGTTACACTGCAGGGTCGTCAGCACCGTCACGCGCAACTGCTCGGTGTCTTCGCGCAGCTCCAGGAAATACTTGTCCAGTGCGGCCGTCTCCTCGTCACGACTGCCGACAACGAAGCCGTTGTCCACCAGTGTGTCGAGGGTCTCGCGCTCGTCGTCGCTGAGCGGGGCCTCGCCGCGCGAGACCCGATCGATGAGGCTCGTCACGTCGGGGGACACCAGGATCTGCGCGTCGGAGAAGGTGTTCATCAGGAACACTTCATTCCGATCCGCTACCGGTACCTGCACGTTGAACATCGAGGGCTGCATATGACGTCCTCACGAAAAGACACGGCGCCGGAGACCGCGTGGTTGGGGCTGCCGATGGGATGAACCACACGGGTAGTGTTCCTGCGGTTCACTTCGTAAGGAGCAACGTGTGTGCCGTTCGCCGATGCAGAACGTCAACAGGCGGTCTTGCGGAAATATGCGAGGAGAATCGCCTGAACGGCGCACCACTCAGATTCAGTGCGAACGCCGCGATCGGCCAACCCGTTGTCGGATCAGCGGAGCACACGCCTTCGCCGGCACCGGCTAACTCGTTTGGAGTGGCGATTCAGACGTGAAACAGCGAGGTGGGCTGGCGGTCAGGTTCTTGGCCGCTCGGGCAGTTAGTTGCCGCGAATTTTGCGGGCCAGTTCCCGGATCTCGAGCCGGTCCATCTTGAACTTGAGGGTGCTGAGCGGGACGCCGAGCGTCCGTGCCGTCGCGGTGACGTTCCAGCGGCCTGATTCAAGGGCTCGAATGACGTAGTTTCGTTCGAAGGTCGAGACCGCGCGGTCGAGCAGGTTCTCCGTCGCCGGTTCGGCCGCGTTGAGCTGGGCGACGTGGAGCTCGTAAGGGAGATCTTCGTCCGTAATCCAGTCCTTGCCAGATATCGCCACGAGACGTTCAATCAGGTTTTCGAGCTCCCGGATATTTCCTGGCCACCAGTAGGATCCCAGAATGCGAAGCGTCGAGTCGGCGATTCCCTGAATGTTCTTCCTGAACTTGATGTTGTAGCGGCGCAGAAAGAAGCGGGCCAGTTCCGGCAGATCGTCTATCCGGTCGCGCAGCGCCGGCAGCTTCAGCGGGATCACGTTCAGGCGGTAGAACAAGTCCTCCCGAAATGTGCCGCCCTTGACCGCCTTGTCGAGGTCAGAGTTGGTGGCGGCAATGAGGCGGAAGTCGGTCTTGATCGGGTGCGTGCCGCCCACCCGCTCGATCTCACCCTCCTGAATGGCGCGCAGAAGCTTGGCCTGCAGCTCGTACCGCAAGTCGGCGACCTCGTCCAGAAACAGCGTCCCGCCGGCCGCGAGTTCGAACTTGCCAAGTTGTTGACGGATGGCGCCCGTGAACGCCCCTTTCTCGTGGCCGAACAGGGTGCTCTCGACCAGGTCACGAGGTATCGCAGCAAGGTTGACAGCCACAAAGGGTGCGTCCGCGGCGCCTGATTCACGGTGAATCAGGCGCGCGAGCAGCTCCTTCCCAGTGCCACTCTCGCCCAGGATCAAGATCGTGGCCGAGAGTGTCGCGACCTTCTGCACCACTTCGAGGATCTCGCGCGTGCCCCGGCTCGGTCCCACGATGAACTCGCGGTCAACCTGTTCGGCGACCTCGGCGCGTAGCCGCGTCACATGCCGGCTGAGGTCCTGGCGCTCGCTCGCGTTGGCCATCAGCGTACGAATGCCTTCGATGTCGAAGTCTTTCGAGAGGTAGTGATAAGCGCCGTGGCGCATCGCCTCGATGGCCGCGTCGAGCTCGTTGATCGCCGAGATGACGATCACCTCGACGTAGGGGTAGTTTTCCTTGGTGATCTTGAGGACTTCGAATCCGCTGATGCCGGGCAACCGAACGTCGAGCAGCATCAGCTCGACGTCCTCCTTCTCCATCAGCTGCAACGCCACTTCACCGGTCGCCGCGCGCAGCACACGGTAATCGCGCTTCAGGACTGCCGTCAGCGTGTCGCGCATCCCCTCATCGTCATCGACGACGAGGACGGTTTTTCTGCGTTCAGGCATGCCGGTCGCGAGTATAGCGTGCTCCTTGACACTTTCGGATTGCACTGGATAAGGTACCCAACGGAAATACAGATCCCCCACTATGATGTTTCTTTGGTTCATCGCGGGCGTATCGCTGGTTGTTGCGCTCGTGGCCTGGCGTCAGGCGCGCCGGACCGCCAAGCGGCTCGCACAGCTGTCAGAAATGTACTGGGACCTGAAGTATCAGCAGGGCGAGCTTCGTGTGCGAATGCAGCGTGTGAGCGATGAAGCGCCGGCTTCGCCTCCTCCTCAGGCCGCCGCTCCCGAGCAGCCGGCCGCTGGTTTCGTGCCCCTCAGTTCGCTGAGGCGCTGAAGACAACTGCCCGGAGTCCGAGCCAGTGCCAAACCCATATGATGTCGTCGTCATCGGTGCTGGCACCGGCGGCTATGTCGCGGCGATTCGTGCGTCACAGCTCGGGAAAAGGGTTGCGGTCGTCGAGAAGCAACAGTCGCTCGGTGGCACCTGCCTGATCTGGGGGTGTATTCCAACCAAGGCGCTGCTCGAGCACGCGCACGCCTTCCAGATCATTCAGCACGCGAGCGACTGGGGCGTGACCCTGCCGTACGGCGCCCCGGCCATCGACATGCGCCTGGTGCATGCGCGCAAGGACAAGGTCGTCAGCGGCCTGACGAAGGGTATCGAGTTTCTCTTCAAGAAACACCAGATCGACCGGATCAATGGCACAGCTCGCCTCGCCGGAAACGGCCGCGTTGATGTGTTCGAAGGCGAGAAGCAGACGCTCGATGCGACAGACATCATCGTCGCCACCGGATCCTCGCCGCGCAGCGTTCCGGGCATCGAAATCGATCACAAGCGGATCATCACGAGCGACGTCGCGATACACCTTGCCGACGTGCCGAAATCACTCGTGATTCTCGGAGGTGGGGCCGTTGGCGTCGAGTTCGCGTCGATCTACCGTCGATTCGGGAGCGAGGTCACCATCGTGGAGTTGCTGCCGCGCCTGGTGCCGGTCGAAGACGAGGCGATTTCGACCCAGCTCGAGAAGTCATTCAAGAAACAGGGCATCCGACTGCTGACGGGTTCGAAGGTGACGAAAGCCACAGCAGACGCGGCTGGCGTGAACATCGAGGTACAGACACCGGACGGCAAGACCCAGAACCTCACGGCGGAGATTCTCCTCGTCGCGACGGGCCGCGGCCCGGTCACGAGCGGGCTTGGGGCCGAGGTGCTTGGCATGCGCATGGACGGGGGCTACATTCACGTCGATTCGATGTATCGCACGTCGGTGCCGAACATCGCCGCGATCGGTGACGTGATCGCGATCGATGGGCGCGTACACCCTCAACTGGCCCACGTGTCGTCGGCCGAGGGCACGCTGGTGGCCGAGCGCCTCGCCGGACAGGAGGTCCGGCCGCTGAACTACGATCACGTACCCAGCTGTACCTACTGCGACCCGGAAATAGGGAGTGTGGGCCTGACCGAAGCCGAGGCAAAGAGTCGGGGTTACGACGTGCGGGTCGGATCGTTCCCGTTCGGCGTTCTCGGGCGCGCAAAGATGGCGGGTGAGACCGAGGGCTTCGTCAAGATTGTGGCCGACACGCAGTACGATGAGGTGCTGGGCGTCCACATGATCGGTCCGCGATCCACCGAGCTGGTCGCGGAAGGTGTGCTGGCGCTGCAGCTCGAGTGCACGGTGGAGGAACTGATGAGGACGATCCACGCCCACCCGACGTTCTCCGAGGCTCTTGGCGAGGCCGTCCACGCCACCCACGGTGCGGCCATACATGTGTAGGTGTTTGGGCTCTCGTCTTTGGTGGGCCCAAAGCCGAGGGCCCAGAGCCCAATAAAGACCCACAATGCCCACTCCCATCGTCATGCCCCAGATGGGCGAATCGATCGCGGAAGGCACGATCGTTCGCTGGATCAAGAAGGTCGGCGACCAGGTTGACCGCGACGAGCCGCTATTCGAAATCACGACTGACAAGGTGGACGCCGAGATTCCATCGCCCTCTGCGGGAATCCTGACCGAGATCCTGGTCAAGGAAGGCGACACCGTCGCGGTGCACAGTGTTGTCGGCACGATTCAGCTGGCAGGCGAGGAGCCCGGTCCGGAAGCCCGGCAGGTCCCGTCTCTACCGTCTGCCTCGGCGCCGGCCTTCCAGACGACCGCGACTCCACACGTCACCATCGCCGTGTCAAAAGAGGGGACGCCCGACGATCGTCTCCGCCAGAAGTCGTCGCCGCTCGTCCGTCGAATCGCCAGAGAGCACAACGTCGACGTTGCCCAGCTGACCGGCTCAGGCCTGGGTGGTCGCGTCACGAAGCAGGACATTCTTACGTATCTCGGGTCGGGCATCGCGAATCGGGGAAACGGAGATTCTCAGTCCCCTCGCGACGACCACGCCCGAGTCGAGAGACAGCCGCTCTCGGCGATGCGCAAGAAGATCGCCGAGCACATGGTCCTCAGCCGGCGCACCTCGGCGCACGTGCACACGGTATTTCACGTCAATTTGTCTCACGTGGAACGGCTCAGAAACGCAAAGAAGGACGAATACGAACGACTCGGCTCGAAGCTCTCCTACATGGCGTTCATCGCCAGAGCCGTGATCGACGCTCTCAAGCAGCATCCGATCGTGAACGCCTCGCTGGACGGCGACAGCGTCGTCTTCAAGAAAGACGTGAATCTCGGGATCGCCGTGGCGCTCGAAAGTGGACTGATCGTGCCGGTCGTCAAGAACGCGGACGAGAAGAACCTTCTTGGCCTGAGCCGCGCCATCGCCGACGTTGCTGAACGCGCGCGCGCGAAGCAACTGAAGCTGGAGGATGTCCACGGCGGCACGTTCACCATCACGAATCCTGGACAGTCCGGCGCGCAGTTTGGCATGCCGATCATCAACCAGCCGCAGGTGGCCATCCTGGGCGTCGGCACCATCGAGAAGCGGCCGGTGGTTGTTCACGCTGAGGTTGCGATCCAGACGATGGCGTACCTGACGCTCGGCTACGATCACCGACTGATTGATGGGGCTGTCGCGGATCAGTTCATGTCCGACGTCAGGCAGAACCTCGAGCACTTCGACCCGAACCAGGTGTAGCACGTGCGCACGCTCGAGATACGGCGACTGGGTGTCGTACGGTATCAGGACGCTCTCGGTCTGCAGCGGGCGCTCGTTGAAGACCGCCGCGCCGGCCGCGTGCCAGACCTGCTCCTGCTGCTTCAGCACCCCTCCGTGATCACGTTGGGTGTCAAGGGCGACGGGGGTCGATCGAATATCGTCGCCGACGCGTCGCGGCTGGCCGGGCTCGACATCGACATTTCAGACACCGGGCGTGGCGGCGACGTGACGTACCACGGTCCCGGGCAGATGGTCGGCTACCCCATCGTCGACCTGCGTCCCGACCGCTGCGACGTGCACCGCTATGTTCGAGACCTCGAAGAGGTGTTGATTCGTGTGTGCGCCGACTACGGAGTCGCTGCGAGACGACTCAAAGGGTTGACGGGCGCCTGGATCGACGACGACAAGGTAGGAGCCATCGGTGTTCGGATCTCGCGTTGGATCACGAGCCACGGGTTCGCATTCAACGTGAATACCAACCTTGACGATTTCAACCTTATCGTTCCGTGCGGAATATCAGATCGTGGGGTGACGTCGCTTCAACGCGTCGCTGGGCGGGACATCTCAATCGGCGAGGTCGAGGACGCGACGGTCCGGCACTTCTGTGACGTGTTCGAACGCGAGACGAATCTCAGAACTTCGACCTTGCCGAACCGTCACTTCCAGAGACCGTCTGGGTGAAGTGATCCTGTGTCAACTGAGAAACCACGGCAAGGGTTGTCTTGTTCGAAGATTAGCCAGATTCGCACCCTCTCAACCGAACGAATTGGGAAGCGATTGGGCCGGACTTCTGAAGAGGAACTGGCCAAAGTGCTCGACGGCCTTCTTGAAATAGTCGGATAGCGTGCTCAGCCGCGGCGGCCTATTGTCGCGCCAGTCGCCGGCTGCACACCGGGTTAGGTGGACTCTCCCTGCGCGTCTGGCGATCGCTTCCGCTACCTGGCACCCCCATCAAGCCGAAGAAAGCGGGCCGCATTGTTGTAGAAGATGTCTCTCTTCTGCTCGTCCGTCAGATAGTCGGCCTCCTCGATCGCTTCGATCGCCTTCCCGATCATCTCTGGCCAGCGCATCTGATCGGAGCCGAACATCAAGCGCTTCCCGAGGCCCGCTCGGACAAGGGCCTCGAGGTATTGGTGGAAGGCGGAACGCGGAATGATCCAGGTAATCGTCGACAGATCGCCGTAGAGCTGAGGGTACTGGTACATCATGGCAGTCATCTCGTCGAGAAACGGGAACCCGGTGTTCTCCACGAAGACTCGGAGGTTGGGGTGTCTGACCAGTCCCTCCTCGAGGAACAGCGGACTACCGGCGGCCGAGCGGAAGCCGGGAAGCGGCGGGCCGATCCCCGCGGTGTGAATCAGGACCGGTACGTCGAACTCTGCGGCCAGCGCAAAGTAGGGCTCAAGCGCGGGATCATTCGGTGCCACGCCCATCAGCTGCGATCCGATCTCCCCCATGCCGTCAAGGCGCCCCGCGGCGTACTCCGCCCTGAGCAGCTCCGGTGCGAGTTCGCCGGGCTCCTCGATGAAAGGCGACGCGATGAAGCGGTCCGGCGCAGCCGTGACCCATTCCTGGAGGATCTCCAGGTCGGCGCTGCTCAGGAAACCTCTGACGATGTTGTAGCGCTCCATCGCCTCCAGGGTCTTCTGCAGCGACTCGGCGGGAGTGGCAGTCGCCTCGCCTTGGGGCTGACAAGGAAAGGGGAGACACGGGGCAGGAGCACCGCCAGGAAGCTCGAGAGGAGCGTGGTGCGCGTGCATGTGCACGTCAATGATCGGAGGCCGGTCTTGTTGAGCGAGCCCGACGGCCGGAAGGCCCGCGAACATCGTGAGGACGGAGATGAGAGGGATGGTCTTCATTTGAGTCTCCTGACTGGGTCGATTCGCTTCCTAACGTCGGCGCTCACCAGCAGCCGTGCACGGTCGCACTGGAGGCTGACTATGCGAATGCGCGCACCGCCCTCGGTAGGCGGCCGCTCGCGGGCATTATTGCCGTCATTTGGTCCTGGAGCAACGGCTTCCATGGCAACGATTTGTCCGAGTTCCGCTGGGCAGGCACAAGTCTGCGCGGGCGTCCGCGCGACGGTGTCGTGAAAAACGCCTGAGGTTAGGGTGCGCCTTCGCGGTCCGCCACGAAATGGACGACGGCATCCGCGACGCCGCGGCCCGCGGTGGCCGTCACGTCGATGCGCACGTTCTTCCAGGTGACCGAATCGCCCGCCACGGCAGGCCGGCCGAGCAGCATCAGGACGAGCCCGCTGATCGTCGTCACCTTTGGGTGGTCAAGGTCGCGCTCGAGCGCCGCCCCCGCCTCTTCGAGCCGGACGGTCCCGCGCACCCGCAGGCGGCCAGGGGCCTCCACGACGATTGGCGTCCGGCCCTGACCTTCTTCGATGTCCCCGATAACCTCCTCGAAGAGATCCTCCATCGTGATGAGTCCGGCTGTCCCGCCATGCTGATCCATGACCACCGCCATCTGCGCCCGACAGCGACGCATGGCGGCCAGTACCTCGTCGAGCAGCGCCGGTCCAGGGACATAGGGCAGCGGTCGAGCGTCGCCGGCAGTGATCGGTGTGTTCGCCACCAGATGCCGGAGGGCCCTCTTGATGTGCAGGCTGCCGATGATGTTGTCCAGATCGCCGTCGAAGATCGGATAGCGCGTGTGGGGGTTGGCCTGCACGATCGCGCTCAACTCTTCTGGCGTCGTACCCACCTTGATGCCGGTCAGCAGGACGCGCGGGACCATGGCCTCGCCAGCGGTGAGGTCACCAAACTCGAAGAGCTCGCGCAGGATGTCGCCTGATTCTCCTCGGAGCAGCCCACCCTCCTGACTTTCCTCGACGATGTATTGCAGCTCCTCCGTGGTGTGATATCGCTCGGTGTCGACTGCACGGCGGTGCACGCCCATCAGGCGCAGCAGCCCGTTGCCGGTGGCATTCAACCCGACGATGATCGGCAGCAACGCTGTCTGGAGCACGAGTATGAACGGCGACACGTAGAGCACCGTGCGCGCCGCGCGCTGGAGCGCCAGCGCCTTGGGGACCATTTCGCCGATGACGATGTGCATGTAGGTCAGCACTGACACGGCAACGATGCTCGCTATCGCATGCGCGGCGATCCAACGGCTCGCCTCGAACGGCTCCAGGCGCAAGGCTATCCACTCAGCCAGCACGTGCTCTCCGTACATGCCCAACCCGAGGCTGGCCACGGAAATACCGACCTGCGTCGTGGCGATGTAACGGTCCTGCCGCCTCGGATCTTCAAGGATGCGCGCCACCCGTTGCGCCAGGCGGCTCCCTTGGGCGGCCTGATGCTCGATACTCGCGCGCGGCGCGCCGACAATGGCGAACTCCGCGGCCACGAACAGGCCGTTGGCGATCACCAGTAAGAGGATGGCCCCAAGCGCGACGAGCAACTCGGTCATTCCTCCGCCTCGCTTTCTTCCTGGACGATGCGGCGCGCCAGGGCGGAATCCAGCGCGTGGCTGGCAACCCGTTCGACCTCGAACTCGTAGCTGCCGACAGTTGCGCGCTCGCCGGGAACGGGCAGATGGCCGAGGGCGGCGGTAACGAGTCCGCCCACGGTGGTCGCCTCGGTGTCCCACTGCGTGCCGAGCAGCGCCGCCGCCGCGTCCACCGCCATCGCTCCGGGAATACGGATTCTGCCGTCGGGCAGGGCTTCAGCGACCGGGTCCCCGGACTTGAACTCGTCACCGACGTCGCCGAGCAGTTCCGACAGCACGTCCTCCAGGGTCAGCAGCCCGGCGGTCCCGCCGAACTCGTCGACCACGAGCGCCTGATGCGAGTGCCGCACCCGCAACTCGCGCAGCACGCGATCGGCCGTCACGCTCTCGTGCACGCTGGCGATCGGCCGCAGCAGCCGCTCGAGCGTCGTCTCCCGCCCACCGCTGACTCGCCAGCGAACGAGATCCTTCGTATGCAGCATGCCGACCACGTTGTCGATCGAGTCGCGATAGACGGGCAGCCGCGAGAAGGGGCTCTGCGCGACGATGCTGGTGACGTCGCCGAGCGGCGTGTTGATATCGAGCGCCGAAATTCTGGGCCGTGGAACCATGAGCTGCTTCGCCTGGCGCAGGCTCAGCCGCAGCGCGCGCTGGAGGCGGCGGTGTTTGTCCGGCTCGAGGAGGCCGCCGTCGCGGCTGTCTGCGATCAGGAGCTCGATTTCATCCGGCGAGTGAATGTGGCGGTGGGTCTGCGAGGGCGATCCGAGGAGCCGAAGCAGAAGAAGGCCCGTCCCGTTCAACCACTTGATAAAGGGCCGGTACAGCCAGAGCGATGCCATCATCGGCACCAGCGTATAGAGGGCCGCCTTCGTCGGGTACTGGAGCGCCAGCGACTTCGGCACCAGTTCGGCGAAGATGACCTGTGCGACGGTCAGTACGAGGAGTACCGCGACCGCTGATGTCGACTCCGCGGCGATGCCCTGCAGGCCGCCCAATCGGCCGAGCAGTGGCGCCAGCTCCCCCGCAAGCGTCCGCTGGGCGTACGCGCCGAGCGCGAGGCTGGAAAGCGTGATGCCGATCTGGCACGCGGCGATATAGCGGTCAAGGGCGGCAGGCGATTCGATCAGCGGAAGCAGCCAGCCGGCGAGAGCGTTTCCCTCAGAGGCCAATTGCTGGACGCGGCTCCGGCGGACGCTGACTGCCGCGAATTCGGCGCCGACGTACACAGCATTGATCAGAATCAACACCGCGATGATGAGGAAGGCCGAGAGAATCACGCAGGCTCAGCGCGCGCCGAATGTCGGCGGGTCCTGCCGCGCCGCAATCCGCGCTGCCAGCTCCAACGCCAGCGTCGCCACCCGCGCGGTTCCTCGCGCGTCGATGAGATTCCAATCGTCGCCTGGGCGATGGTAGTCATCGTGGAAGCCGGTGAAGAAATGAAGCGCCGGCACGCGTCTGTCGTTGAACGAGGAGTCGTCGCTGCGCCCAGCACCGGGGCCGCCCTGGCTGATCTTGATGTCGGCGATTCGCGCGGCTGCATCGACGTCCGGCTGGAGCGCAGGCGTTGTGGCGAGGCCCCCGACCTCAACGCTGCCTTGGGAGCGCCCGATCATATCGAGGTTTACCATCATGACCGTATCGGCGAGCGGTATGACCGGGGCGCTCGCATAGTGCCTCGAGCCAAGTAGGCCCCGCTCCTCGCCTGCGAACGCCACGAAGACCAGTGAGCGGGGAAAGCGCGCTCGATCGGTCGCTGCCGATCGTGCGATCTCAATCAGCGCGGCAACCCCGGATGCGTTGTCGTCGGCGCCGTTATGAATCTCGCCGGTGCGCTCGGGAGCACTGGACAGACGGCCGCCGAGGCCAACATGGTCGTAATGTGCGCCGAGGACCACTGCTTCCGCGCTCCTCGCGCCGTCCGAGCCGTCCAGAATGCCGACCACGTTGCGTACCGTCCGGCGGTTCAGTGACAGGCGTTGCGTGTAGTCGAGTGTGGCTCCGGCGAGCGGCCGCCCACGCGGCATCAGATCGCGATCGGTCGAGGCCGCGAGATCGTCAAGGCCCCAGGCCAGCAGCAGCGGGGCCATCTGATCGCGGCCGATGCGCAGGACTGGAATCTGATGATCTTCCGCTTCCGAATCGATCGTGAAGATCGGGTAGTTGGCCTGATCGACGCGATGCGTGGGGTCCGACACCACGAGCAGGGCCAACGCGCCGCGGCTGCGCGCCGCGCGCGCCTTGCTCTCCAGGGTGGTCGCGCGAATCGGCCGCACGCCATCGAGGCGGCTGTCGCGCTGGTTCTCCTGGGGCTCGTGCGAGAAGATGAGCACCGCCTTGCCTGCGACATCCAGGCGGGCGTAGTCGTCGTAATCGAGTTCCGGAGCGGAGATGCCGTACCCGGCAAACACGAGCGGAACACCCTTCAGATCCATCGGGGCGGAGGACGCCCCGTCCGTGGGACTGGCGGCGAGCGGGTAGTACGACTCGCCGAGCGACAAGCTGACCGACCGGGTGCCGGCGCGCACCACGAGGCTATTGTCTTCACCGATGGTGAGGCCGGCTGTCAGCTCGAACGGCTGAAACCACTCGCCATCCGGTCCGCCGGGCCGGAGGCCGGCAGCTTCGAACTGCGCGGCGATATAATCGGCGGCCTGCTCGAGTTGGAGGCCTCCGTTGGCGCGCCCTTTCAGCTCGTCGGAGGCCAGGAACCGGATGTGGCCAAGTAGCGCGTCCGGTACGATCGGCGTCGCTGCCGCGACGACGGCACCCGTCAGCAGGCCTCCGAGCAGCACCGAGCGAAGAAACCAAGCCAGGGCGATCCACATGTTTCGATCGTAACCTACCCGCCCAGAGCGGTTTGAAGCTGTACCTGCTCGCGTGTCGTGAGCTCGGGGACGCGTGTGTCCACGATTCCGCGTGCCCCAAGTCGAGCCGGGAGAGCACCGGCGCGGTGCCTCACGCCGAATTCGCCTTCGAGTTGGGTCAGGACGCTGAACGACCGTCTGGACCCGGACAGGATGGCGTCGGTGACGCGGGCGGCGGCGGCGCCGAGTGTGTAGGGGCCGGGCGGCCAGAGGCGGAAGGCCCGCGCCTCGATTCGCGCGAGCTGAACCTGCGACAGCACGCGCTGCATGGCATAGCCTCCGATCGACGCCTCGCTCCACGGGACGACGAATCCGGCCGGCGGCGTGCCGAGCACCGTCAGCATGACCTCACGCGGGGAGCAGCCGGCTTCCATCGCGACGATGGCGGAAATAGCCGACGCAAGGGCCTCGGGGGACGAGCCAATGAGTCGCTCGCGGCGGATGCGCGTTTCGTCAGCCGCCCTGCTGAGTAGCTCGACCTGCAACGCGCCCGCAAACACGATCGGGGCGTCGCCGAGGTTCGGAGCGACCCGCGTCAGCATCGACAGCCCGTCTTCGCCCTGCCATTCGCCAGAGGGGGCGCCGAACCGATCCGCGATCACGCAGACCGTGCAGCCGACCAGCCGGCTCTCATCGCCGGTGCCATCAAGACGTGCGTGAGAGCCGGTGACGGCCCCCGCCTGCTGAATGTCGAGCGCTTTTCCCGCAGCCGCACTGGCGGCGGCATCCACGAGCCACACCCGGCGGACACGGTCGCAAGACGCGAGTGCTTGCGCGGTCGCACCGCCAATGTCGCCCGCTCCGACGATTGCTACCGTTGTCATTTTGCGAAATGCGCCCTCTAGTCGGCGCGTGTATTGTAGTAGGCCATGAAGATGTGTACAGGCAAAGTCGCTCTCGTCAGCGGCGGGTCCCGTGGAATCGGCCTGGCGATCGCGCGCGCGCTCCTGGAGCGTGGCGCGCAGGTGGCGATCACCGCCACCTCCGACGTCACGCTTCAGGCTGGCACGGCGGCGCTCAACGAAGTGTCGGAGGCCGCGGCCGTCTTGCCGATTCGTGCCGATGTGCGGCGTCATGACCAGGTCGAACAGGCGATCGACACAGCTGTCCGGCATTTCGGGGGCCTCGATGTGCTCGTGAACAATGCCGGCATTGGCGTGTTCCGCTCCGTCGCCGACATGTCCATTGAGGAATGGCACCGAGTCATCGAGACGAACGTGAACGGGGTGTTCTACTCGTGTCATGCGGCGCTGCCACATCTGCGGACGCGCGGCGGCGGGTGGATCATCAACATCAGTAGTCTCGCCAGCGTGAATTCGTTTCCTGAGGCGGCGGCCTATTGCGCCTCGAAGGCGGCTCTCAACGCATTCAGCGAGTCCCTCATGCAGGAGGTGAGACATGATGGCATCCGCGTTGCCTACGTCATGCCGGGGTCCGTGCGCACCGACTTCGCGGGAACGCCTGGAAAGAACGATGAGTGGAAGCTGGCCCCAGACGACGTCGCGCAGGTTGTCGTCGATCTCATTGCTCATCCGTCCAGAAGCCTGCCGAGCCGCGTCGAGATACGGCCGGCACGGCCGCCGAGGAAGAGCTGAGAGGAGACTGGATGTCGGCGCTCAACAAGCATCGCGACGCGCTCGAGGTTCACGAGACGATGATGGGCCCCACCAGGGGGCGTGTCGCCGTGGCGCTCGACCTGCTGACTGACGCACTGGCCATGGTGGGGCAGCATGGCGTCTACTGCCAGAGCACCCGGGTGCCCGGCAAACCGGCGCTCGATATCGCGCTCGTCCTGGAGCAGATCGGCGACGCCAAGGAATTGCTCCAGAGCGCCATCGAGCTGGAGCGGCCGGGATGAACACTCGATGAACGCGTCCGCTCCGGCGCCGCTTGGTGTCGTAGCCCATTACAACCTGCTCGAGCGTCTCGACTCAGCCGGTCCAGGCGAGCTCTTTCGCGCGCGCGACACGCGCCACGGGCGTACCGTCGCGGTGCGGGTATTGCCGTCCGAGTTCGCGCGAGATGCTGACGCCCGGGCGCTCCTCATGGAGCAAGCTCGATCGCTCGTCGCGCTGTCACACCCGAATGTCACGGCGCTGTTCGACGCCGGTGAGCATGACGGCAGCGTCTACGTCGTCTTCGAGTTCCTGAACGGACAGCCGCTGCGCGCGGAAATGGCAGGGCGGCCGATGAAAGTGCGCCGCGCGATCGAGCTTGCCATCCAGATAGCCGATGCCATGGCCGAAGCCCATGCCGCCGGATTCGTGCACAGCGGCCTGAGTCCAGATTCCGCAGTGATCACGTCGAAGGGCCATGCCAAGATTCCGGTGTTCGAGCTGGCGGCGCGCTCCGGCGTCGACCAGGGCGCCGTAGGCGTGCGCCATCCCGACTACCGCTCGCCCGAAGAGGTGCACGGCCACCGCGCCGACGAGCGCTCCGACATCTACTCTGTTGGCGCGGTCCTGTACGAGATGCTGACGACCCGGCGGCCGCTGCATCGGGGCTCCGCGGCCCCGAGTGCGTCCAACCGGAATGTGCCGGCCGCGGTCGACGAGGTTGTGCTGAAGGCGGTGGCACCGAATGCCGCCTCGCGTTTTCAGAGCGCGGCGACGCTCGCGGCTGAACTCAGGATCGCAGCCACGGCGCTCGACGTTCGTGCCGGCGCTGGAGAGGCGGAAGGACACCGGGAGTCACGGGCGACACGCGTCGGCCATGTCCTGATCCTGACCATCGCTATCCTGCTGGGTCTGGGCCTGCTGGCCTTGTGGCTGGCGGCACGCTGAGAATCTCTCCGAGCCTTTCAGAAAACGCGGAACGGGCGAGGACCTCGTCAATGCCTGCCCCGCGAGCCGCGGTAATGACATGCGTCTGGACATGCGACACGTAACCGAGCGTTCGAATGTCTCGCAGCCCGAGGTCAGCCTTCATCTGCGCGATCGCGTCGAGCGGCCGGAGTGTTGTGCTGTTCAGGTCGAAGATGACGAGCACCGGCTGTTTCTCGCGGATACGGGGCAGGACCATCTCCGGCGACCGCTCGAAAAACACGGACGCACCGAGCGCCTTGGCGGCGGTTGAGATCTTGACCGAGAAGATCAGGTCATCCACGATGCAGAGGATCATGTTGATACGATTGTAGTGGAATGCTTCTCGAAGTCAGGGCCGTCCCACTGTTCTACAAGAACGGATTCGTTGTCGGCTGCGAGCGCACCCGCGAAGCCGTCGTCATCGACCCTGGTGACGAAGCTGACGCACTACTTGGCGCAGTGCGGGATCACGGCCTCGAGGTGAGGCATATCCTCCTGACGCACGCGCACATCGATCACATCACGGGTGTCGCGCTTGTGAAGGACGCGGTGGGCGCCCCTGTCTATCTCCATAGAGACGATCTACCGTTGTACGACCACGCGGTCGAGCAGGGGCACATGTTCGGCATCGCGGTCAGGCGGCCTCCACCGGTCGACGTCTTGTACGACATGAGCCCGATCCAGTTTGGAGATTACGAGGTTCGGGTGCACCACACGCCCGGCCACTGCCCAGGGGGCGTCTGTCTTGAAATAGGCCCACATCTCTTTGTGGGCGATACATTGTTCGCCGGGTCGATCGGGCGCACAGACCTGCCGGGCGGCGATCACGACGTCTTGATGCGATCGATCACCGGCGTCCTGTTCGCCCTTCCAGAGGCGGCCACAGTGCACCCCGGCCATGGCCCGGACACGACGATTGGGCACGAGCGCCGGACGAATCCGTTTGTGCTCGAGTACCTGTCGAGGCACTCGAAGACGACGTGAACCACGAAGGGCGCGGACGAGTTGAACCACGAAGGGCACACGGGCACGAAGGGCACGAAGGCCTTTCGAGTTGGCTTCCGGCTATTGTGTCTTTCGTGTTCTTCGTGGCTGGGGAGTCTTCGTGACCTTCGTGGTTAATCCGCGTCTCTTCGTGGCGGATGCGTCTTCGTGGTGTCGTGGTCAGTCGGCGTCGCGCAACGCGACGAGCTCCACGCGTCCCACCCCGAGCCGATCACCCGATGCCAATCGCCCAGACTGGACCCGCTCACCATTGATGAACGTGCCGTTGGTGCTGTCGAGATCTCGGACCTCGAGGCTGCCGTCGGGGAGCGCGGTGAGCCTGCAGTGGACCCGGGAGACCAGGGGAGCGTCCACGATGAAGTCAGCGCCTGTGGCGCGTCCTATCGTCCGGATGCCGCCCGGCAGGATGCGGAACGTTCGTTCAGGCTCGCCCTCGGTGATGGTTCGCAGAATCCACATACAGACCTCTAGTCGACACCATGGTACGCACAAACGTCCCGCTCCGGAACATCGAACTTCCGAATCTGTCATTGGCGATTCATGATTTGTGATCTTGGACTTTCGACTTGTGACTTTTGACTTGGGATTTACGCCGCTCTTCAAAGGCTGGGTGACGCCGGGACCGGTTCCGCCCGGCGCAGCCGCGCCAGTCGACGTGCCCGTCGATGAAACCCTCGACGCGCTCAGTGGTCATTTCCGCATTTTTCAACTTCGGAAGGGGCACCGGTTTTCGACGGACGATCTTCTCACGGCGTGGTACGGCACGGCCTGGGCACCGTCGCCTCGGCTGGTGCTCGATCTTGGATCCGGTATCGGCTCGGTGGGGATGATGGCCGCGTGGCGTCTTGCTGGCGCCCGGGTCGTGACGGTGGAGGTGCAGGAGGAGAGCGTGCGTCTGGCGCGGAAGTCGGCGGCGTACAACGGCCTGGACGACCGTTATGAGATCCGCCATGCAGATTTCAGGGATCCAGGCGCGCTTGCCGCCGACGAGCGATTCGACCTGGTGCTTGGCAGCCCTCCCTACTTTCCGCTGGGGACTGGGCTCGAGGGCGATCATCCGCAGAAGATCGCGTGCCGGTTCGAGCTGCGCGGGGACGTCGGCGATTACGCCAGGACCTCCGCCTCGCACCTGCAGCCGGGGGGGGTCTTCGCCTGTGTGTATCCCGAAGCACGGCGCGAGCGGCTGGAGGCCGCCGCCCGCAAAGCTGCCCTCACGGTGGTGCGCCGGCGTCCGGTCGTCTTTCGCGAAGGCGAGCCGCCGCTGCTCACGGCGTTCGGGATGATGCGGGAGAACGATCTTCCCGCGGGGATGCGGAAGAGGACCTGGGTCGAGCCGCCCCTGGTGATTCGGGCAGCCGACGGCAGCGTGCATCCCGAGTACGCGGCGATCAAGCTGGCGATCGGGTTTCCGCCGTAGGTGTCGGTTCGTAGCGAAACCACGAAGAGGCATCAGCCACGAAGAGCACGAAGGACACAATGGTACGAGGCTTGGCCGAAAACATGCCTTCGTGGGTAGTTACGTCAGGTCGTGGGTGGCACTTAGAGGGTTCCGGCGAGGAAGGCGTCCCATGCGCCCCTGCCGCGCTCGAACAGCCGAAGGATGCGCGGGCTCGTTCTGAACTCAGCCATGATCTGTGCCTGCCGGCTCGAGCGCTGGTCCTGCAGCACGAAGGCGAGCGTGGTGGCCATGACCGAGCCCTCTTCGGTCTTCGTGGCTTCGAATCGCTTCCGGAAATCCTGCAGAACCGCATCGAACTCCTTGCGGTCCCACTCGTCGAGGGGGACGTCGAGCCGCACAAACTCGTTCAGGACTGACGCATACTCCTCGCTCGGCGGGTGATGCCAGAACGAGATGTCTGGACCGATCGCCTCGACGTACTTCGGAAGGTACACGGTGCCGTCTGCGGGAACCTGCTTGATGAGCGCCGGATTGAATCGGCGGAGTTCAGCGGCCGGCAGTCCCGTCGTGCGAGCGATACTCGTGAGTGAGCGAGCGCTCTTCGTGCGCATCGCGAATATCTCGGCCTGCGGCATCGTGGATCTCAGACGCACCACGTTGGCCATGTTGCCGAATACCATGTCCGCGTAGAGGGCCGACCGGGGGCCGAACGTGCGGTAGAGGTCCGCGAAGGTGCGCGGCGACACGGTACGCAGATCGCGCGCGAACGAAGCACCCAGAAAATAGCGTTCGCGAACATCTCCACCGCCGAGCCGCTCGCCGTTGACGAGCGTTCGCCCGACGTTGACGGCTCCGGCGTGATGCTCCGACAGGGCCGGGATGAAGCTGCCATACTTGGTGGAGAGTATCGTCAGATACGCTGCGCAGTACGGCGCCTGTGTCGTCTGATTGTGCCCTTCGATGACGTGCGGCGCCAGGCGCTTCAAGCGGTCCCAATTGCCCTGGAGCCACTGGCAGAAGCCGAGCGCCCGCGCGCGCGAGCGGACGGTGCCGTTCAGGCCGGACTCGACGACGGCCTGTGCCAGTCCGACATCCGCAGGCACCCCGAACCGCTCGTATATCGCTCCCCACTCACGCACGAACGCGCCATACACCTGCCCATTTCGCTGGAGGGAGAGCCCGCGGGTTTGGTTGTGCACAACCTCGTCGCCCAACGCCTCCAGTCGTCGCGCGACCTCCTCACGACGCCGGTTCAGGTCGCTCGGCAGCGGCGCATCGGCCAGGGCTTCGGCGGCGGCCGGATCTGCCCACTCGGCGGTGCGCGCCCAGTTCCCTCCCATGGGGAACGTCGCGAAAAGACGTCCGTCGGCCGCGCTCCCGAACGCGATGGAGCCGTCGGGCACCGTGAACACGTGATACCAGAACGGGTACGCCGGGCTGAAGCGCCGCATCGCGGCGGTGTCAGCCTCCAAGCGGGCGGTCGCGGCTTGCCGGGCCTGCTGCTCCGGCGATAGCACAGGAGCCACTGCGGCGCCCGCCGCGTCGGCCATCTGGGGAGGCCGGTCGGTCTGCCCGCCGGCCTGCGCCGCGAGATTGGTCGTGGCCGGGAGAAAAAAGGCAACGGCAGCCGAGAGCGTCAGGGCGGAGATGATTCGTCTCATAGACATTCAGGCGATTATGGGGCACTGATCTGATCTGTCAAGTCCTAAGCCGACGTCTGTCAAGTCCCACGCTATGGATCCCGGAGCGAGAGGCCGCGCCCGCGTTGCTGTTCTTGTTGATCCTCGTCGTTTTATCGGCTCGAGCCTGGGTGAACTTTGCCGCCTCCGTCGCGAAGGCGGAGGTCACGGCTTTCTGTCATGCGCGCCCGGTCACCGGACGTCCGCCACTCGTTCGGCGCCCCGCATCACTCGCAGCAGGTTCAGCCCCAGGATCTTCCGCACGTCCTCGTCTCGATAGCCACGCCGCAGGAGTTCGGCGGTCAATGCGGGATACGTCGAGACGTCCTCGAGTCCGACCGGGACGGTCGTAATGCCGTCGAAATCACCCCCCAGCCCGATGTGATCGACCCCCGCGATGGTGCGGATGTAATCGATATGATCGGCCACCTGCGACAGTGTCGCGCGAGGGATGGGGTTCGATTCCCGCCATAGGGTCAGTCCGGCCGCCACCTCGGCGGCATTTTCGGGATGCTCCCGCCGCAGGCGTTCCCGCTCGGCATCCAGCGCACGGTCGTGAGCCGCGACGGCGCTCGACACGAAGCCCGGGACGAACGTCACCATCACGACCCCACCATTTGCCGGCAGCCGCTTGAGGATTGCATCAGGGACGTTCCGGGCCACGTCGGTCACGCCTCGCGCCGAGGAGTGCGAAAAGATCACTGGCGCGGTCGTGACCCGAAATGCATCCTCCATCGTGCCTGGCGAGGTATGGCTCAGATCGACCAGCATCCCCAGGCGGTTCATTTCCTGGACGACCTGCTCGCCGAACGGGGACAGGCCACCAGAGGCCGGGGTGTCGGTCGCCGAATCGGCCCATGGCGTATTCTCGCTGTGGGTCAGCGTCATGTAGCGGACACCGAGCCGGTGGAACATTCGAAGCGCTCCGAGCGACGAGTCGATCGAGTGCCCACCCTCCATGCCGACGAGCGACGCAATCCTACCGGTCAGGAAGACGCGTTCGACATCGTCGGCCGTAAGCGCCAACGTAAACGTGTCCGGGTACTCCCGCACCATGCGATGGACGGTGTCGATCTGCTCCAGCGTCGTGACGACCGGCGTGGGATCGTCGGCCGGCACGTACACCGACCAGAACTGGCCCCCGACGCCCCCGGCCCTCAGCCGCGGGATGTCGGTCATGATCGATGGCTGCGATCGCGAGATGTCCAGTTTGCGGAAATCGCCGCCGGCATCCTGCCGGAGCGCCCACGGGTAGTCGTTGTGCCCGTCAATGAGCGGTACCTCGCGGTGCAGCGCACGGGCGCGCTCGAGGAGCGCGTCGGCATCGGCCGGGACTGCGGGCTGCTGGGCGTGGACGGCCATGGATGCGGTGAGCCCCGTGACGCTGACAGCGACGAAGCACAGCGCGAATCGATTCGACACTCGCGTCATTGGCTTCTCACATCGGTCACCTGTTGCCATGGAGCTTCCGGCGATTATGTGCCACCGATCTGATCTGTCAAGGCCCGCGCCGTGAACGACAGGCCGCTGCTGCCCCGTCGCGGGGCGGATTGGCCGCTTGCGCTGTTGCGCGGGACCCTGGGCAGGTTGTGCTCTTCTCAGCGACATGATCGACGGTCGGCTCACGAGAGCCTGAGCGGGATCGTTCACCGACGCCGATGCTGGCTTACGCCGCCAGCGCGGCAGCAACCGCCGGTGCGGCCATGTGACTCCGAACAAACCCATGGGTCCGCCCTCGATCCGTACCGTTCTTGATGGACGGGTTTTTCTCCGCACATGACCACGCCGGCGGCCGTCCGGCACGTCTGACAATCTGCCGCCGACGCGGCGGTCGGGGTTGGCGGAAACCGCGACGTTCGCGGCCACGTCGTGTCGAGAGTCCGCGATTCCGGGGCCCTCTTTGTTGGCACGTCGCCCGCCTCGCTCCCGTGCGTGGCCCAGCCGTCCGCGCGCTACCAACCTCGGCGTCCCGCTGAGGACGTCCTGTACCAGATCGTACAAGCGCACTTCGAGACGTTTCGCGCCAAGGCCGAAAGCCTGCGGGAGGGCGAGGGCTTGCCCCGGTTCGTCGAGGAGGAGTTCCGGGAGTTCCTGCGCTGCGGGTCGCTAGCCGGTGGGTTCGCCCGGTTTCGCTGTGCCGCCTGCGGTCTGGATCGGCTGGTGGCCTTCTCGTGCAAGGGACGGAGGTTTTGTCCGAGTTGCGGCGGCCGACGGATGGCCGAGCGCGCCGCGCACCTGGTGGACCACGTCTTCCCCGACGTGCCCGTGCGGCAGTCGGTTCTGAGTCTGCCGTACCGCCTGCGCTATCGGTTGGCGTGGGACCACGACCTGTGCCGTGCGGTCGTCGCCGTCTTCATGCGTGCGGTGCTGGGGTGGTTGCGCGTCGTGCACAACTTGAAGACGTGGCCGATGGTCGTGGGGGCGCGGTGGCCGTTCTCCAGCGTTTCGGCGGGGCGCTCAATCTGAACGTGCACATCCACGCACTGGTGCTGGACGGCGTCTTTGTCAAAGACCTGACCGGTGCGGTGGGGTTTCATCCGACGCCCAGCCTCAGCGCGCTGGACGTGGCGGAAGTGTTGGCCACGGTGGAACCGCGGATCGCGCGGTTGCTCGACCGCCGAGGGATCGGCGACGGTGACGATAGTGCCGGCGAGTCGGACGGATGGACGGACGAGGCACCGGTGCTGGCTGGGCTGGCCGCAGCCTCGGTGCAGGGCCGCGTGGCGCTGGGCCGCCAGCGGGGCGCCCACATTCGTCGTCTGGGTGTCCAGGCCTACGACGCCGCGCCGCGCGCGCTCGGCCGCTGTCACGCGCGGTCGAACGGCTTTGATCTCCATGCCGGCCTCGTCATACGAGCCGGACAGCGGGAGCGGCTCGAGCGGGTGTGTCGGTACGCGTTGCGGCCACCCGTGGCGCGGGAACGGCTCAGCGTCACCGGCTCTGGGCAGGTGCGACTACACCTCCGGCAGTGCTGGGCGGATGGTACGACCCCCCTGGTCTTCGACCCGCTCGAGTTCCTGGGACGGCTGGCGGTACTTGTGCCGGGGCCGCGGATCAACCTGGTGCTCTACCACGGCGTGCTCGGGCCCCGGGCGGCCTGGCGGGCGGCGGTCGTGCCGGGTGAGGCGGCGCCGACGGGCGAGGGCGAGCCCCGCGCCCAGGACACCACCGGTCAGGGTGGTGACGGGGAGGTCGACGCGAACACGCCGGATGCGGATCGACGGCGCGCACGCGGTCGAGGCCCTTCGACTCTTTGAAGCGAACGAGTCGATCGATGTGGTCCTGACCGACGTCGTCATGCCAGGCGGAGCGGGCCGGAGTTGACCAGACAGCTGGTCGAACAACGGCCGGCTCTCAGAGTGGTCTACATGTCCGGGTACACGGAGGAGGCCATCATCCACCACGGGGTCCTCAAGCCTGGGATTGCGTTCTTGAACAAACCATTCAATTCTGAAACACTCGGCGCGAAAGTCCGCGAAGTGCTCGAACGGTAGGCTGACCAAGCTGTGACCTTCAGCCAGCGCTGTCACTGTCGGAGGAGCCAGGGTCGCAGAACGGGTCTTCCGTTAACGTTCGGACCCCGCTAATGTGGCCTCATAGGTGATCACTTAAGCAGGCATCACGAGTTCGAGTCCAGCCCGGAGGCGGCCGGTTCGACGTTCGCGAGGCACGTTGGCCCGGCGTGCGTTCGCGACGAGGTACGCGAGCCCGCGTCGCAGGGCGCCCCGCAGGCCGACGCCCTGCAGCAGCGCCCGGACCAGTGCCTCCAGGATATGCCCCGCGCACATGGCCACGCGACGGGTCGATACGGCCACGCCCTGACCGACGTGCTGCGCGGCATGCGCCAGGAAGCGCTTGAGGATCGCCGCACAGAGACTCGCCCAGATCAATCCCTCGGCGATGTGTGGATTCGCGGTATCGAATTTGTGGAGGTTGGCGTAGGACTTCCACTCCTTGAAACAGAGTTCGATCTGCCAGCGAAAGCGATAGAGTCGGGCCACCAGGGCCGTGGAGAACGGCGTGCGCGGCAGATTGGTGCAGAGTCGCGTCATCGCGGGGTCGCGGCCCGGTACCGCCACGACGCGGAAGCCGACGCGGTGGTGCCCGCGGTCGAATTCCACGTCGAGGTCCACCTCCCGACGGGCATGCCGAGCCAGAAAGCGCGACAGCCGCAGCCCCGTGGGCACCGTGATGCGATGCCCGTCCACCCACGCCGTGCGGACCCAGGGGTCGTAGCTGCGCGTGAGCCGCACGAGAAACGCCCAGCCGTGCGCCTGGACCGCCTCGAAGTAAGGGACGCTCGGGTAGCCGCGGTCGGCCAGCAGCAGGCACCCCGTGAGCGTCGCGGGATCCGGCAAGAACGGGCGTTCCGCCTCCCGGTCCGAAGCGATCTGCACGGCACGGATCTCGTCGGCAAACCCGCTATACGTCGCGTGGAGCTCCACGGCCGCGGGGCCGAGCGTCGTGAACCGCCCTGGAAACGCCGTTCGCAGCACCGGCTTCAACGCAAACGACGACCCGTCGTGGATCACGATGTCCGTGAAGCGCGCCACCGCCGTGTGGCCCGCCGTGGTGAGGGTCTGCAGGCTCAGGCGCTCGATCAGCCGGGCACACATCCCGCGCATGAACGTTGTGAACCCGACCCGGGCGAGGCGGTTGTAGAACGCTTTGTACGCTACGTGGACGCCGTTGTGATAATTGAAGGCGCGCACCAAGTCCGCGAGCGACTCCACGTGGCCGCTGGCCAGCGCCGATACCACCGCGAGGAACAACCGATGCGGCGTGACCGTGCGCAGCCGGACGGCCTGTCCCGTGTCGCGCCCGAGTTGATTGACGTCCGCGACCGAGAGCGCCCGTGCCAGGGCGTCCCGGACCTTGGTAAGCTCTGAAGGGGACATCGCAGCCTCCTTTGCTGGTGAGTGTCGCAACCCCAGCATGAAGGTTGTTGTTGTCCCTGTCGATCCCAGCGCCCGTCAGAACCGGCTGCTTAAGATCGTACCTATGAATGTGGCCTATCGTCCGCACCCCATCCCGCTGTCGTCAGCGTGGAACCCAGCACGAGAAGTGCCACCAAGAAAATCGGCTTGCGCATTTAATCTCCTTCCAGAACGGTCATCGCGGTATTACCCGACCGGTGCCGGAATGATCGGCCATATCAACGCTCGGCGCTCAGCCGCGAGCCGTGCGGGGCGCTCGCGTTTTCTTGCACCTGGTTCGGCTCGTCGGCTGCAGCGCCTTGTCATACAGCCCTCCCCCTGCTCCTACTCGGTGTGAGTAGGCTGTCGCAGGGCTAATGCGC
>Ga0326597_10003136_pt1 | contig 24097 bp, 21 predicted proteins | sample RVTome_12_FD_203789 | JGI IMG/M metagenome (GOLD analysis project Ga0326597, IMG submission 203789) | Soil microbial communities from uranium-contaminated site in the Upper Colorado River Basin, Wyoming, United States - RVT100D185 | ecosystem: Environmental > Terrestrial > Soil > Contaminated >... | reverse complement strand
CCAGCCGATCCCCGCTCATCCCAACCCCCAACTCTCACCCACCAGGTGAAACCCTTAGAATCCAAACCCACAGACAGGAAAAGAAAATTCTCACTATCCGATCAATTAAGCCGGGGAATGAGGGGGCGTGCAGGGGTGGATTTCGGCGACAAGGTATTCGACTACGTGATCGTGGGCGGCGGCTCGGCGGGCTCGGTGCTGGCGAGCCGGCTGAGCGCCAAGTCCGCCAACGACGTTCTCCTGATCGAGGCGGGGGAGGACTTCCCGCCCGGGAAGGAGCCGCCCGAGATCCTCGACAGTTTCGCGGGCACGGCGCATTCCAACCCGCGCTTCACCTGGCCGGGATTGACGGCCGCCTTCCCGCCGCGGCCCTCCAACGCGCCGGACACGCGCCCGAGGCGGCGCTACACCCAGGGCCGCGTCATCGGCGGCGGGTCTTCCGTCAACGGCATGGTGTCGGTGCGCGGGTTGCCGAGCGACTACGACGGCTGGGCGGCCGCCGGGGCCATGGGCTGGGATTGGGAGGGCGTGCTGCCCTACTTCCGGAAGCTCGAGCACGACCGCGATTTCGACGGGCCGCTCCACGGAAAGGACGGGCCCGTGGGCCTCCGCCGCATTCCGGCCGAGGTCTGGCCCGGCTTCGTCAAGGGCGTCATCCAGGCGGTGGACGAGCTCGGATTCGAGAACATCGAGGATCAGAACGGCGTCTTCACCGACGGCTATTTCCCGATCGCCATCTGCAACATCGACGATCGGCGCGTGTCCGCCGCCATCGCCTACCTGACCGAGGACGTGCGGGCGCGGCACAACCTGACCATCCTTGCCGAGACCAGGGTGGAGCGCCTCCTGTTCGAGGGCCGGCGGGTCACGGGCGTCGCCGCGCGCGACGCGGGCGGGCCGTTCCAGGTGCGCGCGCGCGAGGTGATCGTCTCGAGCGGCGCGCTGAATTCGCCGGCGCTGCTGTTGCGCTCCGGCATCGGGCCGGGGGAAGAGCTCAAGGCGCTCGGTATCGAGGCGGTCGCGGACCGCCCCGGCGTCGGCAAGCACCTGATGGAGCATCCCGGGGTCAACTTCGGCTGCTACATGAGGCCTGAGGCGCGCCTGCCGGCGAGCTTGCGGCGCCAGATGTTCGCGGGGCTGCGCTGGTCGTCCAACATGGAGGGCTGCCCCAAGGGCGACATGTACCTGATCCCCACCAACAAGACCGCCTGGCACGACATCGGCGCGCGGCTCGGCGTCGTCATGGTGTGGGTGAACAAGTCCTATTCCACCGGCGAGGTCCGGCTGACCTCGCCCGATCCGAACGCCGCGATCGACGTCGATTTCGACATGTGCTCCGATCCCCGGGACTTGGACCGCCTGGTAATGGCGACCCGGCTCCTGATCAGGCTGCAGGAGAACCCGGCGATCCGCGAGGCCGTCACGGACATCTTCCCGATCAGCTATTCCGACCGCGCGCGCAAGCTCGCCGTCTACAGCCGGTTCAACGAGTTCCAGACCCGGCTCGGCGGCCGGGTGATGGACGCCTCGGCGGCGCTCCGGCGTGTCCTGATCCGCACCCTGATCGCCGACGGGCCGACGGTGAGCGACCTCGCCAATGACGAGAGCGCCCTGATCGCCTGGATCCGCGACACGGTGCTGGGCCATTGGCATGCGTCGTGCACCTGCCGCATGGGGGCGGCGGAGGATCCCGGCGCGGTGACCGACCCGCGGGCCCGGGTCTACGGCGTGGAGGGGCTTAGAGTCTGCGATGCCTCGATCATGCCGGCGGTGCCTTGCGCCAACACGAACATCCCGACCATTATGGTGGGCGAGAAGACCGCCGATCTCATCCTGGCCGAATAAGGAGGACGAAACACGTGAGCGACGTGAGCGAAGCGGAAGTGACGGACAAGTACCTGCTGGACCCGTATCTCGACTGGGTCAAGGGGGAGGGCATCCCCATCGTCGAGGATTTCGGGGTCGACCTCTTCGCCGTGGAGACCCGGCCTTGGGCGCGCATGGGGACCAAGGGGGCCGCGGTGCACTTGAAGGGGCGGGGCGACTTCATGGCGCTGTTCCTGGTGGACCTCGCGCCGGGCGGCAAGAGCGCGCCCCAGCGCCACCTCTACGAGGAGGTGGTCTACGTCATCGACGGCCACGGCTCCACCACCGTGGAAGCCCGGGACGGCCGCAAGCACACCTTCGAATGGGGCCCCAAGAGCCTGTTCGCCCTGCCGCTCAATGCCCGTTACCAGCATTTCAACGGCTCCGGCGCCGAGGCCGCCAGGCTGTGCTCCGGCACCGACCTGCCGATGATGATGAACATCTTCCATAACGAAGGCTTCATCTTCGACAATCCTTACGACTTTCCCGAGCGCATCGGCGCAGCGGACTACTTCGCCGGCGAGGGCGAGTTCCTGCCCGTCAAGCCGGGCCGCCACATGTGGGAGACCAACTTCGTTCCCGACCTTTCCAGCATGGAGCTTCAGGGCTGGAAGAACCGCGGCGCGGGCGGCACCTCCATCGTCTTCGCGCTCGCGGACGGGCTGATGCATTCGCACACTTCGGAGATGCCGGTCGGCACCTACAAGAAGGGCCACAGGCACGGCGCCGATTTCCACGTCTTCTGCGTCCACGGCACCGGCTATTCGCTGCTCTGGTACAGCCCGGACGACGAGTTCGTGCGCGTCGACTGGCGTCACGGCGTGGTCTTCGCGCCGCCCGATCAGATGTTCCACCAGCACTTCAACACCGACCCGAGCCCCGCGCGCTACCTCGCCATCGCGCTCGGCAGCCAGCGCTATCCCTTCGTCGAGTCGAAGCGGGCGCACTTCGACAAGGGCGTCGATACCTCGCTCAAGGAGGGCGGCAACCAGATCGAATACGAGGACCAGGACCCGCGCATCCACCGCATCTATCTCGACGAGCTCGCGAGGACCGGCGTGAAATCGAAGATGGGCCGGTTCATCGACGAATCGAAGTTCTGATCGCGGCGGGCCGCTCCGCCGGGAGTTCATCGGCGAACAGGGCGTAGCGTTCGGGCCGCCCGGGCACGAGGCCGTCGAGCGGCCAGCAGGTGACGAGGGCGAGCCCGCTCCGGCCGCCGCCTTCGGGCAGGGTGATCGCGGGCGAAGGCAATACTCGCGCGCCGGTCGTCCGATAGCGGCGCGTCCGTCCGTCAAGCGTCTGCAAGGTGATCGTCTCGCCCGGTTTGACGCGGTCGAGCCCGCGGAAATGCGTGTCGCGATGGGCCGAGATCACGGTGATGCCGGGCCGCCCCGGCGGCGCCGATCCGGCGACATGGGTCGGCCCGAAGGCGAGCCCATGGCCGCCGGAATCGGCCAGAACCAGGACGCTGCGGCCGCCCACCGTGAGGCGGGCGACGGGATAGGTGTCGGCCCAGGGCCAGGGAGTAGCCCTGGGCCGTCCCGAGAGCGCTCTCTGCCAGGCGCGCTCGAGAAGGTGCTGGGCGAGGACCGCCTTGGCGGGGATCCAGAGCCCGTCGAGGACGAGGAGGGCGCCCAGCGCGAGAAGGCCGAGCACGGCGATGCGCCGGGCGCCCCGGTTGCCCTCAGCCATGGAGGCAGCGCCTCTGGCCGAGGAGCAGCAGCCCCAGTCCGGCGATGAGGCTGAGGCCCCCCGCCAGCAGGTAGAGGGCCGCGGGGCTCGCGGTCTGGGGCAGCTGCAGGGTCTGGGCGCTGGCCGAGGGCTGGCCGGGCTTGGCCGCCTGAAGGGCCGCCGCCGGCTTCGCGAGCGCCGCGACCTCGGCCCTCTGGAAGCGCTTGCGCGCCTGCTCCAGCAGGGCTCGTTGCGGGGCGGACATCACGGGGCTCGGCTGGAGCTGCTTGCCGAAGACCTTATCGTACTGCCAGCCGTGGGGCAGGTTGTGGGGCAGCTTCTTGGTGGCGAGGGGCTCCCCATCGCCCCGGGCGATCTCCTTGTCCACCGCGACCAGGGAGGTGTGGCGGGTCACGAGCTGGTGGCGGAGCGCCACGGCCACCACCCGCTTGCGGATGTCGTCGGCGGAGACGCCTTCGTATCGCAGCATGTCGAGCCCGGCGATCTTCTCGCGCGCCCACAGCTTGGCGATGCCGGTCCCCTTGGGCGCGGCGGCGAAATCGAGCCGCTGGCTGAAGGATCCGGCGGCGCCCTGGCCGCGCACCAGGAGGTCGCCCGGCGCGCGGTCGAAACGCACGGCGAGGTAGACGGGCTCACCCGCGAAGAGGTCGGGCAGGGGGTCGGGCCAGATCTCCACCGCGCTCTCGCCTTGCGGCTTCACCGCGACGTGGGTGAGGACGGGCTTGGCGAGCTTGTCCCAGAGCGCCTGCATGCGGGTTTCCACCTGGCTGGGGGAGCCGATGAAGGTGAAGGTCCCGCGTCCCCGCCGCGCCGCGCCGCGCATGAAATAGCGGTTCGGCGCCGAGCCGATGCCGACGGCGAAGAGCCGCGAATCGCCCAGCCTGTGAGTGATGGTCTGGAACAGCTGGCTTTCGTTGCCCACCGCGCCGTCGGTGATGAAGACGACCTGGCGCAGGCGCCCGGCATTGACGGCCCGGTCGAGGGCGGCGTAGAGGGCGGTGCGCATTTCCGTTCCGCCCTGGGCCTTGAGTCCGCCGACATAGGCCATCGCCAGCAGCCTGTTGCGCTCGCTCGCCCGCACCGGGCGGTCGAACAGCTTGTCGGTGCGGGAGTTGAACTGGATCACGTTGAACCGGTCCGCGGGCGTGAGCCGGGCGAGCGCGTATCCGAGCGAGGCCTTGGCCTGGAGGATCGACTGCCCGCTCATGGAGCCCGAGGTGTCGATCACGAAGATGACTTCGCGCCCCCGGGTGATGACGTCCGCCTCGCGGTCCTGGGGCGGGGCCAGCAGGATCAGCCCGTAATGGTTGCCCTGCCACTCCTCGGTGAACAGCAGGGCCGAGGCGCCTTGACCGCCCGCCTGCCAGGTCAGCTCGAAATCCCGATCCGCCGCGACCGGCCCCTTGGCGAGATTGACGAGGCGCAGGCCGTTCTCGCCTTCCTTGATGAGGACCGTGTGGTGGTGGCTCTTGATGGCGGAGAACGCGGCTCCCCCGTGGAGCCGTACCTCGAGGGTGAGGGGATTGATCTTGCCCTCCTCGGGCCTGAGCACGGGCGAGGTCATGTTCTCGATGTCCTCCAGGCTTCCTTCCCGGGGTGCGCCGCCGGGGGAGTCCTTGGGGGTTTCGCCCGCGGGCTTCTCGCCGTCCCGTTCTTCCGCCGGGCCGGCGCCGGTCAGCAGGAGGCCGGCCTGGTCCGTCGGGAAGTAGCGCGGGCCCATGACCATGGGAAAGCGGAGCCGGTACTCGCCGTCGCGCACCGGCACGGTCTTCTGATAGGCGATCTCGACGGTGATGCTCTCGCCCGGGCCGATATTGGCGACCGAGGTCATGAACACGTTGGGCCGATGCGATTCCATCAGCGCCGCGCGCCGGCCCTGGGCCTTGGCCTGCTCGTAGATCTGCCGTGCCTGGGCGCGCTCCTTGATGACGCCTTCCACCACGCGCTTGCCGATCCGCAGGCGCAGGGTATCGACCGCCGACTTGTCGGCGAGCGGGAAGACGTAGACGCCCTCGATCCAGGCCTTGGCCGGGTTGAGGTAGTGCTGACGAAGCCGGGTGCGCGCGACCGGGCCGGTGACGTCGATCTCGACCTCGGTCGCGAGAAGCGGCGCCGGCACGTAATGGCCCGGCCGCCGCGTCTTGATCATCAGGCCGCGGAATTCGGGGTCGCCCGCCGTGACGGTTCCGGGCGGGGATTTCGCCGCGGGTGCCGCGGTCTCAGCCAATGCGGGTTGCGGATGGAAGGCGGCCAAGGGAATGGCCAATGCGAACAGGCCGAAGGCCCATGTCAGGCTCGAAGCCCTTTTCGGGTTCATCTGTCTACCCCCTGTCTCGGTTAACGGAGACGGATTGTGGGCAGGCGAATTTGTCGGGGGCGGGCCGGGACTTTGGCGAAAGCGCGGCCTTAGCGGGGTAATTTCATGGACATGGTCCGCCGAGGGCGGGCCGTTCGGTCAGGGGGCGTCGGGCTCGCGCCAGGAACGGTAGCGCTGTTTCTCGCCGATGTCGCAGCCCAGACGGAAGCCCGGCCCGACCGGCGGCGCCGTCGCGGCCCTGATGACGCGGCCGCGCAGCAAAGGGGCCTTCGGCGGCGCGAGCCCCGCGATTTCCAGGATCAGCTTCTTCTTGATCGCCCGGGCGAAGTCCTTGAAGTCCCGGGCCGGGACCTGGAACGCGCCGGTGCCGCCGATCACGCAGCCGGCGTAATACTGGTCGAGGTCGGGCAGGTAGTAGCGGCTGCGCAGGCCGGCGCCCGGATCGTTCATGATGGGCAGGCCGTTGACGATGATGCCCTTGGCCACCGCCTGATCGCGCGCCTCCGCCACCAGGCTGCCGTGGTTGTTGGGGCCGTCGCCGGAAACGTCGATCACCCGCCGCGTGCCGGCAAAGGCGTTCTTCTCGATCAGCGCGACGCCGTGCTCGATGGCGTCGGAAATGGAGGTGCGCCGGCCGTAGGTGAGCGGCGTCCTGAGCAGGGTCTCGGCGAAGGCGGTGGCGCTCGCCCGGTCGTGGATCACGCGCCAGTCGATGATGATCCGGTTGTAGGGCTGGGACGAATAATCGATGTAGGCGACGGCGATCCGACCGAGCGCGCCGGAGCGGATGGCCCCGATCACGCCGGAATCGAGGAAGGCCGCGGCGACGCCTTCGCGCTGGAGCCGGGCTTCGCCTTCGTCGATGGAGCGCGAGACGTCGGTCGCGACCACCAGTTCGAGATCGACCCGCTCGGCGGCCCTGGCCGGCGCCGCCGCGAGGAGGGACCCGATCAAGAAAAAGGCAATGAAAGTAATAGGTTTCATCCTGGACCCGGCCGCCGGCTCGGTCGAATTAAGCATTATGTAAACACTAGCCTTTATGGCTTTGGTCCGACAGTCCCGGGATGGGGGTCAGGGCCTTTCCCGTATCCAGTCTGTCGCTTTACCTTCTATAAAACGACTTATACAACGAGGCCCTGTGCGTAGCGAGGAGTAGGTGATGCCTGGAAAACGCGCGTTGACCATTGGGTTGGCGCTCTTGCTGTTCTGGTCCGTGCCGGGATATGCCCAGGAAAGCGTGGTCGAGGCCCATGCCGCGGCGGGGGTCACGGCGTTCCGCCAGGGCGACTACGAGGGCGCGGAGAAGGCCTTCAAGGCCGCGGTCGAGGAGGCCGAGAAACTCGGCCCCGACGCCCCGATCCTCGCCACCAACCTGAACAACCTCGCCGCCCTCTACAAGATCCAGGGCAAGTTCGGCGCGGCCGAGCCTCTCTTCGAGCGGGCGCTCGCCATCCGCGAAAAGGCGCTCGGGCCCGATCACCCCAACGTGGCGACGACGCTGAACAACCTCGCGGTTCTCTACAAGTCCCAGGGCAAGCTCGCCGAGGCCGTGCCGCTCTACGAACGGGCGCTCGTCATCCGCGAGAAGCATTTCGGCCGCGATCACCCGAGCGTCGCGACGCAGCTCAACAACCTGGCGACGATCCTCCTTGTCCTCAACCACCTCGACAAGGCGGGGGCGATGCTCGAGCGCGCGCTTGCGATCTACGAGAAGGCGCTCGGGCCCGATCATCCCGGCGTGGCGGGCACCCTCAGCAACCTCGCGCAGTTGCGCCGCGCCCAGGGCCGGCACGCGGACGAGGCGTCGCTCTTGGCCCGGGCGCTCGCGATCTTCGAAAAGGCCCACGGCCCCAACCACCCCAATGCCGGGAAGACTGTCGCCGCCCTGGCCGAGGCACTTCACCGCCAGGGACTGGCCGCCCAGGCCGAGCGCCAGTTCAAGCGGGCGATCTCGGTCCTGGAATCCACCCTGGGGGCGGAGGATGCGAGCCTCGCCCCGGTGCTCGAGGACTACGCCAAGCTGCTGCGCGGGACGGACCGCGCCGAGGCCGCCCGGGCGCTGGAAGCGCGGGCCAAGGCGATCCGCGAAAAGAACCCGGAAAAGAAGTAGCCCGCCCGCTCGGCCATCCCCTGTTGCATGTTGCGCGGCAGGGACTAAGCTTCCCTCATCGCAGGAATGAAACGCAGTCGAGGGAGGCGTCCATGGCGACGACGGAACAGAAGGTCTATCGCAACAACTGGGTGGAGAAGGACCCCAACTACGGGATCGAGTTCATCGAGAGCCCCCGCCGCGTGCGGGTCACGTTCGCGGGCGAGACCATCGCCGACACCACCCATGCGCGCCTGATGCGCGAGCCCAAGCACACGCCGGTGTACTACTTCCCGCGCCAGGACGTCCGCATGGACCTGGCTCGGCCCACCGACAACCACACCCATTGCCCGTGGAAGGGGCACTGCTCCTACTACTCGATCACCGCGGGGGGCAAGACGTCGGAAAACGTCATGTGGTCGTATGAGGACCCGTATCCCGAGATCGCCGCAATCAAGGACTACGTCGCCTTCTATTGGGACCGCGTCGATCACTGGCATGAGGAGGACGAGGAGATCTTCGTCCATGCCCGCGACCCCTTCAAGCGGGTGGACGTGTGCCTCTCGCACCGCGAGGTCCGGGTGATGCTGGCGGGCGAGGAGGTCGCGCGGACCACCAACGCCCGCTTCCTGTTCGAAACCAACCACCAGGTGCGCTACTACATCCCGGAAGCGGACGTGCGCATGGACCTCCTGGAGCCCTCGGCGACGCGCACCTCCTGCCCCTACAAGGGCAATGCGGTCTATTTCTCCACCCGCATCGGCGGCGATCTTCTCGACGACGTCGCCTGGAGCTACCCCGATCCCGTCCCCGAATGTCCCAAGATCAAGGGGCTGATCTGCTTCTTCAACGAGCGGGTGGACGACATCCTGGTGGACGGCGATCCCGTGCCCAAGGTGGAGACCAAGTGGTCGCGGAAGTAGAATGTTCCCGGAACGCGAACTGGAGCTGACCCGGCGCGCCCTCGTGCTTCGACAGGCTCAGCATGAGGGCGCGCCGGGTCAGCGATTAAGCCTCATCCTGAGCGCGTCGAAGGATGGGGCGCCGCTGTCAGGGCCGCGGGCGGATCTGGTGTTTGGCGAACTCGCGCCCGATGCGCCCCGTCGCCGCGTAGCCCAGCATCCGGAAATCGGAAACCAGGGACCACGCGGGATGGGCGAAGGTCGCGGGCCTGTTGCGCTCGATGACGAAATGGGAGAACCAGGCTAGCGCGTAGGCGGTGACCCCGGCGGCCGCGAGCGCCCACCAGGTGACCGTCGCCAGGGCGTAGGCGGCGATGGTCATGAAGCCGAGGGTGCCCACGTAATGGAAGGCGCGGGTAGCGGGCCTCGAATGCTCGCCCAGGTAAAACGGCCAGAAGTCCTCGTGGGACGTGATGGTCCTGGCCATGCGCCCTCGTGCCTCCTCACCGCGATCCTAGTCCATATATCCCGGGGCTTGAAGTCCGGGCACCACTCTCAGCCGTAGACCATCCGGGGCAGCCACAGGATGAGCTGCGGGAAGAGGATCACGAGGGCGAGGCCGACGGCCTGCAGGATCAGGAAGGGCACCGCCGACTTGAAGATCATCCCCATGGTGATGTCGGGCGGCGCCACCGATTTCAGGTAGAAGAGCGCATAGCCGAAGGGCGGGCTCAGGAACGACATCTGCATGTTGACCATGTAGACCACGCCGAACCAGAGCTGCATGGTTTCCTTGATCTTCTGGGGGTCCGTCAGGCCGTCGACCGGACCGGGCAGGCCGAACACGCCGTTGAACTCGAGCTTCAGCATGATCGGCACGAAGATCGGCACCGCCAGCAGCAGTATCCCCACCCAGTCGAGGAACATGCCGAGCACGATCAGGATGATCATCATGACGAGGAGGATGCCGTAGGGGCCGAGACCGGTGCCGATTAGGGCCTCGGCGACGAACTCGCGCCCGCCGCTCAAGGAGTAGAAGCCCACGAAGATGGAGGCGCCGAAGATGATCCACAGCACCATGGATGAGGCCTTGAGGGTGGTGACGGCGGCCTCCTTGGTGCCCTGCCAGGTGAGCCGGCGGTGGATCCCGGCGACGAAGAACGCGCCGAAGGTGCCGATGCCCGCGGCTTCCACCGGCGTCGCGATGCCGCTGAAGATGACGCCGAGCACCAGCACGATCAACATCACCGGGGCGATGATGCCGCGCATCAGGCGGAGCTTCTCGGCGAGGCTGACGCGCTCCTCCGGCGGCAGGCCCGGGCCCATGTCCGGGTTGAGATAGGAGCGCACCGTGACGTAGAGGATGAACAGGCCCGAGAGCAACAGCCCGGGAACGACGCAGCCGATGAACAGATCCCCCACCGACTGCTCGGCCACCACGGCGAACAGGATGGCGAGGATCGAGGGCGGGATGAGGATACCGAGCGTCCCGCCGGCGAGGATCGAGCCGCAGGCGATCTTCGGCTCGTAGCGGTGGCGAAGCATCGCGGGCAGCGCGATCAGCCCCATGGTCACCTCCGCCGCGCCGATGACGCCGACCATGGCGGCCAGGATCGTCGAGGCGATGATGGTCGCGGACGCGAGCCCCCCCTTGATGCCGCCGAGCAGCCGGTAGACCACGTCGAACAGCTCCTCGATGATGCCGGCGCGCTCCAGCATCGCCGCCATGAAGATGAACAGCGGGATGGCCGAAAGCTGGTAATCGGTCATGAACGGGAAGATGCGCGAGGGCAGGAGGTTCAGGCTGTTCAGGTCGCCGAACAGGAACAGGAAGATGCAGCCCAATCCCCCGGTGACAAAGGCGAGCGGCAGGCCCGCCATCAGCAGCACGGCAAGGGAGCCGAACATCAGCACCGTCAGCCAGAGGATGTCGATCTCCCAACCCATGGCTTCAGGACCGTGCGGCGGGGCCACGCAGGCCCCGCAGATAGAGGATGTCGCGGACAAGCTTGGCAACGCCCTGGAGCAGGAGCAGGAAGGCGCCCACGGGGATGGCGAGCTTCACCGGCCAGTACTGGATGCCCCATTCGTTGAGGGTGGTCTCCCGGACCTCGATGGCGTCCAGCGCGAAGACCGCGCCGCTCCACAGCAGCGCGAGCACGAAGATGAAGAAGAACACCGACGTCATGGTGTCGATGATCGCCTTGGCGCGCGCGCTGCGGTGCTCGTACAGCACGTCGACACGGACATGGGCCTCGTTCAGGTAGCCGTAGCCGCCGGCCAGCAGGTACTGCATCCCAAACATCAGGAACATGCCTTCATGGGCCCAGTTGGTGGGCGCGTTGAAGACGTAGCGGGCCAGAACCTCGTAGTAATAGACGAAGACCGCGATGATCGCCCAGTAGGCGACATAGGTCCCGGCCCAGTGGTTGATCCTGTCGATCCAGTCGGTGAAGGGCGTGCGGATGTCGCGGCGCGGGTCGTGCCTCGGCCCGCGCTCCATGACCCGGAATTCCTTGGTCTCGGCCTCGGGCTCGACCACCAGGCACCGGCGGTAGAGGCGCTGCAGGAGACAGGCGTCGATCACCAGCAGGATGAAGATGAGATAGCTGAAGAAGCCGGAGAATGAATGCCACTCCGCGCGCCTCCGCTCGGCCGCCTCGAGCCGGGATCTGGCGCCCTTATCGGCGGCCTGGGCCTTGGCGAACTGAGCCTCCGCCCCCGATCGTCCCTCCTCGACGCGGCGCTTGAAATGGTCGACCTCGAAGGCCGCGATCTTGAGGTCGTTCTGGGCCTTGGAGACGGCCTCGCGCCAGACCGCGCCCTCGCGGTTGCCGTGGAGGACCAGGAAGAACAGGGCGATGAAGACCAGCGCGAATTTGGGCGCCCGAAGGTAGAAGCGGTGCAACCCGATGAATCCGCTGGCGATGAGGAACATATAGGCGACTGGCAGGGATACCGCCTTGCCGGTCCGGTCGCGTTCGCTCCGCCGCACCAGGTAGGCCGCGATCAGGGGAAAGAACACGATCCCCGACCAGTAGATGCCGTGCGGCAGCACGAAGGTCATGTTGGGCAAGGCGACCCAGACGGGCAGGACGGCGTGGAGCGCCTGGGCCAAGGGGGCTGTGATATCGGACATGACGGGGCCGTAACGGCGGAAGCGGGGTCGGTGGAGTGCCATCGGGGGGCGCCGGCTGTGGCGCCCCCCTTCAGGCTTCAGGGTTGGTCAGGCGGGGCCTCGACCGCTCAGCCCCATTTCAGCTTCTGGTCCTTGATCATGGCGGGCGTCACGTAGCCGAGGCTTCCCGACATCATGTATTTGAGCTGGATCTTGAAGACCTCGGCCGCGTCCTTGTCCTTGTTGGCCCAGGCGTACCAGCGCGGCACGGCGAGTTTGGTGAACTTCTCCACATCGTCCTGGGAGAGCCGGGTGACGATGGAGCCCGCTTTCTCGAACAGCTCCCAGGAGTCCTGGTCGGCCTTCTGGATCTTGGCGTGGTGCAGGTCGGAATAGACATGGACCTCCGCCTCGACGAACTGCTTCATCTTATTCGAAAGCTTGTTCCAGTCGTTAATGCTGACCGTCAGGTCCATCAGGTCGACCGGCTGGTAGAGCGACATGAAGCCCGGCGGCCCCATGGAGATGTATTTGGTGGCCTTGTGGAAGCCGAGCGCGTAGTTGATCGCCGGTCCCACGTAATCAGCCACGTCGATGGTGCCTTTCTCGAGGGCGGGGAAGATTTCCGAGCCGGGCAGGGTCGTGGTCTTGGCGCCCGCCGCCTGGAAGACCTCCGCGACCATGCCGCCCGGCAGGCGCATCTTGCGGCCCTTGAAGTCGTCGATGGAGCGGATCGGCACCTTGGAATGGATGATGTTCGGCCCATGGTGGACGGGGCCGACGTAATACATGCCGTGGGCGGCGAACAGCTTGCGCGCGATCTCCAGCCCGCCGAGCGCATAGAAGAACACGTCCCATTCATGGGGATTGCGGAGTCCCAGCGGATAGGAGCTCAGGAACACGGACGCCGGGATGCGCTTCGCCCAATAGAGGGTGAACGGGTTCATGGCGTTGAGCACGCCGTGCTTGACGGCGTCGAACAGCTGGAAGTCGCCGACCACCTCCTTGGCGCCGAAGCCCTGGAACGCGAGCTCGCCGCCGGTCTTTTCCTGGATGCTGGCGCACCAGTCCTTGAAGATCGAAAGTCCGACGCCGCCCGGCCAGGAGGTCTGGATCTTCCAGGTGATCGTCGCCGCCGCTTCGGCATTCCGGATGTAGGGGAAGCCCAAGCTCTTCGACGCGGTGGCCACCGCCGCCGCACCCGTCGTTACCGCGGCGCCCTTGAGGAGGCCCCGCCGGGTTACCAACTTGTCACGCTTACGGGCACTGGATTTCTCACTTGCCATCTTTCGTCTCCCTGATCTTGAGATGCCTCTTCGCGCTACCTCCGATTCTTCTTCGTTACGCTGACAATGCCGTGGATGACAAAAAACACTAACGCGCGCGCTTTGTCGGGCACAAGTCGAAACACCCGCCCGCCCGGGCCGGGCCTGGAGTGCGGCGCCTACTGCAGATGCCGGCCCACGTCCATGCGGATCGATTCCCCGGTCATGTGGGTCGCGCCCTCGATCAGCCAGAGCGCCGTCGCCGCCACGTCGGCCGGCCAGATCGCCTTCTTGAGAAGATAGTCCTCCTCCGCCTCGCGCACCCGTTCCTGGTACTCCGCCTCGGTCAGGATGCTGCGGGTCCAATTGCCGAGCAGGCCGCCGGGACAGACGGTGTTGACCCGGACCTCCGGCGCCGCCACCCGGGCGAGGGACAGGGTGATGTTGCTGAGGGCGCCCTTGGAGGCGCAATAGGCGATGGAGCTGCCCGAGGCGCGGTAGAGCGCGGTGGAGCCGATGTTCACCACCGCGCCGTCGCCATGCGCCTTGAGGTGGGGCAGGGCGGCGCGGATCATCTGGTAGGCGCCGACCACGTTGACCCTGTAGACGCGCAGGAACTCCTCGGCATCGAGGGCCTCGAGGTCGCGGTGCTTGATCGGCTTCGTGGTGGCGGCGTTGTTGACGAGCGCATCGAGCCGGCCCCATTTGTCCATGGCGGCGGCGACCATGGCGCGGCAGCTTTCGTCCTCGGCGACCGAGCCCTGGAAGACGAGCGCCTCGGCCCCGAGCGCCTCGCACTCGGCGGCGGTCTTCTTCGCGCCGTCGGCGTTGGAGTTGTAGTTGATCACCACGTTGCAGCCGCGCCCGGCGAGCGCCTTCGCGCATTCCGCGCCGATACCCGTGACCGAGCTCGATCCCGTGACGATCGCCGCGCATCCTTTCAGATCCATCTGATCCTCCCTCTTATCACGCGCGCATCCGACCGGTCGCGATTCCCCCGGGGGCGCGTCGGTCAAGCATCGGCCCGGGCCTCGGCTTGTCAAGCCCGCAAACGACGGTCGCGCGGCCCGGCCACCCGGCCGTTGGCGCGGGGCCCGCAAATCGGCTAAGAAGGAGCATCTCAGAGGCGGGAACCGACACGGCCATGGAGCTGACCGAAGAAGATGTCCTTGAAATCCTGCGCCTGATCGAGGAGTCGGATTTCGAGTATTTCGAGCTGCGCTCGGGCGACCTCAACCTCACGGTCAGCAAGGGCGGCTACGCCCCGGCCGGGCACGCGGCCGCACCCTTGGCCCCACCTCAGCCGCCGCAAAGGCGAGAGGAACCGGCAGCCGCCGAAGCCCCCGCGCCCGAGGGCCCGGCCCGCGGCCCGGCCGATCGCGACGGCCTCGCCCCCATCGTCGCGCCCATGGTGGGCACTTTCTACCGGGCGCCGGAGCCGGGCGCCGCGCCCTTCGTCGAGGTCGGCGCCCCCGTGGAGGCGGACACCACCGTCGGCCTCGTCGAGGTGATGAAGGTCTTCACTTCGATCCCCGCCGGGACGGCGGGCACCATCGCCGAGGTCGTCGCCGGCAACGCGGAGTTCGTCGAGAAGGGCGCGGTGCTGTTCTACGTGACGCCCGGCGCCGCCTGATGGCGCTCGGCCGCGTCTTCATCGCCAACCGCGGCGAGATCGCGGTCCGCGTGATCGAGGCCTGCCGGGGGCTCGGGATCGAGACCGTCGCCGGCGTGTCGGAGGCCGACACGGACAGCCTCGCCGCCGAGATGGCGGACCACGCCGTGGTCATAGGCCCGGCCGCTCCGGCGGAGAGCTACCTCGATATCGATGCGGTGCTGGGCGCGGCCCGCAGCGCGGGCGCCGACGGGCTGCACCCGGGCTACGGCTTCCTCGCCGAGCAGCCGGGCCTCGCCCAAGCCTGTGCCGAGGCGGGGATCAGGTTCATCGGGCCCGATGCCGACATCATCGCCGCCATGGGCAACAAGCTGGCGGCGCGCGCCCGCGCCCAGGCCCTCGGCGTGCCGGTGGTGCCGGGATCGCCCGAGGTCCGCAGCCGGGCGGAGGCCGCGGCCGCCGCGGCGGAGATCGGCTATCCGCTGCTGATGAAGGCGGCGGCGGGCGGCGGCGGGCGCGGCATCAAGATCGTCGCCGGGGCCGACGGCCTCGATGTGGCCTTCGCCACGGCCAGCGCCGAGGCGCGCGCCGCCTTCGGGGACGAGACCCTCTACATGGAACGCTACATCGCCAACGCCCGCCACATCGAGGTGCAGGTGCTGGGCGATGGCTTCGGCTCCGTGATCCACGCGGGCGAGCGCGACTGCTCGGTCCAGCGCCGCTATCAGAAGGTGGTGGAGGAGGCCCCGGCGCCGGGCCTCACGGACGAGCTCCGGGCCGGCATCCGCGCCGCCGCCGTGACGCTGGCGAAGGCGATCGGCTACCAGAACGCGGGCACCGTGGAATTCATCGTCGATGGCGATGCGGGGTGCTTCTACTTTCTCGAGATGAACACCCGCATCCAGGTGGAGCACCCGGTGACGGAGATGATCACGGGCCTCGACCTCGTCGCCGAGCAGATCCGCATCGCGGGCGGCGCGCCGCTCTCGGTGGCCCAGGAGGACATCGCCTTCTCGGGCCACGCCATCGAATGCCGCATCACCGCGGAAGACGCCGCCACGGGCTTCCGCCCGTGCCCCGGGCGCATCGGGGACTGGCAGGCGCCGGCGGGGGAGGGCATCCGCGTGGATTCCCATTGCCGCGCGGGCACGCTCGTCCCGCCGCACTACGATTCCCTTCTGGCCAAGCTGATCGTCAGCGGCGAAAATCGCATCAAGGCGGTGTCCCGGCTGCAGGAGGCCCTGGCCGAATTCACCGTTACCGGGGTGGACACCACCATCCCCTTCCTGCGGCTTCTCACCTGCCAGCTCGACTTCGTCAGGGGAGGCGTGAATACGCGCTGGCTGGAAGGGAACCTCGAGAGCTTGAAAGGCGGGATATGAGCGAGATCCGATTCGTCGACACTACCATCCGCGACGGCCACCAGAGCCTGTGGGCGGAAAGCATGACCACGGGGATGATGCTGTCGGTGGCCGACCGGCTGGACGCGGCCGGATTCGATGCCATCGAGCTGCTGTCGGGCTCCCACGTCAAGAAGGCGGTGCGCGAGCTCAAGGAGGACCCGTGGGAGCGCATCCGCTTGGTCGCCTCGCGCGTCACCAGGACGCCGCTCCGCGTCATCGTCGGGCGGGTCAAGACCTTCGAGTTCAATCCCCGCTGCATGCAGTACCTGTTCGTCAAGTGCATGGCCGATGCGGGCATCCGCCAGGCGCGCATCTCCGACGAATGGAACAATCTCGAGGGCTGGAAGCTGAAGGTGGGCCTCTGCCGGGAGGTGGGGCTGGAGCCGGTCCTCAACCTGATCTATTCGGTCTCGCCCAAGCACACGCCGGAGTACTACGCCGAGCGCACACGCCAGGCGGCCTCGCTCGGGGTGCCGAGGCTCTGTCTCAAGGACCCCGGCGGCCTGCTCACCCCCGACACCACGCGGGCGCTTGTGTCGGTGATCCTCGAGAACGCGAACGGCATCCCGGTCGAGATCCACAGCCACTGCACCACCGGGCTCGGGCCTCTCAACTGCCTGGAGGCGATCGAGCTCGGCATCACCATCGTCAACACGGCGCTGCCGCCGCTGGCCGACGGATCCTCGCTGCCCTCGCTCTTTAACGTGGCGGAGAACGCGCGCGCGCTCGGCCATGAGCCGGCGATCGACCTCGAGGGCCTGCGCTCGGTGTCCGAGCAGCTGACCCGCATCGCCGAGCGCGAGGGCTTCCCCATCGGGCGGCCCGCGGAATACCGCTACGCGCAGTACCTGCACCAGATCCCGGGCGGCATGATCTCGAACCTCGGCCACCAGCTCCGGGTGGTGGGCCTGGGCGACCGGCTGGCCGAGGCGCTGACCGAAACCACGCGGGTGCGGCGCGACCTCGGCTATCCCATCATGGTGACGCCGCTCTCGCAGTTCGTGGGCTCCCAGGCGGCGATCAACGTCATCGCCGGCGAACCCTACAAGGAGGTGACCGACCAGGTCATCAAGTACGCCCTCGGCCAGTTCGGCCGTGAGGCGGCCGAGGCCATGGACCCGGACGTCAGGGACAAGGTGCTGGCGAGGCCCCGGGCGCGGGAGCTCGCGGCCTGGGAGCCGGAGGAGCTTTCGCTCGAGGAGATGCGGGCAAGGTTCGGCGGCCCCGGCACCTCGGACGAGGAGCTGATGCTGCGCTGGCTGCTGACCGAGGAGGAGATCGCCGCCATGCGCGCCGCCCCGCCGCCCAGCGAATACACGCTCGCCCGCCATCCCCTGGTGACCCTGGTGGCGGAGCTCGCCAAGCGCAAGGACATCGCCCATATCGAAGTCGCGAAACCCGGGGTTTCGCTCACCCTCGACCGCCCGGGATGAGCCGCGACAGCAATATTATTGTGCTTTAGGAATTCACGGCAATTCATTGAAAAATAGGGAATAACCTGGCCTTTTCCGATTCCGGATGAGGAGCTGGACAGCCGCCCGTCGGGGACATTCCGGAGGCCTCCGTCCGCCAAGCCCGGAGGCCGCGCCTACGCCCGTCGCGCGGACCCCCAAGCCGGGGTCCGGGCGATGGCGGCTACTAGGGCGTCGCCGCTAGTCTCGTTGGCGGCGGCGCGCCGACTTCGGCCTCTGTCTCTTCGCCGAAATTCTTGCCCGCGTCGAAGGCGATGACCTCCGTCCTCGGTTCAAGGATGACGCCCACGGGGTCCTCGCCCCGGGCGATCTTGTCGATGGACTCGCTCAGCATGCGCCTCAGCATCACGACGCCCCGGTCCGAGGTTCCCAGCACCTCGCGCGAGCGGTCGTGGATCAGGCCCTGGCTTTCCTGGGCGGCGCGGTCCTGGTCGTGGGACTGCAGGCCCCACCAGCCGTCCTCCACGCGGCGGTAGACGCCGCGCTCGCGCCGGGCGAGACCCTTGCACTCGATGTCCGCGTCCCCGGTGGGATCGGCGAAGACGCGGAGGTAGAAGGTGACGGTGGTGACGTCGTCGGCGGGCACCCGGAAATGCATGAAGTGGCTCGGGATGTCGCCGACCCGCGCGCCGAAACGCCGGGTGTGGGAGGGGAAGATCTGGTGGCTCACGTTGGTGAGTTCGCCGGGGTAGCGCGAGGCCTGGCGGAAACCGTACCAGGTGCGGGTCCATTCCACCTCGGGCCGCCGGAGGGCGATGTCGGGATAGACGCTCGCGTGCAGCGCCATGGAGTGCATAGGGTCGACGCCGTTCTCGGCGCGCTGCAGCCAGTTGCAGTTGTCCACCCCGGCGCGGACGATGCGGTGGCGTCCCTCGACATGGAGGAGATCGTAGGGCGGCAGGACCGGCGCCGGATCGGGGCCGAGATAGGCGAAGACCAGGCCCGAGATCTCCTCGACCCTGTAGGCGGTCTGGCGCACCTCGGCGGCGAGCTTGCCGTCGGGCTCGGCGGGCTGCTCGAGGCACTGTCCGTCGGCGGCGAAGAGCCAGCCGTGGTAGCAGCACCTGAGGCCCCGGTCCTCGGCGCGGCCCAGCGTCAGGGAGGCGCCCCGGTGCGGGCAGTGGGCGGCGAGCAGCCCGGCGCGGCCCGCGCCGTCGCGGAACAGCACCAGGTCCTCGCCGAGGATGCGGATGGGCACGGGTTTGTCGGTGAGGCGCTTGGTGAACCAGACCGGCCACCAGTAGCGCCGGAGCATCTCGCCCGCGGGGGTCCCCGGTCCGACCCGGGTGAGGCGCTCGTTCTCTTCCCTGTCCATGGCTTCGAGCCTCCGTCGCGTTCTTCAGGCGCGGCTGGATGCCATTAGACACCCGAGCCTCCATCTTGACAATTGCATTGCGTTGGTTGCATGGCTTAGGAGCCGGGTGTCCGAGCGCCCGCGTTCCAGCCCCGTGCCACGGTCCCCCGCCCATGAGCCCCAAGTCCCGCAAGCGCCTCCGTCCTCCCTATCGAACTCCGCCTCCCGGCGCGGCCTCGGGCCCGGCGCAGGGGCGGCGCTGACCGGCGGCCATGGCGGCGGGGGTCGAATCCGGCCGGGCCGGTTGGTTGGAGCTGTTCCGGGGCGGGGCCGCGCCGTACACGATCCTGGTGACCCTGTGCGTCACCATCCACGCCCTGCAGATCCTGGTGATCATCATCATCATGCCGACCGTGGTCGCCGATCTCGGCGGCGCGGACTACTACACCTGGCCGACGATGCTCTACACCGTCGGCTCCATCGTCGGCACCGTCAGCGTCGGTCCGGTCTGGGCGGCGATCGGGCGCCGCGGGGGACTGTTGGCCGGGGGTCTGCTCTTCGTGGTGGGCAGCGTGGGCTGCGCGCTGGCGCCGGACATGGCGACCCTCAATATCGCGCGCACCATCCAGGGCCTTTCCGGCGGCATGCTCAACGGCGGCGGGATGGAGATGGTGAGCGGCCTGTTCGATGCGCCCCGGCGCAAGCGGCTGCTGACCCTGAACCAGGGCGTCTGGATGGTGGCGCAGCTTTCGGGCCCCATCGTCGGCGGTATCTTCGCCGAGATCGGATGGTGGCGGGGCTCGTTCTGGGTGATGCTGCCGGTCGCGATCCCTCTGCTGATCATCGCCTATTTGAAGATCCCGGCCGACCAGGCCAAGTCCTCGGCCGACCGGACGCGCAGGCCCTTCCCGTTCGTGCGCCTCGCCATGCTGACCGCCGGAGTGATCTGCGTCAGCCTCGCCGGGCCCGTCCACGCCACGGTCCCGCGCATCCTCCTTGTCCTGGCCGCGGTCGCCCTGATGGCCCTGGCCTTCAGGCTGGACCGGCGCGCCGCCAACCGGCTCTACCCCTCAGGCGCCCTGTCGATCACCTCGCAGGTCGGGCCCGCGTTGTGGGTCCTGTTCCTGGTGGGGATGGTGCATACCGGGGTGATGGTCTTCATGCCGCTGCTCCTGCAGGTGGTGCACGGGGTGAGCCCCTTGTATGTGAGCTTCATATCCATCGTCGTTTCCGTCGCCTGGACCCTGGGCGCCGTCCTGGTCTCGGGTTACACCGGACGGCGGGAAGACCGGGCGCTGGCCGCGGGGCCGTTTCTTACGGCCGTGGGGGTCCTCGGCATCACCCTTTCCGCGCTCTATCCCGCCTTATGGGCGCTGACCGCGGCGGCCGTGATCGTCGGCTTCGGCATCGGCATTCATAACGTGCTGCTGATCGCCCGCACCATGGGGCGCGCCGAGCCGGGGGAGGAGCGCATCACCGCCGCGTCCATGCCCTCGATCCGCTCCATGGGGACCGCCTTCGGCGCCGCCATGGGCGGCGTGCTGTCCACCGTCGCCGGACTGGGCGACGCCACCGACCCGGCCCTCGTGGGCCCGGCCATCGTCTTCGTCTACGGCGTCAATTTGGTGCCGATGATCGCCGCCGTGGGGCTGATGATCTGGCTGGTGCGGCCGAGGCAGGCTTGAGGGGCGCTCACGCGATCGCGTATTCGGCGATGGCGTCCGCATTGGGCGAGAAGCCGAAGCCGGGCGCCTCCGGCATCTCGACCCATCCGCCGGTGATCTCCGGCAGGCCCTCGAAGATCATCCGGCAGGCGCCGGCGGAGTTGAGCTGGTATTCGATGGAGGTCCCGTTGGCCACGCCCGCCTGCAGGTGCATGTTGTGATAGGGGCAGCCGCCGCCGTTGGAGATCGGCGTGTTGAAGGCCGCCGCCATCCCCGCGATCTTGAGGCATTGGGTGATGCCGCCGGTAATGATGACGTTGGGCTGGGCGATATCGACCGCGCCCGCCATCAGCATGTCGCGGAAACGGTAGGCCTGGCCCTCGTTCTGCCCCGCGGAAAGCGGGATGGAGATGCGGCTCCGCATGTCGGCCAGCAGACGCACGTCGTTCTGCAGGATGGGCTCCTCGAAGCAGGAGATGCCCAAGGGCTCGAGCCTGCGGGCGAGCTCCACCGCGCCCGGCAGATCGAGCCGGCAGCCCGCGTCGATCGCGATCTCCACCTCCGGGCCCACGGCCTCGCGCACCCAGCCGACGCGCTCGACATCGCCCTCGATGATCGCGGCGATGGTCTTGCCGCCGCCGCGCCGGTCGAGCCCCGGGCGGCCCACCTGCATCTTGAGCGCGCGAAAGCCGTCGGCCACCATCGCGGTGACGGCGCTCTGCAGCTGCTCCTTGTCGAAGAAGGAGAAGCCGCAGGTGGCGTAGGCCTCGATGCGGTCGCGCGCGCCGCCCATCAGCCGCCAGAGCGGCTCGTTGAATATCTTTCCCTTGATGTCCCAGAGCGCGAGGTCGATGGCCGAGATCGCGTGGCTGCCCTGGCCCGACTGGCCCCAGGGGGTGAGCGTCCAGTAGAGCGTCTGCCAGACCCGCTCGTGCGCCAGCGCGTCCGCGCCGACGATGGCGGGACCGGCGACGTCGTTGATCATCTTGGCGATCACGGTCCCCTGGGTGATCGAGGTAAGGCCGTGGCCGATCACGCCGTCCTCGGTCTCGACCTCGGCCAGGCACATGGAATTGGGCCGGACCCGGTCGTTGCCGAAGCGGGCGAAATCGATGGGAACGGCGACGGCCGTGGCTTTGACGCGGGCGATCTTGTGGCTCATGTGCTTCCCCCTCTGGTCCGGCGATCGGTCCGCTGGTCCGGCGATCGGTCCGCCCCGTCGGGGGCCGGCCGGTTGTTTGCGGACATGTTAGGGGGCGGGCCGGGCCACGGCAAGCTGGCGGCGGGGGGCCGGGGCGGCTAACGTGGTCCCCGATCCCCGGGGGAAGGCGGAACCGGCCATGAGGCGCCCCTCGATGCTCTGGCTCAAGATTGCGCTCACCATCGCCGCGGCCTACGTCATCGTGGTGGCGCTGATGGCCGCGCTGCAGGGCCGCCTCATCTTCCCGACCTACATCGCCAACGCCCAGGCGCCCCTCCTTCCTCCCGACGCCCGGCGGCTTGCGCTCACGCCCGCGGGCGGGGAACGGCTCGCGGGCACCCATCTTCCGCCCCTTGCCGGGGCGAAGCCGGAGGCGGGGAGGGGGGACGGCGGCACCCTGATCCTCGGCTTCGGCGGTAACGCGACCGATGCCGGCGTGGTTGCCCTGATGCTGCGGGACCTCTACCCCGCGTCCCATGTCGTCGCCTTCCATTACCGGGGATATGGCGAGAGCGCGGGGAGGCCTAGCGCCCGGGCGCTGCTCTCCGATTCGCTCGCCGTCCACGATGCCGCCGTCGCTGCGATCAGGCCGAAGCGGGTGATCGCCATCGGCTTCAGCGTCGGCGCCGGGGTCGCCGCATACCTCGCGAGGCACCGGGCGCTCGCCGGGCTGGTCCTGGTCACGCCCTTCGATTCGATCGAGGCGGTGGCGAGATCCCACTATCCCTGGGCGCCGGTCGGGCTGCTGCTCCGCCACAGGATGCCGACGGTCCGCTACCTCGAGGGCCGGCCGACGCCGACCGCGCTGATCGCCGCCGGGCGGGACCGGATCGTGCCCGCCAACCACACCGCCGCGCTCCGGCCCGCCATCGGCAACCTGGTCCTCGACCGGACGGTCCCCGGCGTGGGGCACAACGGCATCTACGGCCATCCGGCGTTCACGGCCGCGATGACCGAGGCGCTCGCCGGCTTTCCCCCGGCCCCCTGAGGACGCGCGGCCGCTTCACGGAAATTTGAGGAAGGTTGAGTTCCGACCCCGGGCCGGCGGGGCTAGGATCGGCGCGTCAAGATGCGGAGGAGAGAGAGGATGTTGAAACGCGCGCTTGCCCTTATGGCCGTCCCCGTGCTGGCGGCGCTGCTGGCGGTCTCCGCCCCGGTCCACGCCGCCAAGCCCGAGGTCTACACGGGCTTCCTTTCGAGCCTGGCGCTCGACGGCTTCGATGCGGTCGCCTACTTCACCGACAAGCGGCCGGAGAAGGGCTCGTCCCGGTTTGAGGTCAAGCACAAGGGCGCGACCTGGCGCTTCGCGAGCCAGGCGAACCTGGAGACGTTCAAGGCCGATCCGGAGAAATACGCGCCGCGCTATGGCGGCTATTGCGCCTGGGCGGTGAGCCAGGGCTACACCGCCAAGGGCGACCCCCGCTACTGGCGCGTCGTCGACGGCAAGCTCTATCTCAACTACGACACCTCGGTCCAGGCGCGCTGGGAGAAGGACATCCCGGGCTTCATCTCCAAGGCGGACGGCAACTGGCCCGGCGTGATCAAGTAGCGGGCGCGTGAGCGCCCGCCTCCTGCCGCCGCTACTGCCGTTCCGCGCCGGGCAGCGAGGCGAGCCCCTCGAGCCAGTGCTGGGACGAGCGGGTCCAGACCTGGCGCCTGGGCGGCAGCTCGTTCCGCTGTCGGATGGTGCCGACGCGGAGCCCCAGCACCTTGGGCCCGCCGCCGACCGATGTGGCGTAGATCTGCGTGCCGCATTCTGGGCAGAACACCTGGGCCCTCTTGTTCCCGCTTTCCGCCGTCTTGACGTAAGTCTTGAGGTCGCCCGACAGCAGGGTGAAGTCCGCCTCAGGCACCATGACAACGGTGCGGAAGGCGGAGCCCGACATGGTCTGGCAGTCGGTGCAATGGCAGACCACGGCCTTCTCGGGGTCGGCCTCGGCCTCGAATCTGACCGCCCCGCAATGGCACCCGCCGTCGATCTTCATGGCCTTGTCTCCCTGTGTGATCCCTGGGCTCGGCCCATCATCGTAGTTAACGGACGCCCGAGGGCAATGGAAAAATCCCGCGGCCCGGCCCGGGCCCTCATTCCCCGGCTAAGGCTCAGCGGGGGAGAGGAAGCGGGGGTTTGTCTGCGCTGGTGAGGATGCCGCGAGGTTTCGCGGCGGTTTTTGGGGCGGGCCGGTGGTCGGGGTGCCGGTT
>Ga0326597_10003135_pt1 | contig 24103 bp, 17 predicted proteins | sample RVTome_12_FD_203789 | JGI IMG/M metagenome (GOLD analysis project Ga0326597, IMG submission 203789) | Soil microbial communities from uranium-contaminated site in the Upper Colorado River Basin, Wyoming, United States - RVT100D185 | ecosystem: Environmental > Terrestrial > Soil > Contaminated >... | reverse complement strand
GAAGCAGCCGATCTTCTCGCCCCGCGCCATGGCCGGCAGCCACTTGCGCTTCTGCTCCTCGGTGCCGTAGCGGAAGATCGGGTACATGACCAGCGAGCCCTGCACCGAGACGAAGGAACGCAGGCCCGAATCGCCGCGCTCGAGCTCCAGGGCGATCAGCCCGTAGGCGATGTTGTCGAGTCCGGCGCAGCCGTACTCCTCGGGCAGGTTGGCGCCGAACACATCGAGCTCGCCCAGTTTCGGCGTGAGCTCGTGGGGGAAGGTGCCGTTCTTGGCGTGGTCGGCGATGATCGGCATCACCTGTTCGGAAACGAACTCCCGGACCGTGTCCCGCACCAACCGCTGCTCCTCGGTCAGCATGTCGTCCATGCAGTAGAAATCGATACCTCGGTATTCGCTCATGACGGTTGGCTCATCCGTGCGGCTTCCGGTCGCTTTATAGAGAGGGACAAACGCGTAGTTTAACAGTCGATCCGCACTCTGGACAGATTTCACTCGATATCCTGTGGAGCGGGTCCGGGACGAAGTTCAGGAGCAACCAACCGATGGAACGCTGTGTCCACTGCGGCAGCCTGTTGAGACGGGGCGCGTGCACCCGCTGCGGCGGAAGCGTCGCCCGCCCGGAGCTGTTGCGGCCGGCCCCAGGCGGTCCGCTGGGCGAGTTCCTGGCCGGGCTGCGGCTCGCGCTCCGCGGGGCCCGACTGACGCTGACCCGGCCCAAGCTGCTCGCGCTCGTGATCCTGCCGCTGTTCCTGAACCTGCTGGTCTTCGCCGGACTGCTCTATCTGGTCATCTCCAACCGAGACCTGTTGCGGCCTGATTTCGAGCGAGAGTGGATCCTCGGACTGGATTGGCTGCGCTCGCTGATCGCGGGCGCGGCCGAGCTCTTCGCCGTCCTGCTTGGCATCGTCCTGGCGGTGGGCGGTACGCTCCTGATCTCGGCGGTCATCGCCGCGCCGTTCCTGGAGTGGTTGTCGGAGGCGGTCGAGTCGATCGTCTTCGGGCAGCCCGACCGCACGCCGATCACGCCGCACTACGTCTGGAACACCTGGATCATGCCGATCTTCCAGGCCCTGGGGGTCGCCCTGCTCCAGGCCGTGCTGGCGCTGTGCTTCCTCCTGCTCTCGCTGACCGGCGTGTTGTCGCCGCTGGTCTTCGTGGGCGGCGTCTGGCTCACGGCGGTCACCCTCTGCGACATCGCGGTGGCCCGCAAGCGCTACCCGATCCGGGCGCGCTTCGCGCTCGTCACGCGCTCGCTGCCGCTCTATCTGGGTCTGGCGTTGCCGCTGGCGTTCCTGCCCTTCATCCTGCCGCTCGGCGTGGCCGGAGCGACGTTCGCGTTCCTCAGGGAGCGCCGGCACGCGCTCGGACGCTGATCGGCGACTTGCTACGATGGGCGGGCTCCAAGGCCAGGCCCTCGCCACCCACTGGAAGATACCATGACGAAAAGACGGCGCCTGCTCGTGACCAGCGCACTGCCCTACGCCAATGGTCCGATTCATTTCGGGCATCTGGTGGGCGCCTATCTGCCGGCCGACATCTTCGTGCGCTACCACCGGTCGATCGGCGACGACGTGATCTACATCTGCGGAACCGACGAGCACGGCGTGCCGATCACGGTCAACGCGGAGAAGGAGGGAGTGCCGTATCAACAGTATGTCGATCGCTGGCATGCGGAGATCAAAGGCTTCCTGGAAGCGTTCAGCATCCGGTTCGACTACTTCGGCCAGACCTCCCGCCGGGACCCCCACTACCCCCTCTCCCTGGAGTTCTTCCTTAGGCTGCTCGAGAACGGGCGCATCCGGCCGAGGGAGGTGCAGCAGCACTACTGCACGCACTGCGATCGGTTCCTCTCGGACCGGTACGTGGAGGGCACCTGCTACTCGTGCGGAGCCGAGCGGGCAAGGGGCGATGAGTGCCGCAAATGCCCCACGCTGATCGACGCGATCCGGCTGAAAGATCCGGTCTGCCTGACCTGCCGGAGGACTCCGGAGATCCGGGCGGTCACCCAGTGGGAACTGCTGCTCGAGGGGTTTCCGAAGCGGGTCGGGGGGCCGCCCGACGATCTGCCGGGGGGGCGCGCGCTGCAGGAGTGGTTCGATCGTTTCGCGACGCGCGAGAACCTGAAGACGAACGTCTACTCGACGGTGGTCACCAAGCTGATCGAGCAGGAGAAGCCGCGGGCGCGCCCGATCACCCGGAACATGCGCTGGGGGATCCCGCTGTCCGATCTGCCGGACGGCACGGTGCCAGGGCTCTCGCCGGAGCAGGCGCAAGAGAAGGTGTTGTACGTCTGGTTCGACGCGCCGATCGGTTACATCTCGTCCACGATCCTCTGGGCCCGTGAGGTCCAGAACGATCCGGAAGCCTGGCGCTCCTACTGGATTCGGAAGTCGGGTGAAGCCGAGCCGGCGCGGCTGATCCACTTTCTCGGCAAGGACAACATCCCGTTCCACTGCATCATCTTCCCGGCCATGCTGGCCTGGCAGGAGGCGGACGGGGCGACGCTGGAAGGGGTCGAGCGGGCGCTTGGAACCGTGCTCGGCCCGCGCGAGGGGGAGGCCTACGTGCTGCCGGAGAACGTCCCCGCCAACGAGTTCTACAATCTGGAGGGGCGCAAGTTCTCCACCAGCGACGGCTGGTACATCGACACGCAGGCGTTCGCCGAGACGTTCGACGCCGACGTCGCGCGCTACGCGCTGTGCCGCACCATGCCGGAGACCTCGGACTCCGACTTCACCTGGCAGGAGTATCAGGCCCGCACGAACGAGCTGGCGGATGCGTTCGGGAACTTCGCTTCGCGCGTGTTGAAGTTCATCGCGCGCTATTTCGACAATCGGATCCCGGCGGGCGGGGAGGTCCATGGACTGGAGTCGGACGCCGTGCTGGCGAAGGTGTCGGAGCTCGGCGCGGAGATCGAGGCGTATCGCTTCCGCCCGGCGGCCGTGCTGCTGATCGAGATCGCCCGGATGGGCAACAAGTTCTTCGACGAGCAGGAACCCTGGAAAACGCGCAAGACCGATCCGGAGCGCTGCGCCGCGGCGCTTCGCAGGTGCGCCCGCCTGCTGCCGGTGATGGCCGGCACGGCCGCTCCCTTCGTGCCGGCCGCCGCGGATCGGCTGTGGAAGATGCTCGCGCTCGACGGCGCGCCGCGCTGGCCGGGCCGGTTCGACACCGCCCTGCTGTTGCCGGAAGGACATGAGCTGGGCGAGGCGGGCGTGCTGGTGAAGAAGATCCCGGACGAGGTGGTCGCGTCCGAGATTGCGCGTCTGCATGAGCGGGCGAAGAATCCCTGACGTTCACGCCGATCTCCACTTCGCGCTTCGCAAGAGGGGGGCCACGAGGTAGAGTGCCCTCATGTGGCGATTCGCGTTTCCACTCCTGATGCTCGGCGCACTGTTCGTGCTGGTGCCGTTCATCTCGAAGCCGGCGGTCCCGGTGGAGGCAGAAGCCGGATATCGGTTGAGTTCGCCGAGTGAATGCCTGGACGTGGACGCGCTGCGCTCGCGCAGCAAGAACCGGCCGCTCCGGCTGGCCAGCGAGGCGGATCTGGTCTTCCTGCGCGGGGCCAGCCTGTCCGAGCTGGTGGGCTCGGTGCTGGGCGGCAACGAGCGACAGCGGCGCCTGGCCGGCAGCTTGCTCGGGATTTCCGGCCATCCGGACGGGATCCGGGCCCTGATCCACGCCTTCGAACGGGAGGAGGATCCCCGTTCCCTGGCGGCACTCGCCATGGCGCTGGCCGAAACGCGGCGGACCGACGCGCTCGAAGCACTGATCGACGCCATCCGGGATCGCGAGGGGCTGGCCGCCTACGAAGCCTGTCGAGCGCTTCGCAAGATCTACCGGCTGAATCTCGGGCTCGACGCCGACGCCTGGGACCGCTGGCTCGCCGCCACCAAGGCGACGCGCGATTAGGGCCCGTCCGCGCCAGCTTCCTTGCGCACCAGTTCGAGGAACTGATCGATCTGTTCGCGGTGGGTCCGGAAGCTGAGCACGCAGATGCGCAGCAGGAAGACGCCACGCACGGTGGCTCCGCTCATCCAGACCTGTTTGTGAGCCAGGATGCGCTCGAGCAGCCGCTGGTTCCGGCGGTTTCTCTCGGCCGGGTCGGGGTCGCGCAGGCCGAACGCCACCAGCGAGAGATCGGGCTCGGCGAAGACCTCGATCGGTTCGAGCTTCCTGAGCTCGGCCGCGGCGTAGCGAGCCAGTTCGAGCTTCTCGTCCAGTGCTTCCCGGAAGGCGCGGGCGCCGAACAGCTTGAGCGGCAGCCAGACCCGCAGGCCGCGGAATTCCCGGGAGAGCTCCGGTGAGTATTCACAGAAGTCCTGGGCCAGCGGGTCCTGCTGGAGCGGCGGAAGATAGTCGGTGCTGCTCTGGTGGGGCCGGCGCAGGTCCTCACCGTCGCGCACCAGCAGGCAGCCGGTGCCGTACGGCAGGAACAGGCCCTTGTGGGGATCGACCGTGACCGAGTCGGCCCGTTCGATGCCCTGGAGGCGCTGCCGGCCCGAGGCGGTCAGCAGGAAGAAGCCGCCGTAGGCTGCGTCGACGTGGTACCAGAGCCGCTGCTCCTCGGCCAGCGCGGCCAGTCCGGCCAGGTCGTCCACGACGCCGGTGTTGGTGGTGCCGGCGCTGGCCACCAGGATCGCAGGAAGCAGGCCGCGATCGCGGTCCTCCGCCACCGCTCGGGCCACAGTGGCGGGCCGCAGCTTGAGATCCGGACCGGTCGCGAGGCAACGCACCTGGCGCTCGGCGAAACCGACGAAGCTGGCGGCCTTGGTGACCGAGTGGTGGACCTGATCGGAGACGTAGATCACGCCGTCCCCGAAGGGCTGGCCCAACTGCCGGTGCCGGCCGCAGACGAGCGCGATCAGGTTGGCCAGCGACCCGCCGCTGGTCAGCACGCCCCGGGCGTCGTCCGGAAAGCCGACCAGATCGAGGAACCAGCGCAGGACGTTCATCTCGAGCCGGCAGAGCAAGGGGGCCGCGGCGAAGACGCCGACATACCGATTAGTGACGGCGCTGATCAGGTCGGCCAGGGCGGTGGGCAGGATGCCGCCGCCGGGAATGTAGGCCAGGTACCCCGGACCGGCTGTATTGAACGAGTGCGGGACGCACTCCTTGATCACCCGGGAGAACAGGCCGGAGGCCGGGGCGCCTTCCTCGGGAAGCGGTTCGACCCAGGCCGACAGGTCGGGAGGCGATTCCATCGGCCCGGCCGCCGGCTGCTCGGGCAAGCTCAGCAGGAATTCCCGGAGCAGGGAGGAGGCTTCCTCCAGCCAGCCCTGGAAGATCTCGACGTCCGGTTCCAACGGCCAGTTCGTTCGTTCGCGTGGTCCCATGCCAGAGGATACCCGCTCGGCCCGGCTCGTCTAGGATGGCAACATGAGCGATGCACCAATCGATGATCCCTTCCGCCGACTGAGCTACCGCCGGCTGATCGCCTGGCCGGCGCGGATCGATCGCGAATGGCCCTTTCTGGAACAGCGGATCCGGGCCGCGCCGGATCGAAGCCTGATCGACCTGGGTTGCGGCACGGGAGAGCATTGCCGCTTCCTGGCGCAAAAAGGGGTGCGCGCGGTGGGCCTCGACCGGTCGAGCGCCCAGATCGAGAAGGCCCGGGAGTTCGAGGGCGCCTTCGGACCCCGCGGGCCGGAGTTCCTCGAGGGCGAGATCGAACAGCTATCGGCCTTGACCAGCGAGCGCTTCGGCGCCGCGCTCTGCCTCGGCAACGTCTTGCCGTATCTCGAGGACGAGGCCCTCGCCCGGAGCTTGAAGGCACTCGCGAAGCGCCTGCTGCCCGGCGCGTTCCTGATCGTGCAGCTCCTGAACTACCAGCGCATCTTCGAGCAGGGCATTCGCACGCTCCCGGTCAACGTGCGCCCGGCGCCCGAGGGCGAAGAGGGCGAGATCGTCTGGCTGCGCTTGATGACGCAGGTGAATGAGCGCCAGATCCTGTTCCACCCGACCACCTTGCGGGTCCGGCCGGGCCAGGACCCTCCGGTGACAGTTCACGCCGCGCGGGAAGTCCTGATGCGGGCCTGGCAGTGGCCCGAGCTGGAAGCTCAGCTCGCGGCGGCCGGATTCGACCAGTTCGAACGCTACGGCGACATGAACGCCATCCCCTTCGACCCTACCGAATCCCACGACCTGATCTTCACCGCCCGCATCCCCCCAAGGTGATGAAACAGACCCGGTTTGTTTCATCACTTAGTGATGAAACAAACCGGGTTCATTTGTTCACGTTCGGGGGGCGGTCGCCGGGGTAGCGGGCGCCCTGGTCGATCCAGGTGCGGATGGCCAAGAGTTCGGCGTCCGGGAGCATCGGTTCGTCTTGCGGCATGTGGTCGGGATCCCACTCGGGCAAGGTGATCAGCTCGTACAGCTTGGAACCCTCCGCGTCTCCCGGTTGGACCACCCAGTTTTCCGGGTCGCCGGCGAACACCTCGTCGATCCGGTCGAGCCTGAGGTCACCCTTCTCCTTCTTTCCGTGGCACTCGTAGCAGCGGGTCTCGAAGATCGGCTGGACCTGCTCCAGATAGATGCGTTGGGCGTCATCGAGGGTGCTTTCCGGGGGCGCCTTTTCGGGCGGCTCCCGGAAAGGTTCGACGAAGTAGCCCGTCCCGTGGACGAGCGTCCCGCCCAGATGGCCTTCCACGGCCACCACCAGCGCGCACGCCGCGAGTGAACCGCGGTAGAAGGTCAGCGTGGCTCCGCGCGGCCAGAACCGGTGGATGGTCACCAGGATCCAGCAGAGCAGGCTGAGCGCGGCGACCGAGACGCCCAGCCAGCGGTGGACCAGCAGCACCTGCGCGAGCGACCGCGAGTGCGATTCGTGGGCCGCGTTCAGCCATCCGGTCCCTGCGGCGGCGGCCGCGGTGAGCACGGCGAACGCGATGCAAGCCTGCGCCGTCCGCGAGGGGCGCTCCGGCCGGCCGAACGGCAGAAACTCCATGAGCGCGGCGAACAGGACCAGCGCGATCGGAAAGTGCACCAACGTCGGGTGCAGCCGCCCGAGGAACTGCAGCCAGGGCTCGATCACCGCAGCGTGAACACGAAGGTGACCTTCGTTCCCTTGTCCGGGCACGTTTCCGGATTGATGTCATAGAGGTAGCTCTCGGCCCCCTCGGCGCTGTTCATGTCGAACAGGCAGTGCCCGAATCCGCTCAGGTAGAGCGAAACGACGTTGCCCTCCACGTCCGCGATGAACTGCTCCTTGCGATCCACTCCGATGAGCACCTTTCGGAAGCGGGAACCGACGAAGGTGAATCCCCGGCGGGGCAGGCTCTCGCCGTTGGTGATGTAGCTGATCAGGTCCTCGATCGGCCGCAGATGCGCTCCCCGCGCGTCCTCCCAGCGCACCGCCAGATCGACCACCGGACCCCGCGGCGCGATCACGTCGAACTCCCGGGCCTTGCCCGAGATCAGGTCCTCCTCAGGCGGCGGCGGATCCTTCTTGACGAACTGCACCGTCGATCCCGGCGTCAGGCCGAGCGCCAGGAAGGCGGCGTTCAACCTCGAGGGCGTGGCGCGGATCATCGCCAGGGATTCGTGGGTGAAGCCTCCCTCGGTGACCACCAGATACTCGATCGGGTAGCCGGCCAGCATTCGATCGAGCAGGATCACCCCGCGAACCTCCACCACCCGCCGTTCGAAATCGACGGTGACTCCCTCCAGGGCCAGGTCCCGGACCAACTCCCGGATCCCCTCGGGCACTCCCTCCGGAGCCGGCAGCGGCTCTACGACATCGGTGGGTGGATGGATGGTCGTCGGTGGGGGTTCCTGCTGAGGGAACGGAAACGCCGGCGCGATCACGGCCAGGGCCAGGATCGCGCTCATCATCAGCGAGGGCAGCGAGGGCAGCAAGGGCAGCGCCGGCAGCGCCCGCGTTCGGGCCGACTCAGTCGCCGTTGGCGCCCACCGGCGCCACCGGCTCGTCCTCGACCGGGCTCGCCTCGAAGTGAAGTTCATCATCCTTGACCGTGACCCGGATCTGGGAATGCTCCTCGAACGTCCCTTTCAGGATGGCCTCGGAGAGCGGATCCTCCAGCATGCGCTCGATCGAACGCCGCAGCGGCCGCGCACCATACTCCAGATTGGTGCCCTTGGTAATGATGAACTGCCGGGCCTCCTGATCCAATTCCATGGCCATCTTCTTCTGGCTGACGCGGTCATACAGCTCGGACAGCTGAATCTCGAGAATCTGCTGCATGTCCTCGGCGTTCAGCGGCTCGAAGACGATCACTTCGTCCAACCGGTTCAGGAACTCGGGCCGGAAGAACTTGTCGACCTCGACCATCAGCGAACTCTTCATCCGCTCGGTGCTGGCCTGGTCGGTCGCCTTCACGAAGCCCAGCGAGGTCTGGTTCTTGATGATGCCGGCGCCGATGTTCGAGGTCATGATCAGCACCACGTTCTTGAAGTCCACGTGCCGTCCGAACGAGTCGGTCAGGCACCCTTCCTCCATGATCTGCAGCAACATGTTGTAGACATCGGGGTGGGCCTTCTCGATTTCGTCCAGCAGGACGACCGCGTACGGCCGGCGGCGAACGCGCTCGGTCAGCTGGCCGCCCTCCTCGAATCCGACGTACCCCGGAGGCGCTCCGACCAGCCTCGAGGCGTTGTGCTTCTCCATGTACTCCGACATGTCGATCTGGATCAACGCGTCCACCGAGCCGAACATGAAGCTCGCCAGCTGTTTGGCCAGGTGCGTCTTGCCCACGCCGGTGGGCCCCAGGAACAGGAACGAACCCATCGGCCGCCTGGGATCCTTGAGCCCCGAGCGGGAGCGGCGAACCGCCTTGGCGATCGCCGTGATGGCCGCGTCCTGGGAGACCACGGTCTTGTGCAGATGCTGCTCCATCTTGAGCAGCCGCTCGGCTTCGCCCTTCTCGAGCCGCGTGACGGGGACCCCGGTGATCTTCGAGACCGTCTCGGCGATCACGTCCTCGTCCACGGTGCCGTCGACTTCCTGGGAGGAACTGCGCCATTCCTTGAGCGTCTCGTCCCGCCGCGCCCTGAGCTTCTCGGCCTTGTCGCGAAGCCCCGCGGCCTTCTCGAAGTTCTGCGCCGCGACCGACTCCTCCTTCTCTTTCTCGAGCCGGGCGATATCCGCCTCCAGGTCCTCCAGATCAGGCGGATGCGTGAGCGCCTTCAGCCGAACGCGCGCGCCGGCCTCGTCGATCACATCGATCGCCTTGTCAGGGAGGAAGCGCCCGTTGATGTACCGGTTGGCGGCGTCGACGGCCAGTTCCAGGGCGCCATCGGTGATCTGGACGCGATGGTGCCGCTCGTACCGCTCGCGCAGCCCGCGCAAGATCTCGATCGCCTGATCGCGGCTGGGCGGTTCGACCATGATGGTCTGGAAGCGCCGTTCGAGCGCACCGTCCTTCTCGATGTACTTGCGAAACTCATCGAGCGTCGTGGCACCAATGCACTGCACCTCGCCCCGCGACAGCGCCGGCTTGAGCACGTTGGAGGCGTCGATCGCGCCTTCGGCCCCGCCCGCGCCCACCAGGGTGTGAAGCTCATCGATGAACAGGATCACGTTCTTGGCCCGGCGCACCTCGGTCATGACCGCCTTGATCCGCTCTTCGAACTGGCCGCGATACTTGGTGCCGGCCACCATCATGGCCAGATCCAGCACAACGATCCGCTTGTCCCGCAGCAGCTCGGGAACGCGATGCTTGACGATGTCCTGGGCCAGGCCCTCGACGATGGCCGTCTTGCCGACGCCCGCCTCGCCCAGCAATACCGGGTTGTTCTTGGTGCGCCGCGACAGGATCTGGATCACCCGTTCGATCTCGTTGCGCCGGCCGATGACCGGATCGAGCGTGCCGTCGACCGCCAGCGAGGTCAGGTCGCGTCCGAAGGCGTTCAGCGCCGGCGTCTTCGACTTCGATCCGGCTTCGGGGGTACCGCCGCCGATCACCGGTTCCGGCCCTTCCTCCTGCTCCTGCTGCACATCGGCGCCGAGGAACTCGAGCACCTCCTCGCGCACCTCCTCGAGCTTGACGCCCAGGTTGGTCAGCACGCGCGCGGCGATGCCCTCGTTCTCCTTGATCAGCCCGAGCAGCAGATGCTCCGTGCCGATGTAGTTGTGGCCGAGCTGGGAAGCCTCTTCCAGGGACAACTCCAGGACCTTCTTGGCCCGCGGAGTGAACGGAAGCGAACCCATGGTCACCATGGTCGGGCTGCCCTTGACGATCTTCTCGATCTCCGAGCGGATCTTCTTCATGTCGATGCCCAGGTTTTTCAGCACCGAGGCGGCGACGCCGCTGCCCTCCTGGATCAGACCCAGCAGGATGTGCTCGGTCCCGATGTACTCGTGGTTCAGGCGCTGGGCTTCTTGCTTGGCAAGGTTCATCACCTTGCGAGCACGATCCGTGAAACGATCAAACATCGTTGACTATCCTTCGCAGTTGCGCTGCCCGGCTTGGACGAGCGATTCGCCGCTCATACGTTTTCGGGATGCCGGCCAGATATTGTGAGCATTTCAGGTGCACTTGAGTCGGATTCCATCAGATTAGCGCCATTTCACCGCTTCCCCCCATCGACCGCGCCGCGGAGGAGCCATTTTGACGCTTTCGAGCACCTCGCATCGGTTGCCCAGGCTCTTCTTAGACAACCCTAACACCTGATACGACCCACCTTCCAAGGAACTTGCCTGCCTCGATCCAGCGGGTGTTGCGCGCCGGAATCCGACGTCGAAAAGCGGGGCTCGGGATACCGGACGTGAGACGCCTGAAGCAGGGGAATCATCCCCAGCGCATGCCGTTCACCCGTTCAAGACGTCGCGGATGAGCCGCGCCCGGACCACGTCCCGTTCGGCCGCCTCGAGCGGCTGGCCGCCCTGGGACGCCTGAAGATGCCCGGGCTGGCTGAGCATGAAGAGCTGGTTCACCACCTCGATGCCGAGCTCGTCCAGGATCGCCAGATGGACGCCCATGCGCACCATCGAGAGCAACTCGAAGGCCTCCTCGCTCGACAGGGAGCGCGCCGACCGCAGAATGCCCAGGGCCCGGCAAACCCGGTCCTCGAGGGCGATCCGGCCGGTCTCCAGCACCTGGACCCGGACGTCTCGTTCGAACGAGATGATCTTGGGCAGCACGCGCCGCAGGTCATCCAGCAGGGTCTCGGGCGCGCGGCCGAGCGTGACCTGGTTCGAGATCTGGTACAGGTCGGAGAGCGCCTTGGTCCCTTCGCCGTAGAACCCGCGGACCGCCAGGTTCATCTTGGCCACCGAATTGAAGACCTTGTCGATCTTCTTGGTGAAGACCAGCGCGGGCAAGTGCAGCATCACCGAAATGCGCATCCCGGTGCCTACGTTGGTGGGGCACGAGGTGAGAAAGCCGAACCGGGGGTGGAAGGCGAATTCGATCACGCCCTGCAAGGTCGCGTCGAACTTGGTGGCCCGTTCGAAGGCGCTGTCCAGGGCCAGGCCGGAGGCGATGACCTGCATCCTCAGGTGATCCTCCTCGTTGAGCATCAGCGCCAGCGACCCGTCGGGATCCCGCACGACTTCCCGCTCGCCCGGCGAGTTGGCGTGCTCCAGGCTGATCACGTGGCTTTCGACCAGCGCGAGCCGCTGGATCTCGTCCATCTGCTCCAGCGATTGATAGATCAGGTCCGGCGCCAGTTCGGCGGCCCGGATGCGCCGTTTCAGGTGATCGCAGAGAATCGAGGCGTCTTCCAGGCTCAACCGGGCGCGCAGCGGATAGCCGACCACGTTGCGCGCCACCCGGATTCTGGAGGAGATCACGACGTCCCCCTCGGGTCCCGTTCCCCGGAGCCACTCGCCCACCGCCGGCAGGGAGCGATCAGCCATCGCCCGGCTCCAGGAGCTGCTGCTCCAGCTCGACGATCTGGTCCCGCAAGTGGGCCGCTTCCTCGTAGTTCTCGTTCTTGACCAACCGGTTCATGCGCCGGCGCAGGTCGACGAGTTCCTGCTCCATGGCCGCTGCCGTGCGGCTGCCTTCCGCCGAGACCGGCTCCGGCCCCACGTACTGGGTCGCCCCGTGGACCTTCTCGAGCAGCGCCACGAGACTCTCCTCGAACACGTCATAGCACCCCACGCAGCCGAACCGGCCCTTCAGGCGGAACTCCTGGTTGGTCATGCCGCAGTCGGGGCAGACGATCTTGGAGGACGACGCCCCGGAACCGGCCTTGCCCGCCAGTCCGACGATGGACGTCGTGAACGAGATCGTGCTGACCTTCGGAGGAGGAGGGGGCTTCTGGATTCCGCCGGAATCCCGGGCGCACTCCTCGCAGAGGTGCATCTCGTGGGGTTCATTGCTGTCCGGATCGATCTCGGTGAGATGGACCGTGGCCCGCGCCTTCTTGCAGTACTGGCAGATGTTGTTCATTCGCAGGATCTGTTTCGGGCTGTCTCGCCCACTCGAGCGCCTACGGAGCGGCCGGACCTCGTGCTTGCTTCATAGCCACGTACTGTATGGAGACAAGCAGGGCCCCGCAACCAATTGAAACGGGTCAGCCCAGCGCCAGCTCGCGAAAGCGTTCCCCCCGCTCCTGAAAGTTCCGGAACATGTCGTAGGAGGGAAACGCGGGCGAGAGCACCACAAGCTCGCCCGGCTGCGCGTGTTCGAGCGCCAGGGCGACCGCCTCGTCGAAGGTCGCGGCAATGCGGCAGGGGAAATCGGGCGCCTCTCGACGGACGGCACCCGCGAGGCGCGGCCCGGACTGGCCCACGGTCACCAGCAGCCGGACCCGTTTCGAGATGAGCCGCGCCAGATCGTCCAGCTCGCAGCCGGACTCGTGTCCGCCGGCGATCAGGATCACCGGGCCTTCCAGCGCGAGCAACGCCGCCCGGGTGCTCTCCGGCGCCGTGGCAATCGAGTCGTTGAAGAACGACACGCCGGCTCTCGAACCGATCCGTTCCAATCTGTGCGGCACGCCGGGGAACGCCCGGGCCGCCGACAGCGCTGCTTGCCGGTCGCCGTCGAGCCGCTCCACCGCGAGCAGCGCCGCCATCACGTTCTCGAGGTTGTGCCGCCCGGGGAGCTTCAGTTCAGCGGACGAGAGCACGGGCTCGCCGTCCACTTCGACGACCTTCCGCTCCTCGAGGTACAGCCCGTGCGGCGGCCGCGACGCGCCGGAGAACCACGAGATGTCACCGATCGGTTCCGCAGCGAACCGGCGGACGTGTGGATTGCCGTGGTTCAGCACGACTGCCCGGGCTCCCTCGAGCGCCCGGCGCTTGACGGCGCAATAGGCCTCGAAGCTGCCGTGGCGATCGAGGTGCACCGGGAACAGGTTGGTGATGACCGCGACCCTGGGCGAAAGCGCGAGGCCCGAGAGCTGTTCGAGCTGGAAGGACGAGATCTCGAACACCGCCAGATCGTCGCTTTCGAGCTGATCGACCTGGCCGAGCAGCGAGATCCCGATGTTCCCCCCGAGCACCGACCGCCGTCCCGACACCCGCAGCATCTCATGAATCAGAGTCGTGGTCGTGCTCTTGCCCTTGGATCCGGTGACCAGCACCAGCCCGGCGCGGAGCCTGGACAGACACAGGCCGACCTCGCTCGAAAGCGGCACGCCGTCTTGCCGGGCCCGCTGCAGCCAGGGGGATCCTGGGGACACGCCGGGATTGACGACGATCAGGTCGGCGTCGCGGAAGTCTCGTTCGCGGTGTTGTCCGAGGACCCTGTCGAAGGCGAGGTCGTCGAGCCCGGCGAGCGTGCCGGCGAGCTCGGATTCATCGCGCAGGTCGGTCACCAGCACCGAGGCGCCGCGCCCGATCAGGAAGCGCACCGCGGCCGCCCCCCCACCGAAGAGGCCGAGCCCCATGACGAGAACGCGCCGCCCGCGGAGATCCTCATCGGAGGGAAAGGTGTGGCAAAGCGGCTGGGGGGCGGCCATCCGTCAGCGGCTGCGGATTTCCTTCGCCTCGGCGAGCTTTGTGTCGACCACTTCCCGGGAGGTGTCCGACTCGTCGACCGGCCCCAGGACGAAGGTGTAGTTGCGCTCGTCCTTGTAGAGTTCGGAGGTCATCGTCTCGTAGTAGATGTCCCAGGGGAACTCCTGGAATGACGGCGGTTCCATGACCCGCAACTCGCGCACGGTCCGGAACCCGGGCTTTCTCAGCACGAACTCGCGGGTGCCATAGTGGGTGAACGGCAAGGTCAGCGGGGTTTGCCCGACCAGCTTGCCGTCCAGATACAGGTCGGCGTCGGCGGGCACGGACGCGATGAACATCTTGCGTTCCACGCAGCCGGCCGCGGACCAGAGCAAAACCGAGAGCGGCAACAGAACCAGCCAGGTTGTGGGTCGGCGCGTCCGCATGGGCGCAGGATACTGTCTGGCCGCCGGTCCAGAAAGGCAATCGCCGCCCGCGAACGAATTGTCCGCGGGCGGCGGCCTGGTCTGGCGGAGAAGGGGGGATTCGAACCCCCGGAGCAGGTAAAACCCACTCAACAGCTTAGCAAGCTGCCGCAATCGACCACTCTGCCACCTCTCCAGCGTTTCTATTGGGTCGGGCGGGTCGGGCGCACCGGACCGAATCCAACACTTCATCGCCCGGGCGGGGCGCTGTCAACCTGGAAGGACTCGCCGGTTCAGCACATCTGGACGAGCTGGCGCAGCTTGCGCCGGTGCTCCCGGACCAGCGGGTTGCTCTGGTCCCAGGCGTTTCCCGCCAGGACCGAACAGAGCATCTTCCGGTAGTTCGCCGGCGGGTGCGCGCTGAAGAACAGGCGCGAAAGGTCGCCCGCGTACCAGGCGTTCACGTAGGTCCGGAAGCAGTCGATGCGGGCATGCAAGGGCGCCTCGAAATCCGCGGCCCAGTCGACCGTTTCGCCGTTGAGTTCGCGGCTCACGACCCGGGCCGCGAGCAGCGCCGATTCGAGCGCCAGGGTGACGCCGGAGGAAAAGACCGGATCGAGGAACTCGGCGGCGTTGCCCACCAGGCAGAACCCGTGGCCGTAAAGCTTTTCGATACCGATCGAGTAGCCGGCGATCGACCTCGGCTCGAAGACGAACTCGGCGTCGCCAAGCCGCCGGCTGAGGTTCGGATCGCGGCCGATGACCGCCCGCAGGGGCGCCGCCGGGTCGTCCGCCGGGGCCGGCAGGTTGGAAAAGAACTCCGGGGTTCCGACCACGCCGATCGAGGTGCGCCCGTTGGAGAATGGAATCACCCAGCTCCAGGCTCCGCCCTCGCACTGGACGATCCAGATCAGGCCTTCGTCCCGGCCGGCCGGGCGATGATCGCCGGTGACATGCGCGAACAGCGAGTGCCGCACGGGCAGATCCGACGGCTGATCGAGGCCCAGCAGGCGCGAGAGCACGCGGCCGTAGCCGCTGGCGTCGACCACGAAGCGGCAGTCGACCTGGCGCGTGGCCCCGGTCGGCCCGCGGACCAGCACGTGGGCCTCGGGACCGGTCTGGACACCAGTCACGGTCTGTTCGAAGAAGTACGGCACGCCCTGCTTCATGGCAGCCTGGGCCAGCACCTGATCGAAGTGGTCCCGCGGCACCTGCCAGGTGAACTGCGCGCCCTGCGTGTGCTGGTCGGCGAATTCGAAGCGGCAGCTCTCCGCGCCCCGCAGGAAGACGGCGCCGTGTTTCTCGAGATAGCCCTGGCGCTCCACATCCTGGAGCAGGCCGACTTCGCGCAGCAGGTCGTTGCAGCGCGGCAACAGGCTCTCACCGATCACGAAGCGCGGGAAGCGCGTCTTCTCCAGGACGCACACCCGATGACCCGCCCGATGCAAGAAGGTTGCCGCCGCGGTGCCGGCTGGCCCGGCCCCGATGACGACGGCGTGGTAGTTGCTCTCCGGCTGGATCATCTTCGTGCAGCGACACGCCAGAATACAAAGTGACTGGAGGATGCAGTCAACATTCCCCGCAATTGGCGCGCCGGTCGGATCCGTTTCCAGGCCTCGAATCGGCGTTGCGGACTCTTTCGACCGGCTGCTAGACTGACCTTCGTTGTCGCCGTGTGAACCGCCGTGTGACCATAAGAGCCCGTTCGCGGAGAAGGCCGTGCCCGAAATCAACGAGTCGATCCTGGAAACGATCGGCAACACGCCGCTGGTGCGTCTGGCCACCATCGGAAAGAGCACCGGGTGCGAGATTCTAGCCAAGTGTGAGTTCCTGAACCCGGGCGGGTCGGTCAAGGACCGCATCGGGCGGCGCATGCTGGAAGAGGCCCAGAAGCACGGGCGCATCAAGCCGGGCGACACGCTGATCGAGCCGACGAGCGGCAACACCGGCATCGGGCTGGCGATGGCGGCCGCGGTGTACGGCTACCGGATGATCATCACCATGCCGGAGAAGATGAGCCGGGAGAAGCAGAGCGTGCTGGAGGCGCTGGGCGCCGAGATCATCCGGACGCCCACCGAGGCGGCCTACGACGCGCCGGAGAGCCACATCGGGGTGGCCGCGCAGCTCCAGAAGATCCTGCCCAACGCGCACATTCTCAACCAGTACACCAACCCGGACAACCCGCTGGCCCATTACCACGGGACCGGCCGGGAGATCCTGGAGCAGACCGGGGGGCAGTTCGACCTGCTGGTGGCGACGGCCGGCACCGGCGGCACGCTCTCGGGCGTCGCGCGCCGGATCAAGGAGGAGCGGCCCGAGATCGAAGTGGTCGGGGCCGATCCGGAGGGTTCGATCCTGGCCGGGCCGGGCGAGGTCGGGACCTACAAGGTCGAAGGGATCGGCTACGACTTCGTGCCGGAGGTCTTGCACCGTCAATATGTGGATCGCTGGATCAAGACTCGGGACCGCGAGTCGTTCCTGATGGCCAGGCGTCTGATTCGCCAGGAGGGGTTGCTGGTCGGCGGATCATCCGGCGCCGCTGCCTGGGCGGCGGTCGAGCTGGCTCACGAACTGGGCCCGGGCAAACGGGTGGTCACGATCCTGCCGGATTCGGTCCGGAACTACATGACCAAGTTCCTGGACGATCAGTGGATGCGCGAGAACGGCTTTGCCGAAAATCGCTGGGAGACCAGCTCCGTGAGCGAGCTGCTCCTCGGCCTCCCGCGCCGGGAATTGATCACCATCGGAACGGCCGGCACGGTGGCCGAGGCCGTCATGCTGATGCAGGAGCACAGCGTCAGCCAGCTGCCGGTGGTGGACGACGGCGTGCTGGCCGGCATCGTCACCGAATCGGACCTGCTGGCCAAGCTGGTCGCCGGCCACGCCATCCACGCCAGCGCCGTCGCCGAGGTGATGTTCCGCAAGGTGATCACCGTCCATGAACGGGACGACGCGGGCAGCCTCTCGAAACTGTTCTCCGAAGGTCTCGTCGGTCTGGTCGTCGACGACCAGCGCCGCCTGAAGGGCATCGTGACCAAGCTCGACCTGGTAGAACTCCTCACCCGCAAGGTCGACGCCCTCCGCTGACCCCTCCCCCAACAGCGGAGGAAATGGTGCGACAAGAACTGCCGGAGTTAGCAGCGGGCCGCGCCAGCGTGCATCCATGAGAGGCGCCCACCTCCAGACCTTTGGAGGCGCCCACCTTTCTTCCTTCGCCACAGAAGAAGAGGATCCTGCCGGCCCTCGAAAATGACGGCTCGCAAACCGCCAGCGGGGGCCTTTACCTTGCACCCGCCATCGCCCCATCGCCCCCACCGCCTGATCCCCAACCCTGCATCAGCTCAACAGCAGCTCCAAATCCTCCTCGGTCAGGTCCTGCAGAAGCGACGATCCTTCTCCATTCACGATCGCCTCCGCCAGGTCGCGCTTCGAACGCTGCAGTTCGAGGATCTTCTCCTCCACCGAGTCGCGCCCGATCAGGCGGTAGGCCATCACCTTGCGGGTCTGCCCGATGCGGTGGGCGCGGTCGATGGCCTGCGCTTCCACCGCTGGATTCCACCAGGGATCCAGGATGAACACGTAGCCCGCCGCGGTCAGGTTCAATCCCAGCCCGCCGGCCTTGAGCGAGATCAGGAAGATCGGGCAGTCGGGATCGGTCTGGAAGCGCTCGACCGCCGCGGGGCGATTGCGCGTGCTGCCGTCCAGGCGCTCGAACACCAGGTGCTCCGCGTGCAGCCGTGTCTCGACGATGTCGAGCAGACTCGTGAACTGCGAGAAGATCAGCAGCTTGTGCCCCTCGTCGACGATCTCCCGGACCATCGGCAGCAGCACCTCCAGTTTGGCCGAGGGCTGATCCTGGCGTTTGACATCCAGCAGGCCCGGATGGCACGCGGCCTGGCGCAGCCGCAAGAGCGCCTCGAGCACATGGAGCTTGTTCTTCCCGAACGCTTCCTTCGAGGCGCCCTGCGTCAATGCGTGCAGGTAGTGATTTCGGAGGTTGTCGTACAGTTGGCGCTGCTCCACGCCAAAATCGCAGTACAGCGTCTGTTCCTCGCGCTCGGGCAGCTCCTTGGCCACTTCGCCCTTGGTCCGCCTCAGAATGAACGGCGCCAGCGCCCGTCCCAGCGAGCTGCGCGCCGGCTGGTCCAGCCCGCGGCCCCCCGTTCCGATCAGCGACTTGAACGTCCTCGAGTGGCCCAGCATGCCCGGATTCAGGAACTCGAACAGCGACCAGAGTTCACCCAGATGATTCTCGATCGGCGTTCCGCTGAGCGCCAGCCGGTGGTCCGCGTTGATCAGACGCGCGGCCTTGGAGGTCTGGCTGGCGGCGTTCTTGATCGACTGCGCCTCATCGAGCACCGCGTAGGAAAAGCGCCGATCCCTCAACTTCAAGATGTCGGAACGCAGCAGGCCGTAGGTGGTGACCACCAGATCGGCGGACGCCCACAGTTCATCGAGCCGGCCGCGGTCGGGGCCGATGTACTCGAGCACCCGCAGCTCGGGCGTGAACCGGCCAGCCTCCTCGACCCAGTTGCGCACCACCGAGCGCGGAGCGACCACCAGGACCGGCGCGTTCAGCCGGCCCTCCACGCGCAACCGATCCAGATGCGCGAGCAGCTGCACCGTTTTGCCGAGCCCCATGTCGTCCGCCAGGCAACCGCCCAGCCCGAACTCGTGCAGGAACCGGAACCAGGCCAGGCCGATGCGCTGGTAGTCACGGAGCTGTCCGACGAAGCTCTGCGCTTCCACGCACGGCTCGAGCGCCTTGAGCCGGCCGAGCTGCTGGCGCAGCTCCTGGAAGCGCGCGTCCAGCCGAACCTCGCGCTTCTCCGCCAGCAGCAGATCCAGCAGAAAACCCTGTGAGCGGCTGAGCCGCAGTCCGGTCTTCAGGTTGCGACCGAGGGAACCGAGCAGGTCGAAGCGGCGCAACCAGTCTTCAGGCAGGACGCCCACCGAGCCGTCCCCCAGCCGCACAGTGCGTTCGCCCCGCTTCAGCGAAGCCAGCAGCTCGCTGAGATCGATCTGCTCGTCGCCGAAGCGGACCTCGCCTCGAAGGTCGAACCAGTCGATGCCGCTCTTGACCGACAGGTTGAAATCGGAAGCCGGCCGTTGGAGCCGCCCGTCCGCCTCCACCAGCCAGCCCTCCTTCAGCAGCCGGTCGACGCACTCCGACAGGCCTTCCGGCAAAACGCGGATGCGCGGCACGCCGGCCTCGACCGCCACCGTGCACCCGGCCCGGCGCAGCACGTCGAGGGCCAGGGCCTCCCGCTGCCGGTCGCGGATCACGAAGCTGCCGTCACGGCGCCGGCGCCCCGAGCCGCTCGCCGCGGCCGAGATCTCGCTCTCCGCGTAGAGAAACCGCAGTTCGCCATGCAGCGAGCCCGATCCCTGGCGCCGCACCAGCAGCCGGGGCCTCGGCTCGATCGACCCGGCGATCGTCAACCCTTCGATCTCGCCCACGCTCACCGGCGGCAGGGCCGGCGATTTGAGCAGCTCCTCCATCAAGTCGACGGCGTCCTGATCGGCGGCCCGGATCGCCCCGCGCTGCTTGAACCAGGCCAGCCAGGGAAACGCCCCGTGGTGGTCGAGCGGCGTCACCAGGCCGGACTTGAAGAACGCGAAACCGTCCTCCAGCACCAACGCGGTCGAACGTATGGAAAGCTCCTGTTCCTCGAGCAGCAGGCAACCGTCGAGCACCACCTGCTGCTCCGACGCATCGCGGAACAGACGCAGCCTGAGATCGGCCCGCTCCGGGCGGTACTCGAACGGCCCGTAGTCCTCCTGGAAGACGCGCACGTACAGCCGCCCGGTGGCGCACAGCCTGGGCAGCAGTTCCGGCAGCAGCGGACCCGACAGCAGGAAGGAATCCCGGTCGACGAGCATGGCGTAGCGCGACTCCCGCAGCGCCGGCGTCCGGGCCCCCTCCAGCAGGCCGATGATCGCCCGGTCCTCCGGGTCGAGCGCCTGGTGCTGCTCGGTCTTGAAGGCCTTCGGCTTGCCGAACTTGCCCGACTTGAGCTTGCGCTGATAGAGCACTCTCAACTCGGGAGAGCGTTCGCTCGCACGCTGGCCCCACTCGTAGCGGTAGAGAATCCGGAACGCCGTCGCGGGCGGCGCGAGCGAACTGCCGCGCGTGGTCCGCCGGGTGGTGTCCTCTCCCAGCATGCCCAGCACGCGCCGCCAATTCGGTTCCAGCGGAGGCAGCGACTCGAGGCGCAGCCAACCGCAGTCCTGAGCTTCCAGGACGGCCGCCCAGACGTGCCCGCACAGCTCATTCGCGCTGGCCTGGGTCCAGCAGGAGCAGAGCACCTTGAACGGCGTGCGCGGATCGTTGCGCACCAGCGACACGACCTGATCGCCCAGATGCTCGATCGCGACGTCCAGGCGGGACTCCTCGGAGTGGCAGACCTGGCATCGGAATTCTCGATGGAGACGATCGCCAAGTGTTCGTGCCTTGTAGGAGAAGGCATGGGCCAGGGGATGATAGTTCGACATGCACGCCCGTCCGATTCAGCTCGAGCCGCCCATGCTACCGATCCGTCCGCTCCGGAGCCACGCGGACGATCCGCGGGTCTACGAACTCGTCGAACTCATCGGTGTTGGTGCTCGAGAACTCGGACACCACGGCGCCTTCCCGACCGGCCTGGAACCAGTGCCAGGTGTTCGGCGGCAGGGTGTACTGATCGCCGGGGCGAAGCTCGATCTGATGAAAGACGGTGTAGTACTTCGCGCTGGCGGCGGGCGGACGGGCCCGCGGCGCCGGGTCCGGCTCGCCTGGAACGTAGAGCCGCACGCGACCGGTGCGGCAGCGAAACGTCTCCATCTTGCCGGGCCGGCCGCCGACCCGCGGATGGCGGTGCTGCGGACAGGTCTGCCCCGGAAGCAGCACCAGTTCCTTGGCGCAGTAGCGATCGGTGTTCACGTAGACCAGCAGGGCCAATCCCTCCTCCTCGAAACTGCCCAGCCCCAGGTCGGCGATTTCGATCCGTCCGCGCTCGTCGGTCCGGATGCGGAGCCCGGCCTGCTCCAATCGATCAGCGGCCAGTTGCCGGTACTTCTGGATCTCGGCATCAGTCAGCATCCCCGACAGCCTACCCGAGCACCGGGACCCCGCCCGGCGGAATTCCCGCGTCGCATACGCTTGACGGAACTCCCTCGCGAATGTGAGGATGCCGCCCGCCTTCCGGCTCTTGCCAGTGGAGATTGACATGAACGCCTCCCGCCGCCCCTGGCTCGCCTGCCTGGCGCTGCTCGCCTGGACTTCGCAGGGCTGCGGCACCGTCGAGCCGCAGGCCGGCGCAGGGGCGGCACCCGAGCCGACGCGGGTCTACGACGCGCAGACGCTGTTCAATACCCTCACGGTCTTCGGCACCTCGATCTCCCACGACGATTCGCGCTTGCTCTTGACCAGCGACGAGAGCGGTGTCTTCAACGTGTACTCACAGCCCCTGGACGGCAGCCCAAGGACGGCGCTGACCAGCTCCACGGACAACCCGATCTTCGGGCTCGCCTGGTTTCCGGAAGACGACCGGTTTCTCTACAGCCGCGATCAGGGCGGCAATGAAATCACGCATGTCCATGTGCGCGAACTCGACGGCGGCGACGTCGACCTGATGCCCGAGGAGTCGGCCCGCTCGATCTTTGCGGGCTTCAGCCACGATCTGCGTTCGATGTATCTCACCAGCAACGCGCGCGACCCGCGGTTCATGGATCTGTATGTCTGCCCGATTCAAGCGGCCGGCACCGGCGGCATCGTTGCTTCGGGCGGACCGTACGAAGTCCGGCTGCTCTATCAGAACGACGACGGCTACTCACTCGGCCCGGTCAGCAACGACGGCCGTTGGCTGTCAGTCCAGCGCACGCTCAGCAACGCCGACGACGATCTGTACCTGATCGATCTCATGCATCAGGAAGCCGAGCCCCTGCACGTGACGCCCCATCAAGGTCCGATCAGCCACTCGGCCATGGACTTCTCCGCCGACTCCCGGAACTTCTTCTACACCAGCGACGAGGGCAGCGAATTCCAGCGAGTGCTCGACTTCGACATCGAGCAGCGGACGTCCGAACTGGCCTACCAGGGCCAGTGGGACGTGATCGCCTACCGTTTTTCCTACAACGGCCGGTATCTGAGCATCGCCGAGAACGCCGACGCCTCGACCGAATTGACCGTGCTCGACACACGTACGGGACAGCCGGTCGCGCTGCCGGAGATTCCCGACGGCGACGTCACCAACGTGGCCTTCTCGCGCAGCGAGTCGTTGATGACGTTCGGCGTCAACGGCGACACGTCGCCCACCAACCTGTACGTGGTCGACCTGCCGACCCGGCAACTGACCCGGTTGACCGACACGCTGAATCCGGCGGTCGATCGGGAGGATCTGGTCGAGGGCCAGATCGTGCGTTATTTCAGCTTCGACCAGCTCGAGATCCCCGCCATCCTCTTCAGACCGAAGGATGCTTCGAGAGCCCGCCCGGTTCCGGCGGTGGTCTTCGTCCACGGCGGCCCGGGCGGCCAGACGCGCAAGGGCTACCGGGCGGACATCCAGTTCCTGGCGAACCACGGTTACGCGGTGCTGGCGGTCAACAACCGGGGCAGCTCGGGATACGGCAAGACGTTCTTCCACCTGGACGACCGGCGCCACGGCGAGGATGATCTGTCCGACTGCATCCACGGCCGGCGCTACCTGGAAACGCTGAGCTGGGTCGACGGCGATCGCGTGGCGATCATGGGCGGCAGCTACGGGGGCTACCTGGTGGCCGCGGCGCTGGCCTTCGCACCAGAGGCCTTCGGCGCGGGCATCGACATCTTCGGCGTGACCAACTGGCAGCGCACGCTGGAGTCGATCCCTTCGTGGTGGACCGCCGAGCGCGAGGCGCTGTACGCCGAACTGGGGGATCCCGAGGCCGATCGGGAGCGCCTGCGCCGTATCTCGCCGCTGTTTCACGCAAAACAGATCGTCAAGCCGCTGATGGTCGTCCAGGGACAGAACGATCCCCGCGTGCTGAAGGTCGAGAGCGACGAACTGGTCGCCGCGGTGCGCGCCAACGACGTGCCGGTCGAGTACCTCGTGTTCCCGGACGAAGGGCACGGCTTCCGCAACCGCAAGAACCGCATCGCCGCCGCCGAGGGTTATCTCCGCTTCCTGGAGGCCCATTTGAAATGAACGCGGTGGTCCCCGCATCCGGACGAGCATTCGCACGAATCCGGCCGCTCACCTGGAAGTCCTGCCTGGCCGCCCTTGGGAGCGCGCTGCTCGCATCCGCCTGCGAGCCGGAACAGATCGGTCCCAAGGAGCCGCCATCCACCGCTCTGGCGCGCATCGAGCGGGCGCTCCCGAAGTTCGAGGCGGCCCGCGGCAAGAGCTGGCCGCCGCCCGGGCGGCGCGTTGCAGAGGCGCGGCAGGCCATGCGCGTGCGCGACTCGCGGGCGGCTCACCGGTTGGTCCGCCAGGAGCTGCACCTGAATCCCGGGAACGACGAGGCCAGGCTGATCCTGTGCCAGATCATCTACCAGGACATGGCCATCGGTGCCGCGCTGCCGGGCCTGGAGCAAATCCTCGATCACGGACCGAGCTTCGAGGGCGCCGAGCGCGCCTTCTACCTGTATGGCAACTGCCAGCTCCGGCTCGGGGACGCGAGCGCGGCCCGGCGCGCGTTCATGGCGCACCTGTCGTTGAATCCCGAGCATGGCGAGACACACTACTCGCTGGGCGAACTGGCGCTCCAGGAGGCCGATTCCGACCGGGCCATTGAACATTTCCAGAAGGCCTACCAGCTGTTGGAGACCAACCCGCGAACGCAAGGTCCGTTTCGGTCGATCAACCTG
>Ga0326597_10003134_pt1 | contig 24103 bp, 22 predicted proteins | sample RVTome_12_FD_203789 | JGI IMG/M metagenome (GOLD analysis project Ga0326597, IMG submission 203789) | Soil microbial communities from uranium-contaminated site in the Upper Colorado River Basin, Wyoming, United States - RVT100D185 | ecosystem: Environmental > Terrestrial > Soil > Contaminated >... | reverse complement strand
GTTGTCAGTCTTCAGTCGTCAGCTTTGTCGTGCCCTTTGGATCACCGCCTCTGGAGCGGCTGCCGCGAACCTCGCGAATCGGCCGAACAACCCTCGAGGCGAGATCCGGACCCCAGGGGTTCAAGCTGACAACTGACAACTGACGGCTGACAACTTTATTTCATGGAGCTGAGGGGGCTCGAACCCCTGACCTCCTGGGTGCGATCCAGGCGCTCTCCCAGCTGAGCTACAGCCCCGTGCGGAGGGTGAACTTAGACGGACCGTTGCCACTGGGCAACCCCGACGCAAGAAAACGTGCGCGGTACGCCGTGCGCGGTATTCTCAGGCTAGATGTCGGCGGACGGTGACGCAACAAGGTCCAGGGTCGGGAGAATACCGCGCACCGCGCACCTTCTCGTCGGCGAACCGCAACACGACCTACGCACGCCTAGCAATTGGGGCGCCGGCCCGTAGTTTCTGCGCAACATGAAATCCATCACCTACACCCTCTCGAGCACCATCCCCGCGCCGATCGACAAGGTGTTCGCGGTGCTCACCGACCCCTACCGCATGGCCCAGTGGCTCCCCGCGGCGCGCGCCGTCGAAGCCTCCGGACCGCTTCACAAAGGCAGCCGCTTCCGCGTGCTGTTCGACACGCGCGACACCGAGCTCGAGGTGGTGGACTTCAACCCGCCCACCGTGTTCGGCTGGGTCGAGCGCATCGGCCGCCGCCACTGGCAAACCTTCTTCCGCCTCGAGTTCGCCGGCGGCTCCACTCGGCTGAACGTGCAACAAGTCTGGACCCCGCCGTCATGGTTCGCCTGGCTGCGCGTCAAACTGAGCCCGCACCGGAATGTCCCCGGTCGATTGGATTCGATGGTTCAGAATCTGAGAACTACTCTGGCGAGGTGAGCGTGGTGGAGTCCCCGAGCGGCCGTTTTCTCTGTGAGCCTTTGCGATTTGACAATCATACTACGGCGGCCCTTACTCTTTGCCCATGGTCTCGCGCTTCGCGAACACACGTCGGGAGCGCACGACGGCGTGGTCATCGGCGCTTGCTACGGAGTCGACAGCGGCCGCTGGCAGCGGCCAGGGCTACCTCAGGTTGTAGAGGTAGAGGAACGCCGCCCAGCCGCTTGGGAGCTGCCGCGGCGGCTGCTCCAGCTTTTTCCCGTAGCGGACCGCCATTTCGAGGAAGTACTGTGCGTGGAAGAACGCCTCGACGATGGGCCTCGTGACCTCGAGCCATCGCCGGTTGTGCTCGCGCTCGAACGTCTTCCCGGTGCCGTCCCTCACGATGTCGATGAACGACTCGTTGAGTTTCCGGTCGGGCGCAAGCGACTGGAGGGCAGCCACGATTGCCGAGGTCGTCTCCTGCAACGAGTAGACCTTGAAGCTGTGGTGATAGAAACGATAGATGCCATCCTCGTAGCCCCAGTGGCTCTGGCAGTCGCGGAGCAGCTTCTCCAACTCGGGAAGCGACGCGCAGAGGTTGGCGAAAATCTGCTGGACCTCTTGCCGATCGTCGACATTGTCGCTCGACGGTAGCTTTGGCTGTGTCACCGACCGCTCCATTCCCACGGCTAAGGTTGTGACCTAGAAGGACTCGGGGATCCGCGGCGCCTCCCGTCGCGTGACGTTCCGCCGCACAAGGCGCTCGCACCCCAGGCGCCGTGCCCTTAGTCTTGAAGCGAACCCACGGACGCCGAGGCAACGGGTGGGCGAAACCCGCGTCGATCTACTCCACCTCCTCGAGGACCTGCGGGACGCCTACCCGGGCTCCCTCGAGGAAACGATCGTCATCGAGATCGTTGCGAACTCGCTCGACTCCCGCGCGGCGGCGGTCGTGTTCACGGCCGATCCCGGCGGGCGCACCCTCTGCGTCGTGGACGACGGCTCCGGCATGACGCGCAGCGAGCTGCGACGCTACCACGACCTCGCGACCAGCGGCAAGACCCGCGGGAGGGGCATCGGGTTCGCGGGCGTCGGCATCAAGCTGGGCTTGCTCGCTTGCGAAGCGGTGCTGACCGAGACGCGGCGCGGCAAGGCGCATGTGGCGACGACCTGGCGCTTGGCCTCGCGGCACCGCGCCCCCTGGTCGTGGCTCCCGCCGCCGGGCCTTGTCCCCGAGCGCGGCACGGCCGTGCGCCTCACGCTCGCCAACGGGCTGTCGCCGCTCCTCGATCCCCCATTCCTCCGGACGGTCCTCCGGACCCACTTCGCGCCCCTGTTCGATCCGGCGTTCCAAACGATCCTCGCGGCCCATTATCCCCGCGGCGTGCGTTTCGTGGTGCAGGGAGTACCCCTGGAAGCCCAACCCGTGTCGGGCGAGCGGGCGAGCGTCGCGGTGCGCCTCGCCCGGCGGCGCAAACCGTCCGGGATCGGGTTCCTCGAGCGCGACGCGCAGCCACTTCCCGACGAGCGCCGTGGGTTGGCGGTGAGCACGCTGGGGAAGGTGATCAAGCGGGGCTGGGATTGGGTGGGGCTTTCCCCTGCTCACCTCGAGCGCGTAGGTGGCTTGGTCGAAATCCCCGCCCTCGCCGCGTCGCTGACCCTGAGCAAGGGCGACTTCCTGCGCACCGGCCCCCGCGGCGCGCCGTTCCTCGCATACCGCAAGGCGGTGCAGGAGGCGGTCTCGGCGCAGCTCGCGGCGTGGGGCGAAGCGCGCGACGCCCACGATGCGCGCCGCCCCCGAACGGGCCGGATCGAGCGCGCGCTCCAGACGGTGCTCGCGGACCTGGCCGAGGAGTTTCCGCTCCTCACGGCGCTCGTGGACTGGCGCCGGGGCGGGCAGCGCCGACTCGTGCTTTCCGGACGTGGCGCGGCCGCGGCCGCCGCCGGCGGTGTCGTGGTTCCCGTCGCGGCGGTGGCCGAGCATGAAGTCGCTCCCTCGCCGCCGAGCATTGTCCCTCCCGAGCCGGAGCTGGCGGCGTCACCGCCAGCGGCGGCGCCGGCGCTGCCGCCCGCAACGGCCGGCCCCAGGCGGCCGGTCCATTCCGGACTCACGATCCGGTTCGGCCACCGGCCGGATGACGCGGAGCTCGGCCGCCTCGAGGACTCGACGGTGTGGGTGAACGAGGCGCATCCCGCGTTTCGCCGTGCGGCGGCGCTCCGTTCCGAGGATTATCACGTCGCGCTCACGGTCGCACTGACTCTGGCCCCGCTCACCGTCGAGCCCGCCGCAGAGCGCCGGTTCGTGACGGCGTTCCTCGCACGCTGGGGCGATGCCGCCGAGCGAAGGCGCCCGCGCTCTCGTCGAGCGCGCTGAGCGGATCTCCCCGTCGTCAGCTGAATGGGCTGCGGCTTTCTTCGTCGCCCCTCCTCGTCTCTCTTGACGACTCGCTTACGCTTCAGCGACGAGCCCAGGAGGGCAACTCGAGGCCCGATGCGAGGCTCCGCATTGAAACGGACTTCGCGCCATCGGTGATGGCGGCATCAGACCTCGCGAAACAATGGAAGAGTTCGCGCGTGAGCCTCCAGCTCGTTTCGCTGTTCTGCGGGAAGCCTGCCTACCGCCGGGTGCTCCTTCCAAACCTGCCGAAATCGGCGAACGGCGTCTTGGACCGCATCCAGTGCGGGGGTGACTGGCAAACCGACCGCTGTGGCGAAACGCTCGAATGCCGCCAGGTCTATCGCAGACATCGCCTTCTCGCCCCCGAGACTCAAGCCTAACTGTTTGTCGGAGGGCAAATAAACAATCGTCGCAACAAGGTCATACGCCGGAGACAGCTCGGCAGAGCGGCCGTCAGGGTAGCGCAGCGACCAGTTCTTCACATGCATGTCCGCGTTCCCTGTTAGGACCGTGAACGCGAGACGGCGTGTAAACTCAAGGCTGGAGTTCAACCCAGCTTCTGTCCATAAGACTCGAAGGATGTTTTCGTTGCTCGCCTTGTTGTACTTGTCGTCTGGGTGAAGCTGGAAAACTTGCCCGAAGTCTTCTGTGTGGATCCGTTTGCCGCCGGGGCCGCGATCGAAGCGTCTGACGGCAAGGGCTCGGCCCTTGAGAGGTCCGATGTCGTCGGGGAGCCCCTTGATGTCCACAAGCTCCACCAACTTGTGCTCGGGAACCGTCACGCCAATTGCCTCAGCGAGGTCCAGCAGCACATCTTCGTGTTCCGGGACGTTTTGATAGTTGGACGAAGGCAACTTGACTATCCAATCGCCTCCCGCGCCTTGCACTGGGATCGTGAGTCCCCCCTCAGCTTCCATCAGCGCCGAGAACTTTAGCTGCACGCCTGCTAGGGAAAATCGGAACGCTGACTCGTGCGGGTCCGGTTCAGAACTGGACCGCGCATGAGGAGTCCAAGGGCCTTCCGATTCTGATCGTACCACGACTGCACCTGGAAGATCTTCCCCGAGCAAGGACAGCAGGAAAAACTCACGTACGGGCTTTATCCCCCCCCGCGCAGCGAGGTAGTCCCTGAGGTGGCCCTCAGGTAGCAGGTTCGAAAAGAACGGAGGTAGCTTGACGTGCGTTGGCCGAGTAGTGTCGAGCCCGCCGGTTGCGGTCTTGAAGCCTAGACTCAGCACGGGGCGCTGCGGGTCGGCCTCGTACGTTGGATCGAAGCTAAAGACGTTCCGATCATCGGGCAGGCGTATTAGTGTACCTGCCCGCGTTTGGCCTAACCACACGGCCAGTTGCGTGACTGCGTTGCCAGGCGCAGTCACGTCTCGTCTTCAGGACCGAGCGCGTAGAGCGAACCTGTGGCAGGTCGGCCTTTGGCGCTTTGCTCCTTCGTTAGCAGGATAGCGTCGAGCGCAGGTAACAGTTGACGCGGAACGAGTCGCACGTCCAATTCCAGCGCACGAACGAGGTCGAGAAACGTCGAGAGTTGTGGGTTCGAGGAGCCGCCTTCGATGTGTGACACGGCCGCCTGGGTCACGCCGGCTCGTTCGGCGACGGCCCTTTGGCTAAGACCCAACCGCTTGCGGGCTGCCGCAAGGTCGGTGGTCAATGGGGTGAGTGTCTGCGCTTTTCCCTTTTTAATATCTTTATCCCTATCAGCAAAGGTGTGTCATATCATCTTGGCTATATATCTTAGACTGCACAGTGCTTCGAGTCAAGGTGAGCTTGGCAGGAAGTCCTTCGTAGACCGGAAGACCCACCGTTTGAGTTCGCCACCGTGCGCATTTTTTCGATGACGGGCGCACCCGTGCGGCCGGTTATCGTGGGGCGCGGTCGGCAGCGCTCGTGAGGTCACGCGTCTCGGCCTTCGGGATTGCCAGGGTTCGCAGCCGGAAGTGGTGCTGGTGTGGCGAAACTGGTAAACGCGGAGATCTCTCACATCTCTGGGCGAAAGCCCTTGCGGGTTCGAATCCCGCCACCAGCACCCGCCGCTATTGACTCGGCAGCGCGCCGAGCGGTAAATTTGCCTCACGTGAGAGATCTCCGCGGTTCCGTTTCGCCGCATTCGAAGGCCGGGCTCGACCCGGCCTTCTTGTTGTCATTGACCTCGTTCCCCCTCTCCCGAAGGGAGAGGGGGTCAAGGGGTGAGGACCATCCCCCTCACGGCCTCTCTGAGACTCGCCGGCTCCACCACCTCCGCTTCCGCCCCGTACTGCAGCACCTCGCGCACGAACCAGCTTGGATCCGCCACGGGGAACGTCACCTCGTACCGCCCGTCCGGCAGATCGCGCCCATCGGGGTAGCGCTCGCGTAGCCATCGGGCGATCCCGGCGCCGAATACGACGCGGGCGCGAATCGTCTCATCAGCAGAGAGCAGTTCCTCCGGGCGCTCGAGCGGGCGGTAATCGTCTCGCGGCACGAAGCCCTCTTTGCGCGGCGTGATCTCCAGGAAGCGCTCGGCGCGAAAACGTCGCCAGCCTCCCGCGGTCTCACACCAGGCGTAGACGTACCAGCTCGCACCGGCCGTGACGACTTGGTGTGGATTGATGGTGCGACGTGCCGGCTCGCCGGAAGAACCGCAATAGACGACGTCAAGCTTGCGGTGCTCGTCGCGCGCCCGGCGCGACAGTGCCAGCACCTGCTCGACATGTGGACTCGGCGCGGGGCCGAGCACGAACTGGCGCTCCACGTCGCGCGGGCGGTGGTCCGCGGAGAGGGTTCGCAGCAAGCGTTCAGCGATGGCGGTTCCGCGAGGAACACCAACGAGGCCGATCGCCAACGCCAGCACCTCGTCGGGAGACAAGCGGAATGGACGCCGGTAGTGCCCCAGGCTTCGGATCGTGAAGCCCTTCGCCTCGAGTCCCACGGACAGGCTTGCCAACCAGGGGTGGAAGTCGTCGGTCATGTGGAAGAGGACTTCGAGGTCTCTTCTGATCGTGTCGGCGTCAACGCCCAGGCGCGCTGCTGCGCGCGCATAGGTGACGGGACCCTCGCTGTCACGCTGTGACAGCCAGGCAATCAGCTCGATCAGGCGCATGGCCTGCGTGGCGGCCTGGTCGGGCATTTAGTCGTAGCGGGCGCGGATCCGCTCGCGCACTTGGGCGAGATCGCGCTTCAGGCTTGGTGGGGAGAGCACCTCGACCTGCGGCCCGAAGGTGAGCAGCCATCGCAGGAATGGGTCCTTCGTGCGAACCGAGAACTCGAGCTCCGTGCCACCATCCCGGGTGACGGGCCTTACGACCCGACCCAGGCCTTCGCCTACCACCCAGCGGGATTGGGGGAAGGCGACGCGGATGCGCGCGGTGACGGGTTTCCCTCGACCGTGCTCACCAGCAACAAAGCCTTCGACGAGTGGGGCGAGATCTTCGGCGACGACGTGATGGCCGCTGCCCTCATCGACCGCCTGGTGCACCACAGCCATCTCGTGAACATCCGCGGCAACAGCTACCGCATGCGGCATCACGCCGACCTCGCGCGACTCATCCAGCCCGGGGCGGAGCGCCCGGAGCACCCGACCCGCTCGCGCCGGCCCTCCCGGCAGGAGGCCTGACCGCCGCCAGGCTCGGTCCCCACCGGGTGGGACATTGCCCCCGCCGAACGTGGGACATTTCAACCCGCCGTTGACAACTTTAGGTGACAGTCCAGCCGAGCCGCGAGTTTACTCGCGATTCAGGGGCGCGGAATCGCACGAAGCGCTCCCCCAGGTATTATGCTCTGAGCACCTAGTGTCAATCATTTCCGCCCGATCTTTGTGGTACCAGAGTGGGCGAACAAGCACCGACGATCAGCTGCCTCTTTCTGGAAGAACAAGTCTGACTTTACTTGGAGGTTCCAGTGCGAAAAGTGCAAGCGAAGAGAAGGCGCGGCCTATTCGAGAATCGACAGCGACCCAAGCAAGACGCTCTTATTCGCGCGATCCGGAAACACGATGAAGCGCTTGCTCGGCGGGTCAAAACCTACATCAATCGCGTCCGCCATAGCGAGCGTTATGACATGGGAGTGCTCGGGCGCACGAAGAAGGCCCGCAACCCTAAACGGTAGTCCTCACGCCGCCCGGAACTTCTCAAACCGCTCCTCCAGGTACTCCCGTTTGGGGTAAAGCCGCTCGGCGCGCGGGAGGACGATCCGGCTCCCGTGCAGCTCCTGAAGCCCATGGAGGAGCATGGGCCCGTCGTGTTCCTCCAGGATGTCGCTCCGGATGTGCACCAAGTAATCGGGAGCGACACCGAGAATGTTCGAGTCGTAGGCCCCATGATGGATCTTGCAGAGTGAGAGGCCGTTCGGCACTTCAGGCCGGCCTCGCTCGTCGCGATCTGGGAGGATGTGGGCCGCGTCCAGTAGCTCAGAATGCCCCAAGCGGCAGATCGCGCAGCGTACCTGGTAGGCCGAGACCACGAGGGCTCGGAAGCGACGTTGGTGCAAGCGTACCTTCACCGCCGCCGTCGCGTAGGCCCGCCTGCCGGCGGAAACATCCAGCTCGACGGAGGTTGGCATCGGCTGAACGCTCGGCGCGTCGGCCGCGATCCGGAAAGCGAGCTCCTCCGGGTCGTCGCCTACGACGTAACACGGGTAGATAGGCTCGTAGAGACCGGGCTCGATTCCGAAAAAGTAGACCAGTGGGCGGTGTTGCTCCAGCGCCTGACGTAGCGCGACGTTGGTCCAGGTCGCGGGGTCATCCCCTTCGTAGCGGTAGACCAACCAATCCGCGTTCGACGCGATCTGGTCGTCGTACGGCGGCCGCTTGCCGGGCTTGGGTGGAGTGGTGACGATCGCAAGCGCAGCCCCGTCGCGGCCGAGCTGGCGCGGGCGCCAGATCCCCCGGCGGCGGTCCCAGAGGCGGATGCGCTCGCCCTCGAACTCGAACCCGTTGTCCAGATCGCCGTCGGTGACGGGGCCGCCGCGCTGACGCACGAGTTCTTCGAGGCGTGCGAAGGCAGCAAGGCGCAGGCGCCAGTCACGGTCGAGAGCGGGAGGGGTCAGGGACTTGCTCCGAGGAATCCGAGATCAGAGTACGTGCCTGCGCCCGTCCTGGGAAGAGTGTGGTGGATAGCGCACCGCTCTTCGCGCCTAAGAGGCGCCCTAAAGGACTTCCTGCGGTCGCGACTCGGCTATCTGTCGCTTGAGAGCGACGCGCGCGTCACTTAACCTGACGGTTCCGCCGAGCCGCGGTTTTACCCGCGATTGACTCGGGATAGGCCCCTTCCTAGGTGCGCCGCATTCTGGTGCGCTCGACCCGATCGACGGAGTCCCGGATGATCTGACGGATGCTGTCCGAGAAGGCCGCGGTCGCCGAGTCCGCGTAGATGTCCAATTCGACGTCTCCAATGTCGCGGGCGCCCAGTGCGTGATATACCGCGCGCAGATCCGCGGCGTGGCTTCGGAACGCGTCCCAGTCGGTCGGCCGCTCGATGGCCGCTTCACGCTCGTGCCGGTCTCGCATCGCGTCGCCGAACCGCTCGGCGACGAGCGCGGGCCAACCGTAGCGTTCGGTGAGACAGCTTTCGAGCGCAGCATAGTTCTCGCCCCCCGATCCGCAGTCCTCGTGCTCGTCCTTGATCGAGTACACTGTCGGCTCCGGCCCCGAATTCAGCACTGTGGCTCCGACAGCCATCGCCATCAGCACCACGCCCGTCCAAACCAGCACACGCATTCGGTCCACGATTTCCCCTTTGGTGTTGGTTCACTCCCTTGTTCGCGGCGGGCGGGCTTACCCGCGAATAGCGCGAGAGACTCACCCTACTCTCACCCCCACCGCGATCTCCGGAATCCCCCCTTGCCACCGATGCTCCTGCCCCCCGAGCACTCGCGCCGCGAAGCGGCGCTCGACGTGCCCCAGGTTCACCGGCGCCTGGTAGCGGTGCTCCAGCTCCGCCGCGAGCGCCAGTAGATCTTTGAAGCGGGTGACGCGTAGATGCGTGCCGACGCCGAGGCGCAGCCGGCGGATCACGGCGCGCTCGGCGCGGTAGCCGTGCTCGTGCTCCACCACCCGGCCCGAGAGCGCGACCCATCCCGACACCCAGCATTCGTAACTCCAGTGAACGTCGGCGCCGCGCGGCGGCAGCGCCTTGAGCGCGTAGACACCGGCGCGACTGAAGGGGCTCTCGGAAGGGACACGGTACGCGCGCAGCACCGGACCGTCCCACGCCCAGGGCGCCCGGAAGGACTTGAGCCGCACGCCGCCGTCGGCGCGAAGCCAGCCGAGGCTCCAGAAGCGCCAGGCAAGGAGCTCGCCTCCGCGGCACCATTTTTCGACTGGAACAACGAGTGGCGCGGACTCTGGGATGGGCCAGGCGAGGGCGAGTGTGGCTGGGGAATTGGGGATCGGCTCGACAGGCGCGACCGGCGATGAGCCCCCGGAGGGCGGAGTAATGATCGGCGGCCGGGCATGTTTTTCGATCGCGCCAGGCTTGAAGGCGCTGTCGAGGCCGCGAATGAGGTCGAAAAGGCCAACCCCCGCCGCTGGGGGGAAGTATGGCCTGCTTCGGTCGCTCATGCGTCTTTGGGTGCCGGATCTTTCACCGGCTCGGGCTGAGCAGGCGCTCGTGCCGGATCCCGCTCAGGGGGAACGGTGGCGGGCACGTCGGTCAGGACGCGGAGAATGCGGCCGAGGTCCATGGAAGGAATCTCCAGAAGGGGTGTGACATCAGATTAGGGAACCACACCAGTTGCGAAGGACGGCCCCTTGGCTGGTGTCACCAACGCAACACAACGCCCACCTGCACCCCGCTTTCTTACCAATGCAAGGATGCAACGGGTGCATGTACTCGACGCCACTCAAAGGGAGGGGAGGCTGAAGACATGAAATCCTTCACTAATCGCACTTGAAGCACCATCTCCGCGTCGATCGACAAGGTGTTCGCGGTGTTCACCGATCCTCTGGATGGCCCAGTGGCTCCCGGCGGCGCGCGCCGTCGAAGCCTCCGGGCCGCTTCACAAGGGCAGCCGCTTCAGCGTGCAGTTCGATACTCGCGACACCGAGCTCGAGGTGGTGGACTTCAACCCGCCGAACGTGTTCGGCTGGCTCGAACGCGTCGGCCGCCGGTACTGGCAGACCTTTTTCCGTCTCGAGTTCGCCGGCGGCTCCACTCGGCTGACTGTCCAACAGGTCTGAACCCCGCCGTCGCCGCTCGCCTGGCTGCGCGTCAAGCTGAGCCCGCACCGGAATGTCCCCGGATTGGACTCGATGGTTCAGAATCTGAGAACTACATTGGCGAGGTGAAGGTGGTGGAGTCCCGGGGCGACCGCGCCGCCTCGGTCCGGCTGCCCGCGTTTCGCGCGTCGTTGGGGCCACGACTGGTGCCCATCGTCAGGTTGTGGACGTCTTGGATTGTCGGTCGCGCCCCAAGAACACCCTACGATGTCGCAAAACCGCCCTTACAGTCGTCGGATGCACAAACGATACTGTGGATCGATGACCTTAGAGGATCGTACCTACCTTTGGGGGGCAATCCAATGAACTCGTATCGACTTCTCGCCTCAGCCTGTGCCTGCCTAGCGCTCTTGCCGGCGTGCCGAGGACGACTGGAGGTCCCACCCCCTCAGAGCTTCTTCAACAAATGGCTCATGCTGGACGAACCCGGGACCAGGCGGTTCGGCGTAAGGGATATGTGGGACGGGATCCAGCCGGATGGCGGATGCTACTTGGCCGACACGATCGTCGTCGACACGATCAATCAGGTCCGCTTCGAAGTCGGTTCAGCCTCCACAGATGCGTCCTTCGGTGCCGAGCTGCTAAACCGAATCGGCCTTTCGGCCGGCCGCAAGGAGGCTCAGTCATGGGCACTGCTGGCGACTGGCTCCAGAATCGCCACAGGTAGGGGCCTGCGTCCCAACCTAGGTCCGGAATGCCAAACCAAGAGTGACGGGCTGCCGCGCTATCCTGTGATTGCCAGCATGATCGCATTCGACGTGATGGTCTTTGGCGGGTCAGATGCTTCCGGAAGAAAGCTTGACCTAACAAAGCTCGACTTAGGAAAGTTCATTAGACTCACGGGGGGGGCCTACGAGGTTAGGGACAGCCTCTTACACTTCCAATTCGTTGCAGGGGCTTGGGTCGGGTATCAGCTTTGGATGTTGAAACCCCGTCAGACACGGCATTGTGAGTGGACCGCCTCCCTGAACGCTACACAGAGTTGCCCAGGTGAGGATGATGCTTTTCCTTTCGCGGTGACCGTCCGCCAGCTGCAGGATGGGACGTTCCGGATCGAGACCCGTAACAACATCGCGCCCAATCCAAGTTTGGAAGTCGACACCGCCGGCATGAACACGTTTGCGACGATCGGGTTGCCGCCTGAGGTAACCGGCACCAGAGGGGAGTGGTACTCGGTGGGGATCCTCCGGAGCATCGGACCATCGGAAGTGCGCTTGCGATTGGTGAGGCGAGACTACGATGTGATCCGCTTCCAAACTGAGGCGGACCGCAAGGAGTTCAGAAAGGCTGTTCGCAGGTGATTCGCGTGCGGCTTGCACCTACTTGGATTCTGCTGGTGGTCAGTGTAGCCTGCGCACCTGCACCCCGGGTATCCACTGTTCAACTTAGCAGTGCCTGCGACGAGCTCGACCGCAGTGTAGCGACGTTCGAACCGTTCGTTGCTGAGGCAAGCGCTGATCCGAATCAAGACGACTCGGCCTTCCGGATAGTTACACTCGCAGTCGCAAGAGCCGACGAAATTTGCTCACCAGGCCAATGGGCATCGGCCGACCGTGAGCTCATGAAGCAATGGTCACTGAACATTGTGCGCTCCAACACTGCACTCTTGAGCTACACAGAAGCAATTGCACACGACACCGTCTCGAAAATGGGCGTCGAGGTGGTGGCACTGATTGATAGTCTGAGACAGGAAGTGTGCGAAGGGCGGCGTGAGTTGCAGGTATGGCCGAGCTTCAGCTTGAATGGGCAGCCCAGGTCGCTAGACGCGGGTTATGTAATGATGCAGTTAGGCGATAGCCAACTCTGGCGCAAGCTTCGGTGGAGTGTGGCGCATTTCCCTCATCCGGAACGCGATTTTCAAGTAACTGTTGTCGGATTCTATCGGAACACTGTGTACGAGAACGCGATGGAAACCGTACCGAGTCCTCCGGGTTGCCTTGTCAATATTACGGTGCTGCCACGACACTGATTCGGCGACGACTGAGGCCTGCTGAAGGTGTTAGAAGACCAAGGCCAGGAAGGACTATCCCCCAGGCGTCGAAACGACTATCCGGAGACCCGATCCTACCCTGACACCCTACAATTGAATCTCTGCCCCGTGGCATAGTTGGCACACGCCTGACTCTGGAGGAGAGTCCTGACCTTCGGTGGCTGCGCCGCCTCGATCCGCTTGCCCGCGTCGGGGGCACCGGCCGCCTTGGGTCCTGACGCGTCGACCCAGGAGGGGCAACTTGAGGCACCGCAGAGCACTAGCTAGCTGTCGAAGCCTCCTTCTTCCGCGAAGACCCTTTGTCGCAAGACAACCCCATTCTGCCTCAAAAACGACCTAGCCGACGAGGTAGCAACGTTGCACCGTGTAAGGTGGAAAGCGGTGGCGTTGTTGGCGAGACGCTTACTTGCATCGTGTTCACGGGTTCGCACCGGGAACCTTTCAATACCCCGTCGGGCACGGTGGCCGGATCTGAGCTATGACGCTCGATGAGTCGCGGGGAGAGTTCTAACCCGTCCGTAGGCATACGTAATTGCATGTGAGGACGTAGGAACCCAAGAAAGGGAACACTAATGGGAATCGCTCCACGCTACGAGCTAGTGCCGGTTGTCTCAATTGAGCTCGATACAAGCAATCCTCGCATCGCGCATGCTCTCTCGAGCTACAAGCCGCCCTATAGGGCGGAACAAATCTACCTCGCCCTCAATGCTGGGGGCAGGGAAGAGGAGGGCGGTACCACAACCACGTTCAACAAGTTGAAACAGTCCATCCTAACGAACGGTGGGATTTCTCAGCCCGTTCACCTCCGGGAGAGGACGAAGGGTAAGTATGTCTCGATTGAGGGAAACACTCGCGTTGCCATCTACCAAGAGTTCAAGCAGCAGAAGGCCAAGGGATCTTGGGACAAGATTCCGGCCTTCGTGTACTCCGATCTTCAGGACGAGCAGCTGCACGCCATAAGACTACAGGCACACCTCGTGGGTCCACGACCGTGGGATCCATACTCAAAAGCGAAATACCTGCGGTACCTTCGGAACGATCTGAACTACCCCTTTGATCGCCTCGTAGACCTTTGCGGCGGGAACAAACGTTCTTTACAGGAAAGTCTCGAGGCGTACGAAGATATGGAAGGATTCTACCGTCCCCTCCTGAAGCCTGGTGAACCATTCGACACGGATCGATTCTCGGGGTTCGTTGAGCTGCAGAGGGGGGGCGTGAAGCAGGCGTTACAGCAGACCGGTTATTCTGTGAAGGACTTCGCTCAGTGGATTCGCAGCCGCAAGATCGAGCGCCTCGCCGATGTGCGGGTTCTGCCCCGGATTCTCAAAGACCCGAAGGCTCGGCAGGTGTTCGTCGATGTGGACATCGATGCTGCGAAAAAGGTGCTCGAGCTTCCTGAAGTGAGTGACACGCTACAACGTGCGGGTTTGCTCGCTCTGTGTCGTGCACTCACGCAGACGATTCAAAAGGTTGAATTCAGCGAACTTCGCAAACTGAAGCAGGATCTAAGCTCGCCGGTGGTCCAGGACATCTCGGAGACCTTTGACACTTTGAGGGGGTTGATCGAAGACATCGGCCTCAAGGCGGACGACGTTTGACGCAATGCCGGAGTCTCAAGTTCATGCGACTTTGGTGAGCCTGCTCCTACGGTCCCTCAGCGAGCGGCACGGTCGCAACCTAGGGCTTTGCGTCTATCGCGACACTGCCACAGCCCATCGCGAGGACAAGCCCCGGCGGATCAATGGATATGTGCCGGACATCCTGGCTCTCACGGTGCCGGCATCTTTCACGATTGTAGGGGAAGCCAAGCTGCATCGAGACCTCGACACACCACATTCCCGCTCACAACTTCGTGCCTTTCTCCGGTTCCTGCGCTACTCACCTGATCCACTCTTGATGCTCGCGGTACCTGTCGCAGCGCACGCAACAGCCTTCGGGCTGATGCAAAGCTTTCAATGGGTAGAGGGTGCCGGGAATGTGAAGATTGAGATTGTCACACCTGCAGTGCTGCTCGGCGGAGAATGACTCTGAATCTGCCCCGTGACGCGAGTCACGAACCCAAACTACCGGGGTTCCCGTACCAGATCGAAGCCCTTCATGCTATCGAAGGTCTTGAATACGCTGCGGTGTTCCACGAGCCCGGCCTCGGCAAGACCAAAATCGCCATCGATCTCCTCCTGTCGTGGTTCAAGGCTGGCGTGGTTGACTCGGTTGTCGTGGTTACCAAGAGGAGCCTTATCGCGAATTGGCGAGCGGAATTGGAGAGTCACTCTCATCACTTCCCCTTGGTTCTAAGCCAGAATCGCCGGTCCAACTACGCCGCGCTCAACAGTCCTGGCCGCGTCTACCTGACTCACTATGAGGTATTCAAGACGGATCTCAATCGACTGCGCCTTTTCCTGAGGACTCGCCGCGTCGCGGTAATCCTCGATGAGGCTCAGAAGATCAAGAATCCGTCCTCAGCACTCTTTCGTACCTTTGTGCAATTGCGAACTGACTTTGTGCGAAGGGTGATACTAACCGGGACGCCGATTGCAAATCGGCCTTACGACATCTGGGCGTTGATCTACTTTTTGGACGGAGGCCAGGCCCTTGGTCGCGACTTCAAACCTTTCCGGGACCAGTTCGACATCTCCCCTTTGATGGCGCTCGACCGCGTGGTACGGCGGCAGTTCGAAGAGAATCTGGAACAACTATTCGAGCGCATTCAGCCGTTCGCTGTGCGCGAGACAAAGAAAAGCGCCCGGATCATACTGCCGGACAAGATAGTCGAGAATGTACTGGTCGAACCGGAGGAACTGCAGGAAGATCTCTATCGACAGTTTCGGGACGAGACGAGAGCTGCCGTTGAGAAGCAGGGCACAATGACGTTTGACGACATTGACGAGGTCGTGAAACGTCTTCTTCGCCTAGTGCAGGTGGCTTCCAACCCGAAGCTTGTCACAGACGCCTATGACCGTGAACCCGGAAAACTTCCGGCCCTCAAGAATCTGCTCTTTGACGCTAAGGCCGAGGGAAGCAAGGCCATCGTGTGGACGTCTTTTGTCGACAACGCGGCTTGGCTTGCCCGACAGCTCCGGGATTTTGGGTCGTGTGTCGTCCATGGCAAGATGAGTATTGACGACAGGAACACGGCACTCGAGCGCTTCAAAAAGGACCCCGCGGTCACCGTATTGGTGGCGACGCCCGGTTCAGCGAAAGAAGGCCTTACACTCACAGTCGCGAACGTGGCGGTCTTCTTCGACCGCAGCTTCAGCCTGGACGACTATCTACAAGCACAAGACCGAATACACCGAATCTCCCAAGATAGGACTTGCTATGTCTACAACCTCCTACTGAAAGACAGCGTCGACCTTTGGGTCGATGAACTTTTGACCGCAAAGCATCTTGCTGCGCAGCTGGGCCAAGCCGACATAGATCCCGAGGAGTATCGGAGTCGCGCGACGTACTCATTTGGAGAAATCCTCAAGTCGATTCTCGGACCCGTTCGGAGCGAGGCGCAGAATGAATAGGAAACGGCGCGTACCGCTCTTCGGCGAGTTCTCCACCCGAGGCCTGGCCGAGGGCACTCTAACGATTGCTGGCAAGAAACTTAGGGTGCGAATCGGGGAGGTACCCCAAACCGAGCTCTTGTTCTTTGCTGAGAATCCCCGGATTCATTCCCTGCTTCACTCAGATGGTACCGAGCCCACTCAAGACGAGATTCAAGATCAGCTCGAGGGCATGGAGCATGTTAAGAAATTGGTTCATGACATTCGGAGGAATGGCGGCCTCATCGACCCGCTGATTGTCCGGTCCGGTTCACGCGAAGTGATTGAGGGAAACAGCAGGCTAGCTGCATATAGGTGCTTGGCGCGAGAGGACGCTATCCAGTGGGGAAAGGTCAAAGTTACTCTCCTTCCCGAGCCGGTCGAAAGTGTTGTCATGGACGTTCTCCTAGGTCAGTATCACCTGAAGGGGAAGACAGAATGGCTACCGTACGAACAGGCTGGCTACCTGTATCGACGCGTTAATCACCATGGCGCGAGCGTAGAAGATCTCGCTGCGGAACTTGGTCTCGGGAAGAAATGGATAGGGCAAATGATTGCGGCATACGAGTTCATGGTGAAAATGAAGGACAACGCGCGGGGGAGGTGGAGCTATTACTACGAGTACATCAAATCTCGGCCAATAAAGAAGGCCCGCGGTCTCTTTCCAAAGATGGATTCGGTCGTCGTGAGGATGATCAAAGCAGGGGAGATCGCGAAAGCCCAGGATTTGCGGGATAGGCTTCCGGTTATCTGCATTTCACGTGGGAAGGCCCTAGAGAAACTGGTCTCGGGGAGGCTCGATTTCGACGATGCCTATGAGCTTGCGGAGCATCACGGCGGCACGAATACATCATTTCGCAAGCTGGAGAGACTTCGAACGTGGCTTGCGAAGTCTGAGAATCGTCAACGGCTAGCCGATTCACCGCTGCCAGTTCTCAAGCGGGTAGCGTTCGAGGTGAAGCAGCTGCGACGGCTTCTGGAAACACTGGAGAAGAAGCTGAAGAATCTGCTTTAGCTCACTGAATTCCCTAGTGGGAACGCGTCCCCTCGCCTCTTGACTTCCTGTACAACTTGCATCATTCTGATGCAAGTTCTGCATGGCTCCGGTACAGCGTCTGACCAGATTCCACGTCCTCCGCGGCGTGGAAGGCACGTCCGGCCACAGACGGGCGGTGGTAGGCTTCGCTCCCGCTTCTCTCCTTTCGAGCTTGAGCTTCGCCGACGTGCTCGACGAAAGCACGGGCCGGGGCTATCAGCGACGCTTCTCCCACGACCACAGTCTGGATTTTCGTCGTTACATCCAGTCAACCGGCAGCGCCACTCCCCCACTCACTTTCAACCTTCGGCCGCGGTCCGATGGGGCGTGGCGGGTGACGGGTCATGGCGCACGCGTCCAGATCCGAATAGAGAGCGCAGCAGGTCCCATACTTGCCCAGGTTGATTGTCAGCATCGTTTAGGTCATCTCCGAGATCTCAGCGTCAGTCTCCCTTTCATGATCTTCCTGGGTCTAACCGAGCATGAAGAGCTTGAGATCTTCAACATCATCAACAGCAAGGCGAAGGGCCTGAGCAGTAGTCTCCTGGATTTCCATGAATCCAAACTCCTCAACGACTTCGCTGACCAGAGGCCTGAACTGTTTGTTGCGCTTCACTTGAATGAGTCAACCGATTCTCCATGGTACAAGCAGCTCGACCTGGGCGGGCAGATCACCTCCGGCATGACACGTCGTGCGTCCCTTCGAACAATGCAGAAGGCAGTGAAGCGCTTCTTGGCGGCGAGTGGGATTCTGGATCGCGAGACACCACAGAATGTCGCGGGTCTCGTGGAGGAATACTGGGCGGCGGTCGCTACCGTACTCGCGCCTGCTTGGGGCAAACCCCGGACTCACTTTCTCACGAAGGGAATCGGTGTCTACGCATTGATGGGTATCCTTGCAGATCTTTGGGCCGAACTGCGTGATTCGGGTCTTCCGCAAAACCGGACGAACTTCGCAAGCTTACTTAGTGATTTCGCCAGCGACTTCAACTGGTCCACCAACGGTCCCTTGAGGGGCCTTGGTGGGGAATCTGGGGCCAAGGAAGCGCTGGCTTTGCTCCGGTCTGCTCGTACTCGTGCTCGAGCTCATCTCGTGGGGGCTGGAAATGGCCAACCGTAACATCCTCCTGATCGAGCCATCGTATCGCAACAAGTATCCCCCCCTCGGCTTGATGAAAATCGCCCAGTACCACGGCCCGCATGGGAAGGGCGATCACGTCAGGTTCGTCAAGGGCGAGGATTACTCCGTTCTGGACACAGCCTGGGATCGAGTCTACGTGACGACGCTCTTCTCATTCGAATACAAGCGCATCTCCCGGTCGATCGATTTCGCTCTTGAGGTGGTCAACGGGTCCGCTGACCGCGTATTCGTCGGAGGAATAGCTGCCTCCCTGATGCAGGAGAGATTCGTTCAGGAACCTCGTTGGCGCGGGGTCAGGGTTATTCGTGGGCTGCTTGACAAGAGCCCCGCTGTTTCTCTGCAACTAGATGACTTTGCTGGCGAGCTCTATTCGGAAGACCGCTCGAGCAAGCCGATCGAAGACTACATACCGGACTATAGTATTCTCTCGCAGATCCCGTACCGGTACGCAGTTCATGACGCCTACTTCACGTATGCTTCGCGCGGTTGCATCCGGAAATGCTCCTTCTGCGGCGTCCCAAAGCTCGAAGGAGAGCAAAGGGACACTGAGTCGCTCACAGGAGTCGTGAAGGGTATTGAAGAGCTCTATGGTCCGAAGAAGGACCTGATCCTGATGGACAACAACGTTGTGGCATCCGCGAAGTTCAAAGAGATCATCGCTGAGATTCGCGACCTTGGTTTCACTCCTGGCGCAAAGCTCACCCGCGGAAGGGTCTCCGCTCTCCGTCGGGTGGATTTCAACCAAGGTGTAGACGCGCGGATTCTTTGCAAAGATCCGTTCTTTCTGCGTGAACTGAGCACAATCTGTATCCATCCCTTGCGGATCGCCTTTGACCACCTTGGTGTGGCGAAGCTCTACACCCAAGCCATCCGATACGCCTGCGACAATGGCTTGACCGAACTGTCGAACTACATGCTGTACAACTTCCACGATTCTCCCGCTGATCTTTTTGAGAGGATGAGGCTCAACGTTGCACTGAACGAGGAACTCGGCATCAGAATCTTTTCGTTTCCGATGCGCTATCAACCGACTGATCTCCCAGATCGCAGCTTCGTAGGAGAGAAGTGGAACCGCTACTACCTCCGGTCGATGCAGATTATTCTCCAAGCGACTCATGGAATTGTCAGCGGATCCCCTGACTTCTTCAAGCGTGCATTTGGCAACACCTACGGGGAATACGAGCAGATTCTCCTCCGCCCTCATCCATTCATCTTCAACCGCGAGTGGTACGAGAATCTCGGCGGTAAGGCACAATTCGAGGACCATCAACACGACCTGTCGCAGCTTTCCCCGTCGCAACGAGACGCGCTGCTGGAGATCCTCAGTACTCGGCACCCGCACGAGTATCGCGCTGCCGCTCGAGGACTCTCTGACGTGAGGCTGCGAGGTGTTCTTAGCCACTACATTCATCCGCGCAAGGCGCAGGAGATGAAAATCTGGCGCAAAGTGAGCAAGCTGCGCGCGGCGCAGGACCGCAAGGATGTCACGGTAGCGGAGGATGAGCGGGTGGAGGATGCTGGCCTATACGATGAGCCAGAAGAAAGCGTTCACCGCAGCCCAGCGATGGAGGTGGTCTGATGGCGGCACCCTACGTCCAGCTTCGGCGTACGCCCCAGAAGAGGGAGCCCCTGCGTGGTGAGGTCGTCGTCGGCAAGGACATTCTCGAGCTTCTGAGTACCGCGATGTACGTGGACCCTCTTTCAGTCGTACGGGAGTACGTTCAGAACGCTGCCGACGCACTCGACTCTGCCCACGCTCAAAGTCTTTTTGGAGCCGGGGAAGTCGGCAGGATCGACATAGAGGTCCACGCGGACAAACGGGAACTTGTAGTAAGGGACAACGGGGTGGGGGTTCCGGCGGCCGATGTGGAACGGGTGCTCGCCTCGTTTGGGGCCAGCGAAAAGCGGGGAAGGGGGCTTCGGGGGTTTAGAGGCGTGGGGCGACTGGGCGGGCTAGGGTACGGGCGAGCCCTCACGTTTAGGACCCGCGCAGGTGGCGACCCTGAAATCACTGAGATTCACTGGGACTGTAGAGAGCTGCGTGAGCAGCTGCAGGCCTCGAGCGACAATCGACACTTGGAAGACATCGTCCGGAGCGTGGTGAGCGTACGGCGGACAAAGGCCTCAAAGGAGGTGGAGCCCCACTTCTTTGAGGTTCGCCTAGAGGGGGTGATTCGACTCTGGAATGACAGGTTGCTCAATGTGGAAGGAGTCTCCCAGTATCTCTCGCAGGTTTGTCCTCTTCCATTCAGCAAGGACCTGCCCTTCGCTGCGGAGATCGAAGGGCATATTGGTCGCTACCTACCGCTTAGACCGTTTAGGATTTACCTCAACAATTCGCCTGACCCTCTCTACAGACCTTACGCGGCAGATTTTCTTGTCTCCACAACCAAGCGCGACCACTTCGTCGCGTGTCAGCTGTTGGAATTCCCTGGATTGGACGGCCAGCCAGCCGCAGCGGGGTGGATTCTGCATCACAATTATCTCGGCGCGATCAAAGCGACTCCGACGATCAACGGCCTCCGAGCTCGTGTTGGGGACATGCAGGTTGGTGATCAACACATCTTCATCGACTCCTTTCCTGAGAGCCGGTTCAGCTCGTGGGTTGTTGGGGAACTTCACGTTCTCGACCGTCGGATTCTGCCAAACGGAAGACGAGACGACTTCGAGCACAACGCCACGTACGGGGCGCTTGTGAACCAGCTTGTTCCCTTGTGCCGAGACCTTGCCCGTCGGTGCCGTGCAAGCTCAATGAGTCGTAGCCGATTCTTACGTTTTGCGAAGAGCGAAACGCGTGTCAAAGAACTCCTGAGAGGCATTCGGCTGGGTCTCACAGGCGGGAGGTCCCTGCGCTCCGTGCTCAGAGAAGTTGATCAAATACTCCGGCAGATGGGCAGCACAGCTCAGAGCGTCCTCTTTACTGACGCGGTCACGACCGAACTGGAGAGGCGAGTGAAACGGTTGGTGGCGCTCAGAAAGAGATTCAGCGAGGCTGACTTCCAGGCGAAGGATGAGGTTCTCGTACCACCCAGTAAGAGACGCAACTACGCTGAGATCGCCCGTCTGGTTACCGCCTCTGCGCCAACGAAAGATGTTGCGGAGGTCATGGTGAGGAGAATCGGTAGGCTGATGAGTCGGAAGACTCCGAGATGATCGACTGCTCCAACGGCTAGCCGATGGGTCTTCACGGTATCAGGAAATGACCCCCCCTAGTTGTTGTCCGATGGGTGCCATGAACGCAGCACCTCCAAGTCTCGAGCGAGGCCGTCAAGGAGCGTGACTTGGCACTTGTGCCATTCCTCAGGGGTCGATGGGAATGTCTTGCCGATGAGGCCGAGGAAGGCCTGGTGAGCCTTGGCTGTGTGCTTCTCCTCGTCTTCTCGGTTCCCATGGTGGAAATAGTGCCTCAGACCTCTGGCAATCAGCCACCCCTTCCCCCCCTGCTCTTTTAGCCATTCACCAGCTTGCTTCTTGTACTTGCCGGAAATTCTATCTAGCAGGCCTGTATAGACTGTGCTCACAAAAATCTTGAAGTCAGTTTCGGACTCCGCAATTCGCCGCTGATCGGCAGGTGTCAAAGGGAGTAGTGCGATGAGCGTCTGTTCCAACCCGCGCGTTGCGGAGTTCACTTCGGCGACGAGGTCGCTAATCCGCCGCCATCCATCTATCAGGCGTTGCTCTCTTACCTCAAGCGAGGAAGGCACTCGAATCGCCGAGCCGCTCCCTTGAAGGGTAGCCCGACGCAGTCTATTCATGTAAGACGTACTCCGGTCTGGTTGAACGGAGGCAAGTTCGCCGACTTGACCGCACAAGAAGTGCCAGAAATCTGCTACTGCCGTCCATTGCTCGTTTGGGAGCGTGACGATTTCCTCACGGAGCGAACGCGGGAGGTGCGGGACCTGTTTGCTGTATGGCCAGCTTCTGTCCCGTCGTACGAGCTCACCGGGGTGCCGTCCTTCCCGCAGCGACACGCTATGGCCCTCTGCTCTCAGTTTCTCCCGATAGCGCAGCCCTTCCTGTAGAAGGCCGTTGCGCTCGGCTCGATATACCAGAGCGCGCAATTTACGGTGTCGTTCGCGGGGCACTGTCGGACCGTGATTGTTGACCACGATACCAACAATCAGCTGCCGCGTATGTCGACGCATGACTGTTGTCTTTGAGTGGTTCAGTCCAAACCCCGCTTCCCTAGCCGCCATTGCAACTTGCGTAATCAAATGATCAACGCCGTTGCGCGATCGCCTTCGGCCCGACGAAAAACACAGGTCATCTGCGTATCGGCTGAAGAACCAACGGTTGTCTTTCGCAACCTTGCGAAGGGCAGCGTCTAGTGGGCGTGCGACCAAGTCGGCGATCTTGGGACTGGTTGGCGCTCCTTGAGGCAAGCGGCCCTTGAACGTCACCAGATGGGCTAACATTTCTGCAAAACGGCTTTGGAAACCGCACTCCCGGAAAAGGGGGGTGACTTGCTCGACGCGAATGGAAGGGAAAAAGTTGCGAATGTCGAGACGAACTAGGATCGACTTCTTGCAATGATTCATGGCGTGGGAACGTCGTGACCGGCCGGATTCGAAGCCGTATGCGGCATCATCGGGCCGCAGCGTTGACAAGTATCTCCGAAGTACGAACCGCTGAAGATGCTTGAGCGGAACGTTTGGGATGTGAAGTACTCGTCTTTTCCCGTTTGACCCCGAACGTATCACCTTGCGAATCCAGATTGGTTCAGGCTTGAACAGCTCTAGTCGATCTACTCCTTTGATGAAAGATTCGAAGACGGAATAGTTGAAGAATCGCAAGCCGCGCTCGCGCGCGCGATTCATGCTCGGAGTTGGAGTGTCTGTTGCGAAATAAGCGAGATAGCTGAGACGTGAAGGGGTCAGCCAAGGCAACCAAGGCTTGGCATTCTTGAGAAATTCATCCCTCTCTTGTCGACTTCCCGCGTCGCTTAGGACCCCCAGCGATCGAAGGGTGCGTCTGATGCGTCTAAGGAAAGCAGACTGGGCAGCAATCAGATCGCCAGGGAAGCGTAGCATTTTTGAGGCGCGAAAGCGCTCTCCAGGATTCTTCGGCCTAAAGGCCTTGCGCGGCGTTACGCACGCGCTATCCAACGTTCCCTCACGGAAACGGTGGAAAGGAACCGAACTGTTGCTGCCCCGGTCTGCACGCAGCCAAGAATGGCGCGCCATTTGAGGCTCGTCAATCAGGTTACGATTCGTACCTGACCTAGCAAGCCTTGTGCTCGGTAGTAGGCGCTGGCATCATGGCGTTTGCCCTTGAGAGGGACTAGCCGTGCCCAGGGAGTTGCAGGGTTCCTTGTAACGGAGCGAGCGACGCGATGTGGACCGACAACGAAACCACAACCGATCTCTTGGCATTCCGCGTTCACGCGGATCTTCGTCGAAGACGGATTGCTAATCGGATTGAGTCCTCGTCGCTACCTAGCCACGGACGCGAACGTAGGCGGGCATGTTTGAAATCCCGCCAGGTATGTTGACCTCAACCCCGCGACGCAGGTACGGCGAGGTCAGATAGGCCGTCTCCGTGCGAAATAGGACGTAGCCGTTGCGGTCGAAGAGTGCGCCGGGAAAGCGCTCCAGATGGTGGTACCATCTGCCGTCTTCACGGTACAATGCGTGCCGCGCGTTGACTCCCCAAAGCACATTCAGTCTGTGGCCGCTCATGCTTCCACCTCCAATCTCGTCCGGGTTTCTGAATACGTCACACCGGACTACGAATGTGATCGTTGGTGTAGTTGTCAACTCAGTGAGGTTAGCGGAAACGAACTGTAGTTGAGGAGATGCTGATGGGAGTCAATCCCATTCCTAGTTGAAATTCGGGTGGGACCTCAGTGAGAGACGCTCACGCAGCGTCTCGGTGTGAGATCCTGCCAGTGCCCAGCGCGGCCACCAGCTGCGGCAGGTGCCGGTAGCCTTT